>JGI20214J51650_10000324_pt1 | contig 30026 bp, 26 predicted proteins | sample WetSurMetagenome_FD_51650 | JGI IMG/M metagenome (IMG submission 51650) | reverse complement strand
CCTCACGCCTCACGCCTAATGCCTAAGCTGAACAAGCCTGATCGGCATTGTTGCAGGTACAAGTCCTGATTTAAGGACTATCCGCTGACCCTGTTCAGCACACGCCCAATTCAGAAAGCCTGACCCCAATCCTGCGAAAGTCTCACGGTTAATCAGGTATATTTCTCTTACAAATGGATATGACTTGTCGTATATGAACCCGGGCTGGGGACGATAATATGATCCGTCATTTACAAATTGTTGAGAAACAGCCACTACCTTGACCTTCCTGATAAAACTCATGCTGAGAGAATCATCTTTATCACTTATCCAGTTAACGCTGACAATTCCAAGTGCATCAGGATTCCTTGATACAAAATTTATTACCTCGGCATTATTGTTTACAGCAAAGAAATTACCTTTAAGCGAATCCTTTATTTCAAAAAGTTCCTTAAAATATCTGATATTACCTGATTTGTTGTTATCAAGAATAACTCTGACGTTTCCCAGCTTCGATTTTGGATTGATCTCTTTCCAGCTTTTAATGTTCCCAAGGAAAATATCCCTGACTGTACTGTATTTCAGAAGTGAATCCTTGTTTTCTTTATTGGTTACCAATGCAAGCGCGTCATAGGCAAATGTTGTGGTACGGGCAATTATCTGGGTGTCACGAAGGTATTGTATCTGGTAATCCGATAGTTTTTTGCTGGTTACTATAACTTTGACCGAATCATTCATGAAATCATTAATAACATCGTACTCAGGTTTGTACTGAGGTTTTATTGTTGCGCTTTCATATAAATGTACGAATGTATATACCTCAGCATCAATAAGTGGCTGAAAGGCTTCATCAGCAGTGATCTTAATATTTCCACGGGTTGGAGTTTCATTAAGACCTGTCCTGCTACCTCCTGTGCATGACGCCAGAATAAGCATAAATGCGGTCAGAGCGAACCGTATTTCTGGTATGAATTTATAGTTACTGTTCTTGTCCACTACTTTACATGTCAGAATTTCTTTCTTCCGGCACGCAATAATAATAAAATTTTGAATAACTCTTACTCTGTTCATAATCTTAAAATTTTGTCAAGGTTTAATTATTTTCCATAAACATTACTGCAAAGTACATGCCAAGGGTGGTATGGAAGATAACTAAACTCTGTCTAAAATGTTTTTTGACCAAAAAAAGATTCATTCATTATCCTTGTCTTTTGTAAAAAAAAGTTCAACAATTTTTACGTACGCACTGTAGGCTCTGAACAAACCTAATAAAATAAAAGTTGATCCAATTAGAACTAATACAAGTCTGGGCAGAGTACTCATATTAAAGAAGAAAATCAGAAATGTTCCCGCACCCAGATAGAAGAACACCATAAAGATTGAGAATATTGCAAATACCTGCTGCTTCAACTTGTTTTCATTCATAGCGGAATTATTTTGGAGCCAAATAAACAAAAAATCAGTTTATTATCAAAAAAAATAAAAAATTGTTATTATCACACACATTAAATACGAATTGGTAATTACCTTAATAATAGTGAACAGTCACCGTAACTCAAAAACCTGAATCCGTGACCGAGAGCATAATCATAAATTTCTTTCCACTTTTTTCCTGACCAGGCCGATACTAAAAGGAGCAATGTGCTTCTCGGTTGATGAAAGTTTGTTATCATTCCGTTTATCATCCTGAATTTATATCCCGGGACAATAATTATTCCTGTAGATGCATGCAGTATTGACTGTTTGCGTTCTCTCAGCAGATTCAATATTGCTTCCATGGAATCCTTAACTGATACATTTGTCTCAATATCATATACTTCCCATTGTGTTAATATAATCTCACCCCTTGAAAATGATGGATCAAGAATAAGTTTCACACCTAACCAGTAAATACTTTCCAGGGTCCTGACCGAGGTGGTCCCGACAGGAATTATCTTACCACGATTTTCAAGGATCAACTTTATTGTTTCAGCAGTGATAAAGAAATGTTCATAATGCATTTCATGATCTGAAATACGCCGTGACTTTACTGGCTGAAAAGTTCCGGCACCAACGTGCAGTGTCACTTCAGCCGATTTTATCCCTTTTGCATGAAGCGCTTTAAACACGTTTTCTGTAAAATGCAGACCGGCTGTGGGTGCAGCAACTGATCCTTTGACTCTGGAATAGATGGTCTGATATCTGGATATATCTTCAGTGTTGTCGTCCCTTAGAATATAAGGTGGGAGAGGAATATGACCTATTGCTTCAATTACTTCACCAAAACTCAAATCTCGATTGGTCCAGGCAAACCTGACTCTCCATGCTTCACCTTCTGAAGATAATTTTTCAGCTATAAGTTCATATGTTTTTCCCGAGCTTTTAAAGTTTGTTGAAATTAATCCCCTTTTCCATTTCTTAAGATTTCCAACGATGCATTTCCATTCTACAGGTTCTCTTGAGCTGAAAGATAATTCGTACTCAAAAGGAGAAAGAGGTTCGAGACAGAGGATCTCAATTAAAGCCCCTGTCTCTTTACGAAAAAGAATTCTTGCGCGGATTACCCTCGTATTATTGAAGACAAGAAATGAACCGGAAGGAAGATAATTACCGATATTTCTAAAAATATCTTTCGATATCCTGCCATCCTCAGATATCAGAAGCTGTGATGCATCTCTTTCATCTGCCGGATATTGAGCTATCCTTTCAGCAGGAAGGTTATAATCATAATCGTTAAGATCAACATCCTTCATAAGGTCTCTTTTTCTTATCCTTTATTAATTCAGGTACAAATATAACTATTTATTTAGTTAATCACAAATTTGTATTAAATTATTACCTTTGCATCGCAGCAGGTTGTTCCATCGCCTTCTCTTATCGGGAGGGAGGAAAGTCCGGGCAACAAAGAGCACCATACTTCCTAACGGGAAGATATCTGTGAAGGTATAGTAGTGTAACAGAAAAAAACCAGCACGTACTGAGCGTAGTCGAAGGACGGGCTAAGGGTGAAAAGGTGAGGTAAGAGCTTACCGGTCAGGGTGGCAACATCATGAGCCGTACACCTTATGTGTTGAAAGACCATGTATACCGGCGTTAAGGGCTGCTCGTCCGATGCCGGGGGGTAGGTCGTATGAGCGTTGTAGTGATACAGCGTCGAGATAAATGATGGGAAACGGGTTTAATTTCTCTCGCAGAAAACAGATCCGTACAGAATCCGGCTTACAGACCAGCTGCCAATAGTAAGGCGGGCAATTTGCCCGCCTTTACATTTTTTGTATACCTGAAACTGATTCAGCCAGGTTATTTTAGCTTGAATACGCTGTCTTCCATTGGAATATTAACCTCAATTTTATCGAAAGATATAACTGCCGCTTCCATCCCATTTGCCATAGAAGTTGTCTTCTTTGGCATTACAACACCGTCAATGTCAACATAATCAGTCATAAAAGTATCAACATTCATCGATGTGCCCATCTGGTCAACTGTTGAATTTGTTTTGACAAGCATATAGGAACCTTTGTCAACAAACATAAATACAGGACTTGTTCCGGCATCTGCTTTCAATTTAAATGCAGGCTTGTCGTTAACATTTTCCTCACTTTCAAGTGTGAGTTTCCCGTTGTTGAAATAATCTATCAGTTCATTTTTAAATGCATTATTGTTCTGCACCTGTTTCAGTTGATCGCCGGTTAATTCCACCGGATCGGTTGAACCAGTCATTGGATTAATCATATATCCTTTCTCTCCGTCAAATACTGTAATCATGTCCTGTCCGTTGAAACTATAAGCAACCCTTACTTTGTTCGGGCTTTTCATAGACATTTCCATCGGCATTTCCATACCCATGGCAGATACTTTACCTGTGATCTTGATAGAAGTGACTTTGGCAAGTTGATCTATTTTCATTGCTGATGAATAGTTCTTTACAATCTCATCAAGCGACTGGGCATTGATGACAGCTATTGCAATGAGTCCTGTTAGAACGAGTACGATTTTTTTCATGATATTGGTTTTAAAAATTTAGTGATTAAAATGAATTAATAGTTTTTCTTAATGCGACAAGTTTCTTTATAAGATTCTCCATCTCTGAAAGTTTCAGCATATTGGCTCCGTCAGATTTGGCAACTGCAGGATTAGGATGAGTTTCAATGAATATACCATCTGCACCTACACTTATTGCTGCTCTTCCGATTGTCTCGATCATCTCGGGTCTTCCTCCTGAAACACCTTCAGCCTGGTTGGGTTGTTGCAGAGAATGTGTAATATCCATAACAACTGGAACTCCTATCTGCTTCATAATTGGGATGTTCCGGAAATCCACTACAATATCCTGGTAACCGAACATATTACCTCTGTCTGTGAGGAAAATCTTATTATTACCCGATTCCTGAACCTTCTCAACAGCAAATTTCATTGATGATCCTGACAGAAACTGACCTTTCTTTATATTGATCCATTTGCCGGTTTTGGCAGCAGCAACTAGAAGATCAGTTTGCCGGCACAAGAATGCAGGTATCTGGAGAACATCAACATAGCTTGCAGCCATCTCAGCTTCATCCGGATTGTGTATGTCGGTGATTACAGGAACAGAATATTTTCTCCGAACCTCAGCGAGTATTGCAAGTGCTTTTATGTCACCGATACCTGAAAAAGAATCTGCTTTTGACCGGTTTGCTTTTCTGTAGGACGCTTTGAATATAAAAGGTATCTGATATTTTTCAGACAGTCTGACAAGATGATCAGCCGTTTCAAGTACTATCTCCTCACTCTCTACAACGCAAGGACCAGCAATCAGGAAGAAATTGCCGGATTCATTAAATCTTATTCCCGGAATATTTATTACAGCATTTGACATATTAAACAAAGTTAAAAAAAAAATTCAATTTAATCCGGTGACCTGATTTTTCTATTAGCAATTCTGATGATCTTATTGTTATTTCTTTTGTTGTTTCCCGCAGATCTCGCTGATTTTCGAAGATTTGAATTATTAATCAGTGCTTATCAGCATAATCTGCGGGCAATTTTTCCCTTTTGTTTCCCGCTGATCACGAAGATTATCGCAGATAGAAAAATACGCGGATATGATTGCATATGAACTATGACCATCGGCTTATTTCTTGGTGTAGTTGTAAATATCCTTCCACATAGCAGCAAGTCTTTTCCTGATCTCTTCCTCTTTTGCGTTAGTTCCCGGATCATAAAAAACAGTTCCTTTTATCTTTTCAGGTAGAAAATTATCGGCTATAAAATTTCCAGAATAGCTGTGGGCATACTTATAATCCTTTCCATAGCCTATATTCTTCATAAGCCTTGTGGGAGCGTTCCTTAAATGTAATGGTACAGGAAGATCACCCTCAGCTTTAACAGCTTCTATCGCACTGTCGATTGCCATATATGATGCGTTGCTCTTCGGAGATGTAGCCAGATAGATAGCTGCTTCCGACAGTATAATCCTCGATTCTGGCCATCCTATTACATTGACTGCCTCAAAACATGCCTGCGCAAGAAGTAGCGCATTCGGATTTGCGATACCAATATCTTCAGATGCCAGTATTAACATGCGTCTGGCAATAAATTTGGGATCCTCACCACCTTCAACCATCCTCGCAAGCCAATAGACGGCAGCATTGGGATCGCTTCCCCTGAGCGACTTGATGAAGGCAGATATAATATCATAATGCTGTTCCCCGTTTTTATCATATAGTGCAAGATTCTTTTGTACCTGATCGAGAACCATTTCATTACTGATTATGATCTTTACTGAAGAATCTTCCACGGCTACTGAGCTGACAACAAGTTCAAGCGCATTGTATAATTTCCTTGCATCACCACCTGAAACTCGTATTAAAGCTTCATGTTCTGCAATTTCAATATCATACTCTGCAAGATATCTGTCCTTCTTTAGAGCCTTATTCATCAACTGTATAAGCTCTTCATCGGTAAGGGATTTCATTATATATACCTGGCATCGTGAAAGGAGAGGAGATATAACTTCAAATGACGGATTCTCAGTAGTAGCACCAATCAGAGTAATTATTCCCTGCTCTACGGCACTGAGAAGTGAATCTTGCTGCGATTTATTAAAACGGTGTATTTCATCTATAAACAGGATCGGGTTAGGCTGGTTAAAAAACTGTTGCTTCTTTGCTTTTTCTATGGTCTCTCTGACATCCTTAACTCCTGAGTGTACTGCGCTCAGAGAGAAAAAAGGTCGTTTAAGTGTATTGGCAATTATACCGGCCAGTGTGGTTTTGCCAACCCCGGGAGGGCCCCATAGAATAAACGAGGGTATATTTCCCGATTCTATAACTTTTCTAAGAACAGCATTCTTCCCTACAAGATGCTCCTGCCCACAGAATTCACCGAGTTCTTTAGGTCTGAGTCTTTCAGCAAGAGGTTGGTTTGCCAGCATATTTTAATTGTTTGCGTAAAAGTAGTAAAACAATTTTTGTTCTCACAGATATTATAAGTTGAAGCGTTATTATTAATCGTTTTATTGTTATAATTGTAATTAAGGTATATATTGAATCAATTATGTACAGGATTATTGTCCATATGCTGATTGCTGCTTCACTTTCAGGATGTTCCGGGAAATCAGGCTTACTGAACTTAAACTTTAAAGAAGGTAAAGGAATTATCACTGACAGCGGTATGGTGGTATCTGCCCATCCCAAAAGTTCAGAAATAGGTGTAAGGATTCTGCGAAACGGTGGGAATGCTGTTGATGCTGCAGTCGCCACTGAATTCGCTCTGGCGGTTTGTTATCCTGAAGCCGGAAATATAGGCGGGGGAGGCTTTATGTTGATTCGGACCAGTGAAGGTATAACTGATGTTATTGACTATCGAGAAAAAGCACCGCTGAAGGCATTCAGAGAAATGTACCTTGATAATACCGGGAAGGTTATTGAAGGGCTGAGTACTGATACCCGCCTTGCTTCAGGCGTTCCGGGTACAGTTGATGGAATGATTAATGCACACTCCAGGTATGGAAAACTGCCCTTCAGAGATGTTATCCAACCTGCAATTGATATAGCTGAAAATGGTTTCCCTGTTACAGGAGAACAGGCTGAAAGACTTAATTCTTCAAAAACACTATTTATTGAGAGAAACTTCAGGAAGCCTGCATTTGTTAAGGACTCACTCTGGAAAAAAGGAGATATACTGGTTCAGAAAGACCTTGCAAACACGCTCTGCCGTATCAGGGATCATGGTCGTGATGGATTTTATTCCGGATTAACTGCCAGATATATTGTTAATGAGATGAAAAGAAGCGGAGGCATTATCACGGAACAGGATCTAAATGATTACAGGTCAGTCTCAAGAGTGCCTCTGACAACTTCTTACAGAGGTTATAAGATTATTACAGCTCCACCACCTTCAGGAGGAGGAATAATACTTATTCAGCTTCTGGCGATGGTTGAACCCTATGACCTGAAAGAAATGGGATTTCATTCATATAAGACAGTCCATCTGATTGTTGAAGCTGAAAGAAGGGCTTTTGCAGATCGTTCAGAATATCTTGGTGATCCGGGTTATATGAAAATACCTGTTAAACAATTGATCTCATTAAAGTATCTGAAACAGAGAATGAAATCATTTGATGAAAAAAGAGCTTCCCTCTCTTCTGAAATCAAATCTGGTTCGCCCGGGGACTACACAAGCGAAGAGACTACTCACTACTCAGTTATTGACGCCAGTGGAAATTCCGTATCAGCAACAACTACCTTAAATGGGACTTTCGGAACAGGTATTGTTGTTGACAGTGCCGGATTTCTGCTTAATAACCAGATGGATGATTTTTCGGTTAAACCCGGTTTCCCAAATATGTATGGACTTGTTGGCGGTGAAACCAACTCTGTTCAGCCGGGGAAAAGAATGCTCAGCTCAATGACTCCGGTAATTGTTGAAAAAGAAGGAAAACTTTTTTTGGTAGCAGGGTCACCTGGTGGCTCCACTATCCCGACAACTGTCTTTCAGATACTGATAAATGTAATTGATTATGGAATGAGTATTCAGGATGCGGTTGATAGCGGAAGGTTCCATCATCAGTGGCAACCCGACTGGATAAGTATTGAGAAGAATGCCCTCGACAGCCTGACAACACAAATACTTATTGATATGGGACATCAATTAAAATCACGTTCTTCTATAGGGAGAGTCAATGCAATACTGGTTCTTCCTGATAACAAAAAAGCCTCCGGAGCAGACAAAAGAGGAGATAATTCATCATGTGGCTACTAACAGTTTTTGCGGTTCAATAATTTTTATTAAATTGCCTCAAATTTATTTTCTTTAAAAAAAATAAATTAATACTTTTAACAATTGAAATAATAAATTGGTTATAATCAGATTATAGTTATTCTATTTGAATACATTCAGATATATTCAGTTATGAAAAAACCTCTGCTTATTGTAGTTATTATTCTGGCAGTAATTTTAGCCCTGCCGGTAATCAACATGCTCCGCTGGACTTTTCAATCTAAAAAACCGATGAATATTATATTGGTTGATAAGACTGTGCCAACACTTGAACGTGAAAACCACAAATCATTTGACTGGATACTGACAAATGAAAGATTCGTCAAGAAGGAAAATAAAGCCAGTTACTCATATAAGAAGGATTATTATGGTTTTGTTCCAAAACGCCCGGTACGTGACAGAAAATGGGACAAAAATGAATATCGTCTTACCGACGTAATTAATCTGGCTAATAATAACGATGCTGTCTACTTTGCTGATACTTACGGGATATCATTTAATGACTGGTACCGAGGACTGAACAGAAGCCGCAAATCAAGAAAAATCTATGGTGCACTTAACAACAATGACTTCCTGTTGATTAAAGAGATGAAAGACAGAAATAAACTCATTATATTAGAGTATAATTCATTTGACTATCCAACTTCTAAATTTGATTCATTCAGAACTCAGGAAAAACTTGGTCTGACATTTTCAGGCTGGACCGGTAAATATTTCACCTCACTCGATACTACAGGACCAGACTTCCCTATCTGGATGACAGCAATGTACAGGAAACAATATAAGAAACCATGGACCTTTGCAAAACCAGGTATTGTTCTTCTCACTGAGAAAGATATACTGGTGCTTGAGGAAGGTACTCAACTGAAGAATGCCATGCTTCATATTGTTACCGATACGACTAATGCTGTAAAATATGGAGTCCCGGGTGAAGTAGCATTTGACAACTGGTTTGATGTTATTGATCCCATTCAGAATAATATTATATCGAAATTCAAAATTTCAACAACTGCTATAGGCGATACATTATTACTTAGCCGTGGCCTGTCAAGTGAATTTCCTGCTGTTGTTCAGGAGCCTGTGAATAAAAGGACCTATTATTTCTCAGGTGACTTCGCAAATCACGATGTTCCTTACCTGACTGCCCGGTTTAAAGGAGTTAATAAGCTTAAAGGCATTCTTTACTCAGATAAACCCGATGATACAAGAAGGTTTTTCTGGCTGTACTACAGACCACTTATCAATGGTATCTTCAGCGACTACTATGATTCCATGAATAAAAAATAGAGGATCTGGTTTTTAAACACATAAGGAGTACAGGTTTCAATAAGCCTGTACTTTTTTATTGATAATAATTTAAACAACAATGAAAATTTCTATCATTCAAACCAGCTTAAAATGGGAAGATAAAAAAGCAAACTATCTCAATTTTGAAAAGTTTTTCTCTTCTCTTATTAATAAAACTGATGTGGTTATTCTTCCTGAAATGTTCAATACGGGCTTTACAATGAAGGCTGATAGTTTTTGTGAACCGCCTGATGGAGAAACTTTTAAATGGATGTCAGGAGTTGCAATTAAAGGCAACTTTGGAATATGCGGAAGCTATATCGTAAAAGAAGAAGGTCGTATCTATAACCGATGGGTTTTTGTTTCGCCTGAAAAGAAAACCTGGTCCTATGATAAACGACACCTTTTTAGCATGGGAGGAGAGGATAACCAATTCTCTCAGGGTAGAAGCAGACTGATATTCAACTTCAGGGGAGTCAGGATAAGTCCTTATGTTTGTTATGATCTGCGTTTCCCTGTTTGGAGCAGGAACACCGGAGATTATGATCTGATGATCAATTCTGCTAACTGGCCTGAAGCAAGGATCAATGTGTGGAATATACTCTTGAAAGCAAGAGCCATTGAAAATCAGTGTTTTGTTGCAGGTGCAAACCTGATAGGTACTGATGGCGAAGGAATTAAATACTGTGGCGATTCCGCACTCATTGATCCCAGGGGAGAAATTATTGCCGAAACCGCCAGATACAAAGAAGGTATTATTACGGGTGAAATTTCAATTACAGAATTAGCTGATTTCAGGAACAGATTCCCTGTCCTCAATGATTCAGATAAATTTACGATAAGACAATAACACCCGGTATATGTAGAACTACGAATTTGGAATTGACAATTTCTGATTTATTATTCTGATATCTCCCGGTCTCCCGGTCCCTAAGTCACTTCCTCAAAGCCTCGTACAGGATAACCGCAGGATGCAATGCAATCCTCCCGGTCCCGTCCTTTATATGATGCCTGCAGCTTGTCCCGGGGGCAGCTATAATAGTGTTGGCAACACAATTTCTTATTTCCGGAAAAAGAACAAGCTCACCCACTTTGTTGGACAGTTCAAAATGTTCCTTCTCATAACCGAAAGCTCCGGCCATTCCGCAACAACCAGAAGGTATCTCAGTAACTAAATATTTTTCAGGTATGGAAAGCATCTCAATTGTGCTTTTTGAAGAAGCTATTGCTTTCTGCTGGCAGTGGGCATGGAGGTTGATTTTGGCTTCTCTGTCAATGAATAAACTTCGATCAATTCTTCCGGCTTTATACTCCCTGGAAATAAACTCATCAACCATCATACTGTTTGCTGCGATCTTATCGGCTGATCCCTTTAATTCAGTCCCGCAGAGATCAGGATATTCGTCCCTGAATCCAAGTATCGCAGATGGTTCAATACCAATCAACGGTAGGTCTTCATTAATAATTCCCGATAATGCCTTGATGTTCTTTTGAACTGCCTTCTTAGCTGTTCTGACAAGCCCCTTCGATATGAATGTTCTGGCGCTGACACTGTGACCGGTAATTACTACTTTGTAATTCAACGAAGTTAATAATTTGATCGTAGTTATTCCAATTTCGGTATCATTGTAGTTAGTGAACTCATCGATAAACAGACAGACCGAACTTGTTGGGTTAGCAGGATTAATTTTGTAAAGGTTTTTCCCTGCCCACTTTTTAAGAGTTGTCTTATATAATAATGGTATCGATCTTTTGGCAGCAAATCCTGTCACTTTTTTAATAATACCCGAAGTAAAATCGTTTTTGAGAAAGAAATTATAAATTGATGGTGCCACAGATCCTAATTGATTTGCTACAGATATGTAAGCTATTAACCTGGTTCTCAGTGATATTCCATGCCTGTCCTGCCAGTGCTGAAGAAACTCTGATTTGATCTTGGCAATATCTACTCCCGATGGACATTCTGATTTACAACCCTTGCATGCAAGGCACTGATCAAGAATGTCATAGATCTCTTTATGGTCCCAGGGATCACCTTCTTTGCTCATGAATTCTCTCAACAGATTTGCCCTTCCCCTGGTGCTTTTCTCTTCGTCACCGGTAGCCATAAAACTTGGGCACATTGTTCCACCTATTTTTATTGACTTGCGGCAGTCTGCAGTACCGTTGCATTTTTCAGCTGCTCTTATAATTCCATCGGTCGAAGAGAAATCATATATTGTATCAATTATACGTGTAGGCATACCAGGAATATACCGCAGACTGCTATTCATCTGAGGTGTATTGGTGATTTTTCCGGGGTTAAATATTCCATCAGGATCCCAGCATTTCTTAACCTCTTTGAGAAGATTGTAATTATGTTCACCTATCATTACAGGAATGAATTCACCCCGCAATCTTCCGTCCCCGTGTTCCCCGCTGAGCGATCCATTATATTTTTTTACAATATGGGCAGTCTCAAGACCGATAGTTCTGAAGAGTTCAATATCAGATGGGTTTTTAAGATCAAGAATCGGTCTGAGATGAAGCTCCCCCGATCCAATATGTGCATGAAATACAGCATCTTTACCATGGCTTGCAAGCATTTTTTCAATATCATCCATGTATGCTGGTAACTGCTCTACTCCAACAGCTGTATCTTCGATGAGTGCAACGGGTTTCGGATCACCCTTCATGTTTGCCAGAATTCCCAGCCCTGCTTTCCTCAGTTCCCAGACCTTTGAAATATCTTTTCCTTTTACAACAGGATAGGCATACCCGTATCCGGCAGATTTCAATTCTTTTATCATTTCAGATGTGAGAAAGTCAATCTCTTCTGTGCTTTCTCTGACAAATTCAACTATCAGAATTGCACCCGGATTGCCTTCAAGAAAGAACCTGTTATTTCTCTGACTCATGTTTTCCTCAGTCAGTTCTAGGATCCTGTTGTCCATCATTTCAACTGCTGAAGGTTGGTACTTTAATGCTATCAGGTTAGCCTTAAAGGCATCAATCCTACTAGTAAGATGAACGCAAACAAGTGCCTTATTGACAGGAGGTAAAGGAACCAGGTTAAGTTTTATTTCAGTGGTAACTGCCAGCGTACCTTCAGAACCAGCAAGTAACTTGCAGAAATTGAATTTTTTATTTGACTTTTCATCAAAGATCTCAGAATCCATTAAGAGATCTAACGCATACCCGGTGTTTCGTCTGTGTATTTTAGGATCGGGGTAACCTTCTGTTATTTTTTTCTTGTTTTCCTGATTGTCAAGAATGCTTTTTATATTTCTATAGATCTTTCCTTCGAGATTGTCAAGTTGACATTTTGAATTAAACGTTTCGAAGTCAGTCTGGCCGAAGACAGCATTACTTCTATCACTCAGGATTGTTTTAAGTTCAATTATGTGATCCCTTGTCGATCCGTAAATGATAGAATGCGAGCCACATGCGTTGTTACCAACCATTCCTCCTAAGTTGCATCTGTTTGAAGTAGATGTCTCAGGTCCGAAGAACAAACCATATTCTTTCAGCTTTATATTCAGCTCATCGAGAACGACGCCCGGCTCAACTCTGGCCCACATTTCAGCTTTGTTTATCTCAAGTACTTTGTTCATGTACTTCGAAATGTCGATTATGATTCCGGAGCTGACTACCTGTCCGGCGAGAGAAGTTCCTCCTGCTCTGAGAGTTACAAATGTTTTCTCTTTATCAGCAAATACTAAAATCTTTTTTATGTCTTCTTCACACTTAGGCCAGGCAACAGCCAATGGTTCCTCTTTATATACCGAAGCATCCGTAGAGTAAATAGTAGTAGTTGTTTTGTCATGTTTCAGGTCTCCTTCAAGACTCTCTCCAAGTTTTTCTATTCGCGTAATAATTGTATCCATTCAATTGAGTAATTTAAACCGCTAAATTAGAAAAATGATTTATATATGGTTTTCCTTATAAATATTATGACTTTTCTTTTGGTCAAAAAGAGATAATAATGATATTAATCATGTATTTGAAAATTGTTTAATCGAACTTTTTTTTCGTACATTTATAGAAAATTTTCGAACTTATTAATATATTGATACACAATGGAATTATTAGATCGCATCAAACTAAATGCCAAGAAACATAATAAGCGTATTGTGCTTCCGGAAGGATATGAAGAACGAACAATTAAAGCAGCAGATATTGCTATTCAGGAAGAGTTGGCACAGATAATTTTAATAGGTGATCCTGAAGAGATCAAGTCACATGCATTAAAGTTGGGATTGAAAAACATTTCCAAAGCGAAAATCATTAATCCCAAATCGCATGATAAAAAAGACCATTATATTGATATGATGGTCGAACTCAGAAAGAGTAAAGGTTTGACCAGAGAAGAGGCTTCAAAACTGATCGAAGATCCTTTGTACCTCGGTGTATTAATGATAAAAAATGGTGATGCAGATGGTGAAGTTTCAGGCGCTGATCATGCAACAGGTGATGTTTTAAGACCTGCATTTCATTATGTCAAAACTGCCCCCGGGATTTCAGTCGTTTCAGGTGCATTCATCATGATTCTTCCCGACAAAACCTTTGGTGAAAATGGTGTTATCATATTTGCTGACGGCGCCGTTCATCCAAATCCAAATGATAAAGAACTTGCTGAAATTGCAGTTGCCTCGGCACATACTGCAAGAGCAATCTGTGGCTTTGAACCACGGGTTGCGATGCTGAGCTTCTCTACCAAGGGAAGTGCTAAAAATGAAATGGTTGATAAAGTGGTCAACGCCACTAAGATCGCAAAAGAGATGGCTCCTGACCTTCAGATTGATGGTGAATTACAGGCAGATGCTGCTCTGATTGAAGCAATTGGAAAAAGCAAGGCTCCGGGAAGTACAATTGCAGGGAAAGCAAATGTTCTTATTTTTCCTGATCTTAATTCAGGGAATATTGCATATAAACTTGTTCAGCGGCTTGCTCATGCAGAAGCGATTGGTCCGGTTTTGCAGGGAATGGCTGCTCCGATAAATGACCTTTCAAGAGGTTGTTCAGTAAGTGATATCGTTAGCATGATAGCAATTACTTCAAATCAGGCAGCAGGAATTAAGAAATAAATGGATGTTTATCAGGATTATAAAAAAAATCAAATAACAGTAATAAAAAATCTAAAGTTATGTCAGATCATATTGAAAAACTGGAAGATTATGGCTTAGCAAAAGACACTAAGCCAAAAACCCTGTTTTCACTCGTTGGTATAGTTGGCGCAGGAACTGTAGGTCAGAATATTGCGCGGATGGTAAGTTCAAAAGGTCTCGATGTTATATTATTGGATTTAAGTCAGGAAAAGATAGATCAGGCTTTCAGGGACCTTGCAAAGGAACTTGATCGTATGATTGAACGGTGGGGGATGACAAATTCCGAAAAACTCGGGATTCTCTCCAGAATCAAAGGAACCACTGAATATAGTAAATTTAAGGATTGTGAAATCGTTATAGAAGCTGTCAGGTCTTCAACCAGGGAACATAGTCATGACATGCGTATGAGAATACTGCAAACAATTGAGGAACATGTTGGCAGACACACTATTATTGCAACTAATTCTTCGACCCAGGTAATTACTGAACTTACTGCTGACCTGACTTATAAAGACCGTTGTGTCAGCTTCCATTTTCTGACTCCCGAAGCTGATGCAAGGGTTGTGGAAATTGTAAAAGGTCTCTATACTTCGCAGGATGCTTATGAGAATACTATAAAATTTGCTAATCTGATTGGTAAAAAGGTTATTCCGGTAAAAGAATCTCCCGGTATCATAAGTACCCGTCTGGTTGTTCCTCTGATAAATGAAGCCTGTGAAGTTTTAATGGAAGGTGTTGGTTCAATGGAAGATATCGACCTCACAATGAAGGTAGGATTCGGCCTTCCTCTTGGTCCTTTTGAAATGGCCGACAAAATCGGATTGGATAAAATCCTCAGATGGTGCGAAAATCTATATGACGAATTCGGGGATTTAAAATATAAATCTTCACCTCTTCTGAAAAAACTTGTCAGGGCAAACCAGTTTGGAAGGCGTACTGGAAGGGGTTTTTATGAATATAATAAAGACGGCGTAAAAATCAGTAAAAACAATTTTTTTGAGTAATAGTTAAACCATCTGTTACCTTAAGATATCTGAAATAAGGTACATAGATGCTCATAAGTATTTTAATAAATTTACATAAATGAAAATATTAGTTCTAAACTGTGGGAGTTCCTCAATAAAATATCAACTTATTGATATGAATTCCGGTGTGGTTCTGGCAAAGGGAATAGTAGAAAAAATCGGATTAAAAGGTTCGTTTCTGAAAAATGAAAGATATGACGGGGATAAGGTTAAACTTGATGGAGAGATACTTGATCACCAGAGAGGCATTGAATTCATTCTTGGTTTGATGATTAGCAAGGAAAGGGGAGTTATTAAGGAATTAACTGAAATTGACGCTGTCGGGCATCGCGTTGTTCATGGAGGTGAAACATTTCAGGGAAGTTGCTATCTTGATGATCTGACAATCAAGGGAATTGAGGACTGTTCTGACCTTGCTCCACTTCATAATCCTGCTAACCTTAAGGGTATTTATGCTATGAAAATGCTCCTCCCGGAAGTCCCTCAGGTAGGGGTTTTTGATACATCATTTCACCAGTCTATGCCTGACTATTCATTCATGTATGCACTCCCTTATTCATTATATAAAAAATACGGAATAAGGCGCTATGGCTTTCATGGAACCAGTCACAGCTATGTTTCCAAAAGAGCTTGTGAAATTCTGAAAGTAGATTATAACTCAAAGAAAATTATTACCTGCCATCTGGGGAACGGTGCGTCCATCACCGCAATTAAAGATGGTAAATCTGTTGATACTTCAATGGGTCTTACACCTGTTGAAGGTTTGATTATGGGGACCAGATCAGGTGACATTGACGCAGGTGTACTTACACTCATTATGGAGAAAGAGGAAATCGATTATTCATCGCTTAATACACTATTAAATAAACATAGTGGTATACTGGGTATATCAGGTATTTCTTCCGATATGAGAGAAGTTGAATCAGCTGCTGCAGAGGGAGATGAACGTGCAGCTCTATCTCTCAAAATGTATGATTACCGCGTAAGAAAGTATATTGGTGCTTATGCAGCAGCTATGGGAGGTGTTGATATTCTTATATTTACTGGCGGAATAGGTGAAAACAGCGCAGATAACCGGGAAAACATTTGTAGAGATTTTGAGTACATGGGTCTTGAATTTGACAAAAAATTAAATGACGGAGTCCGTGGCAAAGAACTGGTTATAAGTAAGAAAGAATCAAAGGTCACAGTTATGATTGTTCCAACAAATGAAGAATTTGTAATTGCATCAGATACTTGTGAAATTGTAAATAATCGCATAAAAAGTAATTAATAACTAAATCATAATTCAATGGTGCTAAAGAACCTGAATGATCTGAGAAAGATAATAGAAGGAGGACCCAGAAAGAAGTTAGTTCTGGCAGCTGCACAGGATCAACATTCACTCGGAGCAGTTATTAAGGCCTGGAAAGAAAATATAATTGAACCTATACTGATCGGTGACAAAGCAGAAATCCAGAATATTTGTGATTCAAATAATTACGACATTGCAGGTATCAGAATCATTCATGAACCGGATACTGATAAATCGGTGGAGATGGCAGTGAGGATGGTAAGTGCAAAACAGGCAGATATTCTGATGAAAGGTATGGTCGGCACCTCAGCTCTCCTGAAATGTGTTCTTAATAAGGAATGGGGACTCAGAACTGGCAATTTGCTTTCACATTTTGCACTTTTTGAGGTTGAGACTTATCCCAAAGTTATTGCTGTTACTGATGTGGCTATGAACATTGCACCAAATCTTAAAGATAAAATAGCAATAGTTAACAACTCAGTTGCATGTTTAAATAAACTGGGTTATATCATGCCTAAAGTTGCTGTTCTTGGTGCGGTAGAGATGGTCAATGAGAACATGGAAGCTACCTTGCATGCAGCATTGCTTTCAAAAATGAATCAGCGTGATCAGATCAGGAACTGTATCATTGATGGTCCTCTTGCATTCGATAATGCTATAAGCCTCGAAAGCGCCAAGCACAAGGGAATCAAGAGTGAAGTAGCCGGTGATACTGATCTGTTGCTGATGCCCGATATTGAAGTGGGTAATGTTCTTTATAAATCTCTGGTATTCTTTGCAAAAGCTAAAGTGGCTTCAATTATTCTTGGAGCTTTGGTACCAATAGTTCTTACATCACGATCCGATTCGGAACAGGCAAAATTTGACAGCATTCTTCTTTCAGCCGCAGCAAGTAAATAGATTTGTAATGATCAGAAACCTTGACCAGATTGAGGAAAAGGTCCTGACTCTTAAAAAAAAGTTCAGGATAGCAGTGGCATGGGCGCAGGATACAAATACTCTGGGAGCTATTCATAAGGCCGTTGTAAAAGGTTTCGTTGATGCTGTACTTATCGGCAAATCATCCGATATCATCAGTACCTGCAAAGAAATTGGGATCAATACAGATCTCTTTACTGTTCTTGATGCAGACAATGAAAAAAGTGCATCTGCTGAAGCAGTCAGACTGGCGAAAACAGGTAATGCCGATATCGTAATGAAAGGTCTTGTAGGAACAGATAAGTTCCTGAAAGCCGTTATGGACAGGGAGACCGGAATAATGCTGCCTGATGCAGTGCTGAGCTATGTGTGCGCTGTAGAAATACCTGCATATCATAAACTCTTGTTTATCACCGATCCTGCTGTAATTCCCTTCCCGAATCTTGATCAGAAAATTGCTATGGCCGGGTATGCAGTTGAAATGGCCCGGAAATTCGGAACTAAAAGGCCAAAAATTGCCCTGATTGGCGCTTCTGAAAAAATGAGCAATCATTTCCCGAATTCAATCGATTATTCAATTATGTGCAAAATGGCAGAAAGAGGTCAGATTAAAAACTGCATAATGGATGGACCACTCGACCTGTTCCTGGCATGCGATAAAAAAAGTATTGAAATAAAAGGCGTTGATACTCCGGTAAACGGAGATGCCGATATCCTCCTGTTTCCCTCTCTTGAATCATGCAATCCCTTCTATAAAGGAATGATGCTATTTGCGAAAGGGGAATTGGCCGGACTGATCAGGGGGACTCAGAAACCTGTTATTGTAATGTCAAGGAGTGAAAGCGAAATATCAAAATACTATTGCATAACATTGTCCTGCCTTATGGCTTGATCATATACTCTGCAGGAAGACGCAACTGTAACATCTCATAAATAATGGCAAAAAGACTAATTCTGGCGATAAATCCGGGATCAACATCTACAAAATTTTCACTTTTCGAGGAAGAGAAACTTGTTTTCGAAAAATCTCTACGACATACCGTAGAAGATCTGTCATGTTTTGAAAAAATAACAGATCAGTTTGACTTCAGGAAAGATCTTATTATTAATGAGTTAATTGATAGAAAAACAGATCTTAACAGGATTATTGCAGTTGTGGGAAGAGGTGGTCTGGTAAAACCCATAGAATCAGGCGTTTATAAAGTAAATCAAAAAATGAAGGACGATCTGAAAAGGGGGTTTTCCGGAGTTCATGCAAGTAACCTTGGCGGTCTCATCGCAGACGATATCGCATCTTCTTTACCAGGTGCAACTGCATATATAGTCGACCCGGTAGTTGTCGATGAACTTCAGCCTGTAGCACGGATTTCAGGGCATCCGGAGATTGAAAGAAAATCAATCTTTCATGCTCTTAACCAGAAAGCAGTAGCCCGATGCTATGCAGATTCAATCGGTAAAAGATATGAGGACCTGAACCTCATAATTGCCCATATGGGAGGAGGAATAAGTGTCGGAGCGCATAAAAACGGAAGAGTAATAGATGTTAATAATGCTCTGAATGGCGATGGCCCTTTTTCTCCTGAACGATCAGGAGGTTTGCCATCAGGTCAGCTGGTTGAACTCTGTTTCAGTGGCAAATACTCACATTCTGAGCTTATGTCAATGCTTACAGGCAAAGGTGGTATGATGGCTTACCTTGGTACAAATGACTTCATGGAAGTATGCAGGAATGCCGAAAACGGTGATAAAAAAGCTTTTCTCATCAGAGATGCTGTGTCATATCAGGTCGGAAAGGAGATAGGAGCAATGGCCGCCGTTTTGAATGGTAAGGTCGATGCTATAATTCTTACGGGAGGAATGGCTCACCAAAAATCAAATATCAATAGTATAAAATTAATGGTTGAATATATTGCAGAAGTAGTTGTATATCCCGGTGAGGATGAGCTTAAATCACTGGCTTACAATGCACTACTGGCACTTGATGGAAAGATACAGATTAAAACCTATTTGTAGACTTCATGGTGTATTCACCGCAACAGGCAAAATCTTCCCATTGAAAAATTTGTGGCCGTTTATTGCAAAATCTGTAATAAATCGTGCCATTTTTTTTGCATCCAAAGGAGCTTTATAACCCGGAAAAGCTTCTGCAAGCATCTCAGTTTGAACAGCGCCAAGGGCAAGACAATTGACACTTATTCCGTATTCCTTAAACTCATTTGCCAGACATTCTGTAAGGCAGGCTAAAGCGGCCTTTGAGGCGCTGTAATAGGACAAACCATTGAATTTTTGACTTCCCTGAAAACCCCCCATGCTGGAAATATTTACAATATGAGAGCCTTGCCCAAAAAGAGATTTTAACTGCCTGATAACTGCAGCAGGACCGAAAAAGTTTGTTTCCATTATTAATCTCGCCTCTTCATTTGAGAAAGCCAGAAATTCTTTTGAAATAACCAGACCTGCCATATTGATGAGAATATCAATAGAAGTAAATTTACTGAACACAGTCTTTCCAAATGATCCAGATTGGTTATCAAAAGTAGAAAGATCTAACTCAATTGCATGAACATTATTAAACCTTGAAGTAAGGTCATTCAGCGACCTCTTATTTCTTCCGGTCACAATAATCTGATTATCATGATCCTGAGCCAGATTAATAACAATCTCTTTTCCAATTCCCCTGGTTCCTCCGTTTACTATGATATTCATTTCAGATAGTAATTGAATCTTTAAATTAATATAATAAAATTCGTTTTACTAAGATATTTAATTATTATGTGTTTTGAGGCATACTTCAGTTGTGTATTTTTTGAGAAGATGTTTGCAAAGCTTTGGAACGGGAGTATTCGTCAATTTGAAAATATTAAATATAGCTTTATTATAATGCAAAAATATTAACTGATTGGCGTATATTTGCGACTGTTTATTTAAAATATCGCATTTTGATTTATGAATTTTAAATGCTAAAATAATGAATGTTAAGGTATCTGTAATTGGTTGCGGTAATATTGGATTATCAATTTTGCAGGGACTTCTTAAGGATAAAACTATTCCTGCAAAGAACATTACTGCAACAAGAAGAAATATTAATGAATTGAGAGGTCTGAAAGATACAGGAATAATAATAACAAACGATAATGTGAGTGCGGTTAAAGGATCGCAACTTATTATTATCGCAGTTAAACCATATAATCTGGACAGTATCCTCAAAGAGATTAAAGATCACCTGATTCCGGGAAAGCATATTCTGATTTCAGTTACGACAGGAGTTACCCTGAGCCAGATCAGTAGTATTGTCGGCAAAACATTTCCGGTATTCAGGGTTATGCCAAATATTTCTTCAAGCGTTGGGAAATCAGTATCCTGCATATGTAGCATTGGTGCAAACCACAAAGAAATCGAATCGGTGAAAAACCTTTTTGACATGATCGGAACTACAATGATTATTGATGAAGAACTGATGGATTCTGCTACAATTATCGGTGCATGCGGTGTGGCTTTTGTCCTGAGGTTTATAAGGGCAATGATTCAGGGAGGTATACAGATCGGCTTTGACGCAAGAACTGCCAGTCAGATTGTAAATCAAACTGTAAAAGGTGCTGCTGAATTGTTAATTGAGCGACACGAACATCCTGAATTTGAGATCGATAAAGTAACGACTCCGAAAGGTTGTACAATTGTAGGTTTAAATGAAATGGAACATAACGGATTCAGCTCTTCACTGATAAAAGGTATAGTTGCTTCTTACGAAAAAATTGAAAAATAATCTCTGTAAAAAAGATTGACCCCCCCATATATTATTCAGTGCAATTTTTCGTTTATTTGTATTGTTCACTGGTTAATACTAATTTCAATATTATGGTCTTCACATATTCAGTTAAAGGGTTAAAACGCATTGTACCAAACACAATATTTACTTTTGTTTTGGCATTTACTTTATTTACAGTGAGTTATGGTCAGGATACAAGGGAAGAGGCTCCCCCTTTAAAAGAGAGAATATTTGTTGGTGGNAGCTTTGGTTTGCAACTGGGTACGATTACCGATATTCAGGTTTCACCTGTTGTCGGAATTTGGTTGTTACCACGGTTGGCAGTAGCTGTGGGACCGGATTATAGATTTTACAAATTTCAGAAAATCAGGACAAATGTGTATGGAGGAAAGGCTTATGCACAGTTTGTCATAATTAAAAATATTAACTCTTTTATTCCACTTGGCGTCAATACAGGGATCTTTTTTCATATTGAGGATGAGTTGCTGAGTCTGGAAAAAGCTTACTGGAAAGACCAGTATGCAACAGGAAGATTTTATCTGAATACTGTACTGGCTGGCGGGGGAATAAGTCAGCAGATTGGCCGGAGATCTTCTTTGAACTTTATTGTATTATGGGCTTTAAATGACTCAGGATATGGAGTTTACAGTAATCCTGAGATCAGAGTCAGCTTCAACTTTTAACCTTATCTATACGATATCTGATTCGCCTCTTTTTACGGAACCTGGCTTTTAAATTTTATGTTTGCATGATCTGCCACCCGGCAATTTAATTATATTTGTGCCAGTTTAAAAAAANAAGAATGAAAATTGAAACGAATAAAATGGTCTCTCTGATTTATGAACTGAGAGAAAGTGATCAGGAAGGAAGAATTATTGAGTCGCTGGATGAAACCAGACCTCTTAAATTTATATTCGGTACAGGCAGATTACTTCCCGTATTCGAATCTAATATTAATTCGCTGAAGAATGGTGACAATTTCAGATTTTCACTGAAGTCAGAAATGGCTTATGGTGATAAAAGGGAAGAAATGATAGTTGATGTTCCGATTTCTGTTTTCCAGACTGATGGTAAGATTAACGAAGACATTTGTTTTGTTGGAAATGAAGTGCCAATGATGGATTCAGAGGGGAATCCATTGAATGGAATTATAAATGAGATAAATGATAATTTTGTAAAGATGGATTTCAACCATCCTATGGCAGGTTTTGATCTCTTCTTTTCAGGGAAGATACTTGAAGTAAGAGATGCCAGTGAACACGAACTGTCAGAAATAAGTGGATCATGTTCCGGTTGNAACAAAAAAGAGCATTCAGATTGTTCAGGCGGATGTTCATAAACTGCCTCCATTAATAATATCTTCTTGTAAGTAATGATATTTCAGTACATTTCCCTCTAAATGGATGGTAAATTGAATCATACAACATAGACCAGATCAATATGTCAAAGAATATTTGGAAAAGATTCAATTACCTTCTCCTTGGAGTAATTACAATAACGATCATATTATTGGTGCTGAAGGCTAATAATCTGGTTAATATTTCTTCTTTTATACTGCTGATTTTCCGACTTTTAAGCGTTTTCCTTTTAGTCATCTACTCGTTTCGAAAGAGATCCCTTACAACCTGGATCCTTGTTTGCATGGTAGCCGGCGCTGAGTTTGGTTATGACGTACCTTCGGTTGCAAAAAACCTTCAGGTTCTGAGCGATATATTCCTCAGGTTAATCAAAACAATAATTGCGCCTCTTCTGTTTTCCACACTGGTAGTCGGAATAGCCGGCCACGCTGATATAAAGCAGATTGGACGGATGGGATGGAAGTCACTATTGTATTTTGAAATCGTTTCAACCCTTGCATTGTTTATCGGGCTACTGGCAATCAATATCGGGAAAGCAGGTGTCGGAGTAGTGTTGCCACCAAATCCTTCAGTCCCGCCATTAACCTCAATTAAAGCTTTATCCACAAGCGAATTCATTCTTCACATCTTTCCTGAAAATATAGCAAAAGCAATATTTGAAGGACAGATTCTCCAGATTGTTATATTCAGCATTATCTTCGGTATTGCAGTGGCTATGGTAAAGGAGAAATACCGGGCACCAATGATCAGGTTCAGTGAGAGTCTGGCAGAAGTGATGTTCAAGTTTACCAATATTGTGATGTACTTCGCTCCCGTAGCCGTTTTTGCAGCCATAGCCTATACAGTTGGCCATATGGGACTAGACATTCTGTATAATCTGTTTAAACTGCTTGCTACATTGTATGTTGCATTGATAGTGTTTTTGTCATTTGTTCTGGTACCTGTGGCTTTAATATTCAGGATTCCTATCATGCCATTTATTCGGGCTGTCTCTGAACCGGCAACGATTGCATTTGCAACTTCAAACTCTGAATCGGCTTTACCATCAGCAATGGAAGCAATGGAAAAGTTTGGAATACCGCGGAAAATAGTTGCCTTTGTCATCCCTACAGGTTATAGTTTTAATCTTGATGGTACAACATTGTATCTCTCCCTGGCATCAATATTCGTGGCCCAGGCAGCAGGAATTGACCTCCCTATTGAAAAGCAGCTCTTAATCTGCTTTACATTAATGTTGACCAGCAAAGGAGTTGCGGGTGTTTCCAGAGCTTCTCTTGTGATCTTACTTGGTACAGCCGTTAGTTTTGGATTGCCGGTGGAACCTATTTTTATCATACTGGGTATTGATGTTCTGATGGATATGGCACGAACATCCGTAAATGTTATCGGGAATTGCCTTGCTACAGCTGTAATCGCACGCTCTGAAAATGAGTTTGATGACGCTACAGCAAGAAATTTCAAAGCAGAATAGGAAAAACTTTATTTTCCTGAACATGGACGAGTTAGAATTCCTGTCTGATAATATATTTTAAGATAGTATATGTAATCTGGGCAACAATTTTGTTTGCTCAATAACTTTTTGTCCGGTTTTGAACCTGAACTACAAAAGCCATTCAGGATTAAAGACTGGAAAGTTGATAAGTCGGGTAGGATCCTTGTTAAAAACTCAACCTCTCCAGAATTGAATATTTGTAAGTGAAAAGCTTATAACCTGTAAATACCCGGTTTCTAACCGTCAGGTTAAATCGGTTATACACTTCAATTATTCACCAAACTAATTTTTTGCATCACAATCGTAAAAAAAATACAGATTACATTTGTAAACTTATAAAATATGCAATTTTAATTACATATGTAATGCATTATTTGATAAAACAAGGTTACAAAATTAAAGTAATTGCCTCTATATTGGAAGTTCTATTTATAAATCAGTAAATCAGTATTTTAATGGCTTTTATATTAAGTACTTTTAAGCTTGTTAAGTTCAGATTAGACTTTTTTTATTGATATGTATTTAGAAATACTATATAATAATCTGTATACCATATAAATACATCTCTAATCTATTGTATGACTAGAGATAAATATTAATCATAAAGCTCAATATATCAAATATTTACAAGTTCCATTACTATAAGAATAATCTGATGCATTATATTAAGTTACATATGTAATCATTTAAAGTTATGCATGTAACGGTTATATTATTTACATTTGTAATCTAACTCATTTATAAAATGAAGGAACGATTGCTTGAATTTTTAAAAGCTGAGAACAAGTCTTCTGCTCAGCTTGCAGAGGAAATTGGAGTACAGCCATCGGGTATCTCACATATCTTGTCAGGAAGGAACAATCCAAGTCTTGATTTTGTATTGAAGATGCTTGAGAAATACCAGTATTTATCAACAGACTGGTTGTTGTTTGGTAAAGGGTCGATGTATAAAGAAAAAAACATGCAATCGTTGTTTGGTGAAAATCCCGATCTAAACTCCGGTCCTCAAAAGGTTTTTACGCATGTTAATGAAGGAAAGCATGATATTGAGTTGCAGCAGGATGATAATTCGCTAACAACTGTAACAACTTCTAAATCAGAGAGAAATAATACATTAAAAGCCGAGAAAATTGTATGGTTCTATAGTAATAATACCTTTGAGGAGTTTCATCCGGGATAAAATCTTTTTTTTTATATTATTATCTTAAATATTCCTCGTTTTAAATTTTCTGAAATCAGTCATTAGAATTATCTTTGCCGGAAATCCATTCTAAATGTCAAAGCGCATAGAAGATCTGAAAGTACTTGAAAACAAGCGCCTTACTAATGATATTTTTCTTCTTGAACTTTTAGCGGCAGATAAACTTCCTGATTTTAAACCAGGTCAGTTTGTTCAGGTGCGGGTTGACGGAAGCCCTGAAACATTTCTGCGCAGACCAATATCCATCCATGATGTTGATTATGAGCGAAATACATTTAAACTCATGATTCAGATTGCCGGAAAAGGAACATCAGCTCTCTCGGATCTTGGAAGAGGAGATTTTGTTAACCTGATATATCCTCTTGGAAACTCATTTTCTCTGCCTGCTGTCAGCAATAAAGTCTTGCTCGTTGGTGGAGGATGTGGTGTTGCTCCCCTTTTGTTCTTAGGAAAATACTTAAGATCAAATGGTTACGTACCGGATGTGCTCCTGGGATTTCGTAATAAAAAGCGAATTATTGAATATAGGGAGTATTTGAAGATTGGAAATGTTTTTCTTACTACTGAAGACGGATCTGAAGGCGAGAAAGGTTATGTAACGGATCATTCAATCTTTTCAGCAGGACATTATGATAAAATCTATTGCTGCGGTCCCGATTCCATGATGAAGGCAATTGCAGGATACTGCAAAAAGATAGGAATTTCATGTGAGGTATCTCTCGAGAACCTTATGGCTTGCGGCATTGGCGCTTGTCTCTGCTGTATTGTGGATACGGTAAATGGAAATCTATGCTCATGTACAGACGGACCGGTTTTCGATATAAAAGATTTGAAATGGTAAAACTTGGATTTTCAATCGGTGACCTGCATTTCAAAAATCCTGTGCTGACAGCTTCCGGTACTTTTGGATACGGAGCGGAATTTGATGATTTTTTCGATGTTTCAAGACTGGGTGGGATAGTTGTCAAGGGAACCACACTTGAACCAAGGGAGGGCAATATGTATCCCCGTATGGCTGAAACTCCGTCAGGCATGCTTAATGCCGTAGGATTACAGAACAAAGGGATTGATTACTTTGAAAAATCGATATATCCCAGGCTTAAAGGCTATGATACTAATGTAATTGTCAATATTAATGGAAGCTATGTTGATGATTATGTTACGCTTGCAGGTAGAATAGATAAACTCAATAAAATTCCTGCCATTGAGCTTAATATCTCATGTCCGAATGTAAAAATGGGAGGGATGGCATTCGGAACCAACCTTGAATCTGCACGTGAGGTTACAAGAAAGGTCAGAGCTGTTTATTCAAAGATACTAATAGTTAAACTCTCGCCGAATGTTACAAATATCGTCGATTTTGCCAGGGTTGTGGAAGAAGAGGGCGCTGATTCAATATCTCTGATTAATACACTCTTAGGGATGTCAGTTGATGTAAAGAGAATGAAACCTTCCCTGTCTACTATCACAGGCGGATTATCCGGACCTGCAATTAAACCGGTAGCTCTCAGGATGGTATGGCAGGTCGCAAAAGCGGTCTCCATACCGGTAATTGGAATGGGAGGTATAATGACAGCTTCAGATGCTCTTGAGTTTATCCTGGCCGGAGCCTCAGCTGTTCAGGTAGGAACCGCATCTTTTATAAATCCACGCTGCTCAATAGAAATTTTAGATGGTATCGAGAAATACCTTGTTGAAAAAAAGTTCGCTGATATAAAAGAAATTGTCGGGTATATTAATCATATTGACTGAAAATGAGTTAATTCCGGCTGATTATCTGTATTATTCAAATCAGATAACAATTTCATCTCTTTCTGCATAATTTCTGTTTTTTCCTTTAAATTTGTAAGAAATTAAAAACATATTGTTTCAGTCTATTAATTAATCAATATAGAAATGTCAGAAAATTTACAAATTGATAATCTTGATAAAAAGATTCTCGATATTATTACTAAGAATGCAAGAATTCCTTACCTTGAAGTTGCAAGAGATTGTGGCGTATCAGGAGCTGCAATTCATCAACGTGTGCAACGACTGATCAGGATTGGTGTTATAAAAGGATCAGAATTTAAGGTCGATCCTGTTATGGTTGGATTTAAAACATGTGCATACATTGGAATCTTTCTTGATCATCCGGGGCATTTCAGGGAGGTTATAACTAAATTCAAAGATATTCCTGAAATAATTGAATGTCACTACACTACAGGTAATTATTCTCTTTTTATTAAAGTATATACAAGGGATAATGAGCATCTTCGAATGATACTGACAGATACGATTCAGAATATTGAAGGAATTACCAGAACGGAAACCTTAATATCCCTTGAGGAATCCATTAACAGACAGATACCCGTTCTTTCCAGATAACTAGTACCTGTAAATCATAATCATATCAATAAAAATAATAAAGGGAAAGCGTTTGCTTTCCTTTTATTATACCAACAAATACCAGATTTCAATTGTCAGAGGTGCTGTAAGCGCTTTTAACGGCTTAACTATTGTTGAACCAGCCCTTCAAGAGAAGAACTTTTTCTACCCGGGTTATTACTATCAGTGATGTCAATTGATATTTTGTTATTATCGAAATGACAGGTAATTGTTTCCGAATGCGGGCTTTCAATAAATCGTAGTTTAAGTTCAAGTGAAAGATCATCTTTCCAGGTATAAGCTCCTGCAATTTTAAATGGCGGCAGTCCGACATAACTGCCTTTTGCGCCAACCAGCAGGGAGGGACCTCGCATTATGGTTTCGCCAGACAACCATCTGCCAGAGGCAAATGAAATATCATATGAACCGCTGCTGGTCTTAAGATTAAGTAAACACAGGTCATCTTTAAATTGGAGAGAAACACTCTGGATATCTCGTTCATTCCGGGCAAAACTGAAAGTCTTGCCTGATATTTCTGTGGCAATTGATGATTGATTTGTTTTTGCAGAAAGAGGAAGTGCAAGTGCAGACAATTTCTGTTTTAATTGTCCTGAACTCTTTTCGTCCAAAGGCAGCTTATCTTCACTGAATGCCGGTAGCAGGTATTTCCATACAAGGTTAAGTTCATTCTGCATATCATAAGCCTCCGAAGTAATAGCAATGACTGCGTCCTTCTCCGGCATTACAATAATATACTGGCCATAAGCTCCGTCAGCCCTGAAAGCATTATTTCTGCAGCGCCAGAACTGGTAGCAATACCCCTGCATCCAATCGCTTGAATCTTTTGTTGACTGAGGAAGATCCGGAGCCTGAAATATTTTCAGAGTTGTGGCTTCTTCAACCCATTCTTTCTCGATGATCTGCTTTCCGTTCCAATTGCCTTTTTGAAGTAATAATTGACCGAATTTAGCCATATCTTCTGTTTTCAGTCTGAGACCCCAGCCACCGGTATTGATTCCTCTGGGATCTGTTTCCCAGTCGATTCCTTCAATTCCCAATGGTTTAAAAAGTCGTGGTGTTAGATAATCAATCACTTTTTCACCTGTAACTTTCTGAACAATAGCCGATAAGGTATAGGTTGCCAGTGTATTATAAAGAAATTTTGAACCTGGTTTATTTATAATTGGTAATGCAAGAAATGATTTTACCCAGTTACTATCTCTTGAAATAACCGAAAAAGTCGGGTCAGGATCATGTCCAACCGACATTGTAAGCAAATCCTTAACTTTAAGTTCGGATAAGTATTGACTAACAGTATCAGGAAGGTATTCAGGAAAAAATGATACAACCTTGTCATTAACACTCATCTTCTTTTCACTCACGGCAAAACCTATTGCTGTTGAAGTAAAACTTTTACTGGTTGAGTACAGAGTGTGTTTCAGATCAGGACGATACGGATTCCACCATCCTTCAGCGATCACTTTCCCATGTCTAAGGATCATAATACTGTGGAATTCATGCCGGGATTTAGCTGCAGAATCCAGGAAAGTTATAATCGACTGAGATGAAACTCCTTCTGTTTCAGGCGTACTTCTGGGAAGTGAATTATCTGCGTGTTTGCTGTTACAGGAAACGAAGATTATGAACAGGAGGATAACTCCAAAGAATGATCTTTTAAAAGCTTTTCTCATGGAATAATATTTAATTAATGAATCGAAGAAAACAATTGCTTTATAAAAATATGGCTTATTTAATAAAATACACTTTGTTTAGTTGTGTTTTTCATTTTTAATGAAATATGGTATTAGAAAAAAATTGATTACAGCTTTAATTATTAAATATATACAAGGACGATATTCTCTTATGAGGCATAAAAAAAGGAATTATTTTTAATTCCTTTTCTCATTAGGGAATGCTTCTATCGGTGAATTTACCTTTTATTCGATTATGTTCGGAGATTCTCCTGTTTAGATTGTTTGTATATCCAACATAATAACAATCAGTCGATTCGCTA
>JGI20214J51650_10000323_pt1 | contig 30151 bp, 29 predicted proteins | sample WetSurMetagenome_FD_51650 | JGI IMG/M metagenome (IMG submission 51650) | reverse complement strand
GTAATGGCACGAGAGCGAGGGTAGCCAAGCCAGGTCAAAGGCGCTAGGTTGAGGGCCTAGTCTCGTAGGAGTTCTTGGGTTCGAATCCCATCCCTCGCATTTTTCTGGTTTTTTCTTTTTATTACCCGTGGTTCGCGTTTTAATGGTGCGATCCGGGAAGTTTATGTCCCGGCCATTCAGTTCATGACAAAACGTCAACTATAAGAAAAAAAGAATCCTGAAACCTTCTTCGATCTGCGNCAGGACATCAGTCCTGGAGCATGAGAAGAAAAACATCAGATTTTCTTCGTGGTATCCCCCTTCATGATATATTTCACAATGATGAAGATAACCAGTGCTATGATGAAAAAGTCGATGAGTGCGCCGACAAAATCCCCTGCAAGGAACTTAATGGGGCCGACATTCAGTACCGCAGTCCGCCAGTCACCGCCAGGAATGATAACGGCAATGATGGGCATAATCACATCAGCTACCGTGGAGTTGACCAGCTTTGTTGCGGCTGTTCCTATGACAAACGCAACCGCGAGACCAATGACCTGGTACTTCTGGAGGAAATCCATGAATTCCTTGTTAAAGCCCTGGGCACCTTTCCCGATGGCCGAAACTCCCCCGCCAATCACTTTCTCCGCATCGCCAAGTGTTTTATCAACCATGTGTATGCTCCAAAGAGACAATCTATTGTCCCTCTTTTTATAAGCAACCTCCTTCTTCTTTAGTATTACTGCAGCGCACCCTCTGAACCCCCTGGTACAGGCACGGAAACCAAAAAAGAAGACCGGGCACCTAATCTCCGGCCCGGGTCATTGTCCCGATGATTGCTGCCCTGCCTTTATACCGTGTCCGGGAACTGTGGATACTGACCCTGATGACGGTCCCGTCCTGCCGGATACCCCGTACCGAGTACCGTTCCGGGACGCGTGTCCCTGCCAGCCGTTCAGCCAGGGCCAGTTTTATCTGCGGCTGGTCTTCAGCAGCAAATAACGCTGAAAAATCTGTCAGTGCCAGTACCTGTTCAGGGGTATACCCGAACAATCCGGCGAATGCGGGATTCACATAGATATAACGGCTATCCTGGACCATGTAGATCCCTTCGGGAAGCGATTCGGAGAGGCTCCGGAACTTCTCTTCAGAATCCAGGAGTTCCTGCCGTGCAGCCTGCTGCTTCGTGATATCGATCAGGGACACGATACTTTTCTTTGTCCCGGGGACCATCTCCACAGTTATATAGGTACTGATGTGCCGGCCGTCCCGTGCAAGAAATCCAAACTCATAGTTTTTGGGTACTGCTGTAGGATCAGTTCGGCGCAGTACATGGTATTCTTTCATCAGGTCAACATTCTGCGGGCTGACAAACCGGGTCCATGGGATCTTCCCCTCAATATCCGTGCGGCGGAACCCTGAGATCCTCTCCATCTCACGATTGGCTACCGAAATTGTATTATCCTCTTCGAGGATCATCATCGCCGTACCAGTCGATTCAAAGACCGTCCGGTAGAGTTCTTCGGATTCCCGGATGGTCCGGTCGGCAGTCAGCCGGGCAAGCGCTCCTGCAATGATCTGGCCATAGATGTTGAGAATATCGATATCCTCGTCCGGCCATGCAGTCTCCTTGNGTGTTGTGTAAATACCAAGCGATCCAATCACGGATGGACCCATCGTTAACGGGAGGACGAGGAATGACCTGATCTCCATCGTCTGGAGCCATGTTTTCTGTTTTCCGGCATCTTCCGGTATGGATGGCATGGCAGCAACGCTCGGGACATGTACCGTTTCCAGGGCTTTCATACGGGATATGGTCCAGGAAAAGTCCCCGGCATCGAATGTGCCAGCCCCTCGCTGTAATGAATGAACCCCGGGAGCCACCCATTCGTAAGCGCAGGCAAGCTCCCCGGGCTTTCCTGTCTCCAGCGCAATGAAGCAATGATCAGCTCCGGCCTGTGCCCCGATTTCTGCAAGGAGCTGGTTGATAGCATCATCGATCTCGTCTGACCGCAGCTGGATGAACCGGGTTGATGCAACAGAGGTCTGCCGGATCATTGCGAGCCTTTTATGCAGGGCCTGCTCGGCCAGGCGGTGGGAGACTGCCTGGAGGATCTTATGCCCGAGTTCGGCAAACTGCGCTGCCGGGTCGCCGCCTTTCTGGAGGTAAAAATCTGCACCACTGTTGATGGCATCGATAACAACCTCTTCGCGGCCTTTTCCGGTAAAAAGGATGAAGGGGATATCAGAGGTTGACCGGATCTCGCGCAGGAGCGAGATGCCGTTCATCACCGGCATCTGGAAATCCGACACAATGGCATCGAAGGTTGCGTTTTTGAGAAGCGTGAGGGCAGATTCCCCGGAGTCTGCAATTGTGATGGTAAACGTGCCGTTCCGTTCAAGGAATGTTTTTCCCAGCTCGAGAAGCTCGGGTTCGTCATCGACATAGAGAACGGTAATCATAATACATCGATCCGGGGTGGAATCTCTGAAGGATTGCTGCTCCGGGAGATAATTATTTCGTTTGTTGAATCCGGCAAAAAAGGATCAGACCAGCGGGTCAGGCTGCTGGCCGGAGAGCGACGGGAGTTTTGTGGGTTTTACCAGGACCGGTTCCTGTGACAGGCGGATCTTTTCCATAATCAGGTTTTTTCCCGCCAGGGTCATGGCAAAGATCGGGATGGCAACCCCTGCCTGCACCAGAGCGTTCTTCCCGACAGCTTCGCGGATTGTTCCCGATGCGCAGGACGTAACGAGATCGGAGGCGGTGACGAGCATCTCCGCTTCCGGTCCTGAAAGTCCGGTACCATGGACCCCGAAAATAAGGGTTTTCGGGTGTATCCTGCGGAGGGTCTCCGCAGTTTCCGGCAATGCAACGGTAACCGCAATCCTGCGGAATCCCTGTACCAAGGCCAGCGCTACACCGGCAAGCTGGTCGATCGATGCATTATCCCGGTCCAGTACATATCCCCCGTCCCGTTCGATCCGGTCCATGACTTCCGGGTATGGGGTTGTCGAGACAAGCCCGGACATCCTGCCCCCGATTCCCTGTGCCATTGCCGGTTTTGTCACGACAACGGTACCGGCCCCGTCGCATGCAAGGACAACCGCATCGAGCAATCCCTTCCGGAGTCCGAAGCTGAGCAGCTCGGATGCACCAAACCCGACAAACTCCCGGGTATCCATCACTTCCCGCGCGGGTGTGCACATCCCGAATGCTTTTATCCGGTGCTCGATGTTTGCCTTCACGGACTCTTTTCCGATGTCCGGGATCGGGTACGCAAACCTTTTTGCGAGAGGGCAGTCACGGATCAGGGCATCGCCGACTTCGACGACCTGACCGTTCCGGATCACGATCCGGCATCTCCCGATCGCTTCGATGACATGCTCGTCCTTTTTCAGTGTCATGTTTTTCTTTTCCAAAGAGAATATTTGGGCCGGTGTTTAAGGATTATTGCATTGCCTGCCATGGCAGTGCCGGATTTTGGGCGAACTCATGCATCATACTGTCGGTCACGATGGATTTTGTCGCAACAATCGTCATTTGAGCCTGCGGAATCAGTAAACATATCAGAACGCCGTGCTCATCCTTTTACATGGATGGCGTATCGCGGTTCCCGGAGATTGACGCAGCCCGGGGGATCGCGATTCTCATGATGATCGTTTTCCACACGGTTTTTGACCTGAATTTTTTTATGATCGCACCGGTCAATGTCGCGACCGGTTTATGGCGCGGCTTTGCGATGGCAACTGCATCCCTTTTTCTTCTTGTTGTTGGCATCTCCCTTGTAGTCAGCCACGCCCGTTCGGCCACGAAACTGAGCGGTTTTGCGCTGACAAAAAAATTCCTGTTGCGCGGGGCTGGCATTTTCGCACTCGGGCTTCTGGTAACGCTCGCTACGTGGCTGTACCTGCATGAGGGATTTATTATCTTCGGTATCCTGCACCTCATCGGCGTCTCGGTGATGCTCTCCCCGATCTTCTTCCGGTTCGGTAAATATAATGTCCTCCCCGGGCTGTTCTGTATTGTGGGGGGTTTTTTCATCGGGAACGTTCATGGCCCCTTATGGCTCCTCCCGCTTGGAATTCAGCCGGCATCGTTTACCTCCGTTGACTACACGCCACTCATCCCCTGGTTCGGTGCCGTGCTTGTNGGGATGGGTGTCGGGGAATTCCTCTACTCTGGTGGGATCCGGAGATTTGAGATTCCGCATCTGCCGGACCGGCTCGTGCAGCCGCTCTCCTTCCTTGGCCGTTACTCGCTTGTCATGTATCTCGTCCACCAGCCGGTCATCATTCTTCTCCTGGCTGTGGTGACAGGGGTGAAGGTTCTGTGAGGATTTTTTCCAAAAAATTTTCCGAAAGATTTCCGATTTTTTCCCGTGGTTTTTTCCCGGATAAAAAAGTTTTCCTTTTTCGGAATTTTTCCGGAAATAACTCCGGAAAAATATCCGTAAATATCCCGTTCCAGACCCTTTCACTCACTTCATTTATGACGTTAGAACGACGGAGGAATCCCCCCGGGGTGTCCTTATAAGATAGTGCAAATATGGCTACTCAACCTGACCTGTCACGGGTCAGCGACCCGACTTGATGAAAACACCCAAAGTTTCCCCTCCAGACAAGTATTTCAACGGAGGTGCACTGGTTCCTCACCACGCTTCCTGGTCCCGGAAAAGCAGTACTATTCCGGCCCCATTACGGGCTCCTTTTGCCAATCCGGGGATNCTGTTTTTATTTCCAAAGGAAATACTGTCCACACTCATGGAAAATACCGGGTAAAATGCGTATTTTTGAAATCGGAATGATTAAAATCGGGATCAAACCTGCTTAATAGCGGGGCTGTACGGGCCGTCATTTTTCCACAGGCCCCAGTAATGCCGGAATGAAAGGAATGGCTGTTTTGTGGATGTAGGGTATGACCATCAGGGAAACCATGACTGAAGATTCCGGATCGATCTTCGTAATCCCAATGAAGAATCAGGAGACTTGACCCTCCAGGATCGTAAAGATCATTTTAAGCTCATTTTTTTAAAATCTCTCCAGAAAAAATATCTTTAAAAAATCTCATGAGAACCGGTAAAAAAAATATTTACCTGCCTATACCGATGTTATTTGAGCCTGACTCCGGAAATCCCATGACTCTGCGNACATTCATCCACCTTTTCCTGCTTATATGCATTCTGTGTACCTCCGGATGCACATTACCTTCCGNTGCGGACAACGTTACCGCGAATACATCGGACACTCCTGCTCCGGCATCTGTTGCGAAATACCAGCGGGTCCTTGCACAGCCCGAGGACTCGGCAAAAATGGTAAAGCTGGACACCGATGTGTACAATCTCGGTGAAGTTGTGGAATTCGTCGTCACCAATGAAAAGACCGGCGACATCACCTGTACAAATAACCCGCCATCGTTCTCTGTCCGGTACCAGAAGGGAACCGGCCAGTGGGTCACCCGGATGGGAGTGGAGAACCCTGCACCCGGCAACACCACGAACCTGAAACCCGGTGAATCGACCGCACCGTACCGCTTTGTTACCGATGGCTGGACACCCGGCCGGTACAGGATCGTGACCGATTGCGGCATATCCCGCGAAATCCTGCTCCGTGCAATTCCATCAGTGATCCCCCCTGGTACATCCTGTCCTGCCGCAGGAAACACCTCACCGTATATCCGGGTAAATTCAGTGAGCGACCAGTATGCCGGGAAATCCTTCACGATTGACGGGACAACGAATCTCCCCGTGGGTGAGGAACTCGGGTATTCCATCTTCGCCATCATGCCCGGGACTACGAATATCACTGCTGCAAAACTGGTTTCGTCCACAACAACGGTCGTTGCAGGGAACTGTGGCACAAACGCATGGAATGTGGAGGGCGTGATCGGGATCCCCGGCGATTACTTTATCGGGATATCCAACCATGCAANCACCGTTTCAGCGGTCAGGCGTTTCACGGTCCTTGCAAACGAACGCCCGGCGGTTACGGCAACACTGCCGGAAAAAACCACGCNNCCCGGGATCAGCACCGGGTGATCCGGCATNCCCCCCGAAAGGTACGCCTTATGATCCTCCGTATGTATACCCTGTCCCTCGAGCCAGAANACCCTCTCCGCTTCTCTGTCGACGAGCTCCGTTCGTTCCTTGACAAAGAACTTGCAGGGTATTCAGTTCTTCACCGTACGGATACTGCCGGGTTCATTCACCGTTATCCTGTACTCCAGTGCAAACTTGTCAAAGGCGATCTCATGGTGACCGGTATCAGTCAGGGTGCTGACTGTCTTTGCCTTTGCCGGATCACGCGTGACCATATTCTCCTGGGCGCCGGTGAAAGCGCCTGCCGGATAACCGCCCGCGACCCGGTAATCCGATCCGAACCGTTCGGGATTTCGGATTCCCTCTGCATGTATGAATTCCTGACACCGTGGATAGCCCTGAACCAGCAGAATGCAAAAAAGTTCTACGATCTGAACGGCAAGCCGCAACGCGATGCCTTCATGCAAAAACTCCTCACCACCCATCTGAACACGCTCGCAAAATCCCTTGACTATACGACAACCGTTCCGATAACGTGCAGGGCGAAAGTCCGGTTCCGCAGGGACCGGATCGGGCGGGAAAACNTGATGGTCTTTCTCGGAAAATTCCAGACAAATCTCCATATCCCGGATTACCTTGGAACAGGCCTGTCGGTCTCGCAGGGTTACGGGACAATAAAACGTATTACGGAATCTCCAGATAACAGTAGAGGAGAATTTTCTTGAAAGAAGCACTGCTGGTCATCGATGTCCAGAATGAATATTTTACCGGCAACCTGCCGGTGACCCATCCTGTCGGGAGTCTTGACAATATCCTCAAGGCNATGGACTGGGCCCATGACGGCCGCGTCCCGGTTGTCGTCATCCGGCATACCAGCACGGCGCCAGAGGCAACCACGTTCCGGAAAGGTACCCCCGGGTGGGAATTCCATGACGAGATCAAGCGCCGGCATGCCGATGTTGTAATCGAAAAANCCCTGCCGGGTAGTTTCACCGCCACGCCTCTTGAGGACTGGTTGCAGGAGCGTTCGATTGCCACGGTCACCATTGCCGGCTACATGACCCAGATGTGCTGCGACACCACGGCACGCCAGGCATTCCACCGGAACTATGCGGTGAACTTCCTTTCTGATGCAACCGGCACGCTCGAAAGTACCAACCATGCCGGCTCGATCAGCGCTGCCGATCTCCACCGTGCAATCCTTATCACCCAGCAGCAGCGGTTCGCCCGTGTGATGACCACGGACGAATGGATCATGGAATTTTAAAAAAACTGCTCTTTAGAAACGCACATGAACGGGAGTTCGCACCCGAACCATGAAAATCGTAAGTGTGCGAGGGATCCTCACCTCACGGTCCCTTCGGAACACAGCGGGGCAGTCAGGCCATTATCAACTATGCTTCCCGTCACTGATCCGTCGCGGGGGCGGCGGTATCATTCGCAAGAGGGGGTAGGGGGGTCTCAACTCCCACCTCATAGCTGAAAAGGTCCGGTTTTCAGGGGAAATCATCTGATATCAACTATGACGCTCTTGGGATCTCTGCCCTGCCGCTATGGCGTCCCCCGATAGCGATTATGCCGTATTAACGGTACATAATCGTAGAGAAATTTCCTTAACAGATATTTCCGTGGCTTCGTATGCGCTCCCGCCCCCACGGGGGCCGGGATGACGCAAGGAAGGTGGATATTTAAAAAAAAATAGGTTTTCTGCAGAGCAAAAAACAAAAAACAATACCCGGCTATCCGCTCCTGATAGCCGGCAATCCGTCATCGTCCCGCTGTTTGCATAAGCCGGTTCATCCAGTTCATGTGATGAACAGCGGCACGTCACTGAATGCGAGCCCGTCGAACACCCCGCGGTCCGTAATGCGCAGGGTGGGGATGACCGTGAGGGCAAGGAACGAGAGGTACATGAACGGGTCTGCGATCCCTCCCATCAGACCGGTAGTCCTGTGCAGGTCGGCAAGTCGTGCAGCCACTTGCGGGTAAGGCAGGGTCGACATCAGGCCTGCACAGTCAAGCGGAAGGATCGTCCGGGTATTTCCCCTGACCGCGACCATGGCGCCCCGTGCTTTGATCACCTCGTCGATTGCCCAGAGGATCTCCGGGTCGCTTGTGCCGACTGCAACGATATTATGGGTGTCGTGGGAGATGCTGGATGCGATCGCACCGCCGGAAAAGCCGAACCCGTGGACGAGCCCGACCCCGCAGGGACCCGGCCGGTAGCGGTTGATAACGACAACTTTCAGGATATCCCGTTCCAGGTCCGGAACAACCTGCGCATCGATCGCATATTCAAGCGGCTCCGTGATGATCTGGTGGGGGACAAGACCGATCACCCGGGCCGTACCGGAGCCGGTGATGCGGATAGACTGGGCGGATGGTGTTGTGCAATGGAATGATTCCGGAGGGACTGACGTTTCTGCCGGTTTCGTTACAGGAATCTCGACGCCGTTCCGGAATACTTTTTTTACCGCGAACCTGCGCGGATCATCGATGATACAAAAGTCAGCTCTCCTGCCCGGCACCAGTGCTCCCCGGTCGGACAGGCCGAACCGTTCTGCTGCGGAGAGGGTGGCCATACGGATTGCAAGTTCCGAGGAGAGGCCGCATTCAACAGCCCTCCGGATACAGCGGTCGATATGCCCGTTCTCCATTAACAGGTCGGCATGACAGTCATCCGTGGCAAAACAGCAGCGGGAGGCGGTTGTCGGGCTGACAAGGGGNATGAGTGCAGCGATGTTGCGCTCGGTCGATCCTTCCCGGATAAAAATATACATGCCCCGCTCCAGTTTTTCCGTCGCTTCTTGCAGGATGGTACATTCATGATCACTCTGGAGTCCGGCAAGGATGTAGGCATTGAGGTCTTTTCCTGAGAGGAGTGGTGCGTGGCCATCGCGGACAGTTGAGAGTGCAAGTTTTTCCCCGATGCCCGGATCTCCGGCCAGGATACCGGGGACGTTCATCATCTCACCCAGCCCGAGGATGCCCTCTCTTCCTATGAATGGCCGGAGTTTTTCAGCACCCAGTATCGCTCCCCCGGCTTCCGTGAATGTTGCGGGGACACAGGAGGGAAGCATGTACTGGATATCCGCTGCCGCTCCCGCCCGTTCGGCCAGCATAAATTCCAGACCTGCGGTACCGGCCACGTTGGCGATCTCGTGGGGATCTGCAACAATGGTCGTTGTACCGTGGAGTGCGACCAGGCGTGCATATTCGCGGGGTGTCAGGAGCGAACTCTCTATGTGGACATGGGCATCGATAAGACCGGGGACTATGAACAGTCCTTTGAAATCGTATACGGTTTTTCCGGTATATTCGCCAATACCAAGAACCGTGCCGTCCTTTATTGCGAGCGATCCTGTTTCCCAGGAACAGGTAAACGGGTTGAAAATATGTGCATTTTTACAGACGATATCCGCAGGAATAAGCCCGCGGGCCGCATCGAGCAAATCGTTTCTTTTCGTTTCCATTCAGTTCACCACAAGATCACGGATAGTCGCCGCTTTCCGCTCACCACCCTGGATGAGATAGATATAGAGTTTGTACTGCCCGGTCCTGAGTGTTCCGGGAATTACTGCGATATTCTCACCCTGCTGCAGGGCAAGCGGTGCATACAACACGCCGGCTTCGTTCTGCCGGTTATTTTTTATCTCGTACACGGTTACCTGGATATATCCCTCGGAAGGTTCTCCCGCATTTGAAACAGATAACGAAATGTTCCCGCCGGAATACGCAACATCGCCGATTGTTGTAGAAACGCAAGCTGCAGAAAACAGGGCGCAGAGTAATATGCCGGACACGATCAGGAATGCATGGTTGCGGGCGGACATTATTCAGATGTCAGAACACGGGAACATAAAACTATGGCATGTCCCTTCCCGGGATGTGGTAAAAATCCCCGAATCGTTACTGTTTTTGGCAGATTTCCTGTAACACGCCCTGAATTTTCAAAATAGGTGGATAATTGAAAGCGAATGGAAAACAGGAAAAAAATCAGTCTAAAAAATTCTGAAATACCACAAATTGTGTGGAAAACCTTAAGGGAATGTTATTATACTATTAAAAAATAAAAAATGAATCAGGAGATATCATTAGTACCATTACATTCTCTCACCATAAAGGCGGGACGGGAAAGACAACCTCCTGCCTGAATATCGCCGGTTTTTGCGCCCTTGCAGGAAAGCGGGTGCTGGTCGTGGACTGCGACCCGCAGGCTAATGCAACGGCCGGTCTTGGGTATACCCCGGAAAGTACCGGCAGGAATATGTATGATGTCTTCATGAGCACCCTTGAAGACTTTCCGGAAACAAAGATTGCAGATATCATAAAAAAAACCGGTACGGGAATCGATCTCGCACCTTCCCATCTCGACCTGGTCGGTGCCGACCCGTATCTTTACCGGACAGAAGGGCGTGCGGGTATCCTGAAGGCGGCTCTCGCTGGTGTCCGTGACCAATATGATTACATCCTTATCGATACTCCACCGAGCATAGGACAGCTCGTGATCAACGGACTGGTTGCTGCCGACCACATCATTGTCACGCTTGATTCCGGCACGTTCGCGCTCAATGGTATCTCGACCCTCTCTACCATTTTCAGTGATATCAAAGATGATCTGGGGAAAGAGATCCATCCCGATCTTGCCATCATCAGCAGGTGGGGTGAAGGCGGTGCACAGGATTCCATGAAGCCGGCTCCTGAGGAGAACGACCTTTTTTCCCGCCTCAGGAATTTCTTTTACAAGAAACCAGAACCTACTCCTGAAGAAGTAAAAGCGGTTGAAGAACAGAATAGTGAGCACGAGCGGCTTCTTGCAATGATGATCGAGGTCAAACGGCAATTTCCTGCAGTATACACAGTCCCGTATTCCCCTCTCATCTACGAAGCCCAGAAACGCGGGTTGCCGATCTCCCATTTCGCACCGGAGAGCTGTGCAGGTGCCGCATACAGGTCCATTGCAGATGAGGTTATGAAATGGAATTAGATCATGAAATTGAGAGTATCTTTGCAAAAACCCGTGAAGGGGATTTTTCAGTCAGAGTAGATGAAACCAAGGTTATTCCGGAATGCCAGCCGCTGGCCCGGATGGTTAACAGTACTCTTGAAAAAGCAGCAGAAGCCAAGGAACTGAAACGTCGTGCCGACACGATGATCAATTACAATCCTATGGCGATTGCAATCCTGCGCAAGGACAAGAGCCGCATCCATATCAATAAGGCGTATGAAAAAGTCTGGCTGGGAACCCGTGAGGAGCTGATGAAAAAGAAGCTCACCGATTTTGATATAACGGTCCTTTCCGGCGAACATTTCTATGCATGTTTCGAGACAAAGAAACTCTCGGTCACTGAGTGCCTCGTTAAGTTTCCCGATGGCAAAAAGAAGTACCTGACCCTCAATGCAATCCCGATTCTCGACAAGGCCGGCCAGATTGACGGGGCCTTTTATATCTGGGTGGATTACACCGAACTGCATGAAAAGATGGATGCGGTCAAGAAGGTTGAGCAGCGGGTGGACAGGATCATCCAGGAAAACCCGTACCCGCTCTTCACCATCGATAACAGTCTCGATATCCGGATAGCTAACGAAGCGTTTCTGAAACTGACCGGCTATTCCCGGGAACAGGTATCGACCCTGTCGATGAAGAACTTCAAGTTCATCAAGAACAAGGGAGCGAGCGTTGAAGGGACGATCAAGGCGAAAAAGCGCAGCCAGGGCGAGTCGACTATCGAGTTCCCCTCCGGCACGTTCCAGCTCGAGTGGTACTATATTCCCCTGCTGGATGCCGAGAGCAATGTCGAGAGCCTGCTCGTTGTTTACAATGATATTACCGACCGGCGCAGGAAGGAAGCGGAAGTCAAGCAGCTCATGGAGGATTCCAAGAAGAAAGCCGAGGATCTCTCCCAGAGTGCAACGGTTCTTGAAGAAGGTCTTTCCCGGATCGCCAAGGGCGACCTGAGTTTTGCAGTTCCGGTTGCCGAAGGTGATCCCCTGATCCGGCTCAAGCAGGACTACAATGCAGCAGTGAGCTCGATCAAGAAGGTGATGGAAGAGCTGGAAAAATCGGTAAAACGGCTGGAAGTCACAACGCAGGATACGAGCAAGAGCACGACCGAGATCTCCAAATCGACCGAGCAGGTCGCTATCCAGACCCAGAAGTCCGCCGACGGTGCAAGGAAGCAGCTGGATGAACTCGAGAAAGTCGGAAAAGAAGTATCGGACCTCTCTGCATCCATCGAGGAAATCGCCAGTACGTCCCATGACCTCATGGAACATGCCCAGAAAGCAGCAAACGAAGGAAACACTGCAGCCGATCTTGGAAAGACCGCTACCACGAAGATGAAGATGGTGGAGAAGATAGCCGGGGAAAGCGTGACCGAGATCAATGCGCTCAACGATCGGATGAAGGAGATTTCCAATATCGTCAAGATGATCGCGGACATCTCCAGCCAGACGAACCTGCTTGCCCTCAATGCCGCCATTGAAGCAGCCCGTGCCGGCGAACACGGACGCGGGTTTGCGGTTGTTGCCGGTGAAGTACGCAACCTTGCAGGGGAGTCCAAGACAGCGACCAACCAGATCGGTGACCTTATCAGTTCCATCCAGGACAACAGCAACAAGACCGCGACCGCGATCAAGAGTTCCTATAATGAGATTCAGTCCGGCATCGAGAGTGTCAACAAGACCATCGAGGCGCTGAACCGGATCACTTCGGAATCAAACGTTGTAGCGCAGGGGGTTACGGAGATTACCAAGGCAACCGAGGATCAGGCCCAGGCAACAACGCGGGTTATGGCCGGTATGGAACAGTCCAGTGCCATCACCCGCGAAAACCGGGAACGGATGGAAGACATGGCCGCTCTTGCCGAGGAGACCAGCGCATCCACGGAAGAGATTGCCAGTGCATCCGCCGAACTTGCCTCAATGGCAGAACGGCTGAAAAATATGATGGAGCAATTCAAGCTGAGGTAGGATATGACAGCAACCGTTGACATTGTAGAATTCGAGCTGGGCGGGGAACGGTATGCCCTTGATATCCAGCTTGCACGGGAGATCGTCGAGATGATCCCTATCACCCCCATCCCCCGTTCGCCGGCATATATCTCCGGTGTCATCAACCTCCGTGGGGAAATCACCAATATCATGAACCTGAACACACTGCTCGGGCTCCCCGACCAGGAAATCCGTAACAACCAGAAGATCATCGTGCTTGTGCCGGATGCAGCCGGCGGGAGCAATGTCGGGATTATTGTGGATGATGTGAGCAGCGTTCTGCAGATCACGGAAGCCGATGTTGATCACATGGGTGAAGGGTTTTCATCGGAATTTTCTTCTTTCGTCAAAGGGATCATCAAGATTAAAAGTGATGACACAGAGAAGAAGAAAAAAAGCCTTATCATCTGGATTGACATGCTCAAGGTCTTAAAGGATCTGGCAACCAAGCAGTGAGGGGACTTCATGAGGGTTTATCGGTGGATAAAGAGTTTTGTGGGTGGAAATAAAAATGACTGAACGACCGGGAAGAAAGGCATTGTTTACCGGGGCTGTCCCCGGTGTCTCGACCACAAGTGATCCGTCAAAAGAGATAGCGGCTCATGTACGACAACTGAATAACGATATTGCAGCTGCCTTGTCATCGGCTGTCGGTGGGAAGGCAGTCAGTGTACTGGATTCCGCAAAATTTGGCATTGAATATACTCCCCTCATCGCAGCTGTAAATTCAGCACTGCCCCGGTTAAAACCCACTCCTCCGGCGGCTCCGGTTTCCGTACCATCAGCCATCAGCAATGATGAGGTCGCCCGGTACGAGCAGACCATCGCTGAACTCAATTACCGGATCGAACAGATGGCACAGAAGCCGGTCATGCCCTCCGCTACTGCTCTGAGCAGTGACGAGCGATCCGGGCATTACGGGAAGATCATCACCGAGCTCGAGCAGCGATATCAGATGATGGTCGAAAAGAACCCGGTCCCGATGCTCGTAACCACCCCGGCATTCCTCATCACTGAAACCAATGCTGCTTATGTTGAAATGACGGGACTGAAAGCAGAAGACTTAAAAAATTCATCCCTTGCAAATTTCCGTATTATCAGTCAGACGGGTGAGGGTGCAAAGGTCGCCTTGAAAGAGAAAAGGCGGTCGTTTGGTGAGATCACCCTCGAATTACCTTCGGGCAGGCATGTGCTCGAACAATACTGTATACCGGTACTTGGGAGCGATGGAAATGTTGCATCCCTGGTGTTTGTCTATAACGATATCACTGCCCAGAGGAAAAAGAACGAGGAGATCGGGCAGCTCAAAAACCGGTCGGACACGATCATCCAGCAGAACCCTATCCCGTTGCTGATGACCGATGCCGCTTTTGTGATTATCGAGGCAAACCCGGCATATGCAACAATGAGCGGTATTCCCCGTGACCGCCTTATCGGGATGAGTATCCGCGAGATAAAGATCCTTGAGCAGAAAGGTGAGGGCGCAAAGGTTGCGGTCAGGGAGAAAAAGCGTGCATTCGGGGAAGTAACCGTTGATCTCCCGAGCGGTACTCATATTCTTGAACAATATGTAGTCCCCATTACGGACACCGGAAATGAGATTGCCAGCCTCCTGTTCGTGTATAACGATGTCTCCGAACAGCGCAGGGAACATATCGAGCTGGTCAGGAAGATGGAAGAGGCTGCGAGCCTGAAACAGCGGTCGGATATCATTGTCAGGGAGAACCCCATGCCGATCATGCTGATGAACACCTCCTTTAAAATCCTCATGGTGAACGAGGCATACATCTCCCTCACCGGTCTTACCCGCGATCGGCTCATGGGGATGAATGCACGGGACTTCAGGATTCTAGAGCAGACCGGGGAGGGGCTGAAAAAGGTGCTCGCTGACAAAAAACGAAGTTTCGGCGAGATCAGGATCGAGTTCCCGACCGGCATCCATATCCTTGATCAGTACGGCATCCCGATTACAGATGCACAGGGCAATCTTTCCACTATCCTGACGGTATACAACGATGTCACTGATCAGCGTGAGCAGGCAACGAAGATCAAGGCAATGATGGGCGAAGCACGGGCGAATGCCGAACTGCTCTCGCAGAGTGCCACAGAACTTCAGTCGGCAATGGCGAAGATCGCTGCAGGGGATCTCACCTGTACGGTGAGCATCGATGAAGCTGATCCTCTGGTAAAACTGAAAGTTGATTACAATTCATCGATCGATTCCATCCGCAAAGTCCTGTCCGATCTGCTGGCAACGGTCACCCGGCTTGACAATACCGTCAAGGATACGATAAGGAGCACGGAGGAGATTGCAAAGGCAACGGAACAGGTAGCCATCTCCGGTCAGAGATCTTCGGACAATGTGAAAGCCCAGCTCGCCAGTGCCCAGAAGATATCGAACGACATGTCGGAGATCTCAGCATCGATCGAACAGATCGCCAGCACATCGCACGATGTCATGACTCATGCCAAAAAGGCAGCAACGGAGGGCGAGCAGGCTGCGGAGATCGGAAAGCTTGCAACCGGCAAGATGCAGATCGTGGAGCAGATCTCAAAGCAGAGCGTGGATGAGATCGTTGCCCTCAATGAACAGATGCGCCAGATCTCCAAGATCGTCAACCTTATCGCCGATATTGCCAACCAGACAAACCTCCTGGCACTCAATGCCGCGATTGAAGCGGCACGGGCCGGGGAACACGGGAGAGGCTTTGCAGTTGTTGCCGGCGAAGTCAAGAACCTTGCCGGGGAATCCAAGAAAGCGAGCGGTCAGATCGAAAGCCTCATCAGGGCAATCCAGGCCAAGAGCGACCAGACCGCGACCTCCATGAAGAACTCCTTTGTGGAGATCAAGGCCGGTATTGAGAGTGTGAACAGGACGGTTGAGTCTCTGAACACGATTGTCTCTGAAGCGAAGATCGTTTCCCTCGGAGTAAATGAGATCACCAAAGCTACCGAGGACCAGGCGCAGGCAACCAACCAGCTGATGACTGGTATCGAATCTGTGGCAAACCTGACCCGTGAAAACCAGGAACGAATCGAGGAGATGGCAGCACTTGCTGAAGAAACCAGCGCATCTACGGAAGAGATCGCAAGTGCCTCCGCAGAACTTGCTGCCATGGCAGAACGCAGCAGAAAAATGGTAAATGAGTTCCGCCTGAACTGACCCGGGTGAGAAATCTGGTAACCGTTTTATTGGTACGAAAAGACAGCCATTCATTCAGGATCGTCATAACAGAACCGGGAGGAGGATATATCCATGGAAGATTTTGAAGCCCTGAAACGGTATATTGAACAGACATTAAAAATCCAGTGCGGGAACTATAAGGAAGATTACATCAAGCGGAGGCTCCTCTCCCGGATGCGATCGACCAATACGTCTAATTATAGTGATTACCTGAAATACCTGAAAACGAACGCACCAGAACTGGAGATCCTGCGAAATGCCCTGACGATTAACGTGACTGAATTTTTCCGGGACCAGGATGTCTACACAGCATTAAAGGATGTTGTCCTTCCCGATTTGTTCCGTCAGCGAAAGCGGATCCGGATCTGGTGTGCCGGCTGTTCGACAGGTGAGGAACCCTATTCGATAGCAATGATCCTCTCGGATTTCCTTGCCCAGAACAAGGATTTATCAGCGCAGATCCATGCAACGGATATTGACAAGGTTGTCCTTGCCAAAGCACAGGAAGGAATCTATTCCCAGAAAGCAATGGTGAAACTTTCCCCGGCACAGATTCACCGCCATTTTACCAAGCTTCCTGATGACACGTTTCAAGTAAAACCGCACTTAAAAGAACTGATCCGGTTCCGCCCTCACGATCTGATGGGCGGTGTCCCGATTGCACGCTGGCTTGACTTGATCACCTGCCGCAATGTAACCATCTATTTTACAGAATCCCAGAAGGATGACATTGCCCGGTTGTTTCACGGTGCGCTGGTCACTGACGGATACTACATTATGGGAAAGACAGAGTACCTTGGACGACAGGTTGAAAACCTGTTCGTTGCGAAAAATTCAGCCCAGAAAATATTTATCAAGAAGGAATGAGATTTCCCCTTTTTAACCAGGGATGTTACTCCTTTTCATCGTTTGCTTTCCTTTCAAAACCTTCGGTAAGTTTCCTCTGGAGTTCTTCGCGTGACGCATGCATTTTTATCTGCTGGTATACCGTGTAAAAATTTAATCCTACAATGACGATGACGAGGAAAAGACTGACCCAGAGCATAACCCCCTGCGCTGACAGGAATGCCGCCCATAACAGGACAACAAAGGAGATGAGGTAAAAAACAATCCAGGTCCGCAGACCGGGTAATTCCATATACATCGTTATCTGCGTGGTTCCTATTAAATACCCGGCTTCACGGAACAGGTGGCAGGGCACCGAATATCCTCAGAATTTATAGATACCCGGCATAGTCCAAAAAAAAACATTCCGGAACATTACCATTTTAATACGATATGATCCAGTACTGTTCGTGGAAACCGGGGATATTCTTACTGTTGCTGGCGGGNTTTTCATCGTCCTCATCATTGCACTGATTGCAAATCCCCATTACCTGTCATCTCTGCAGGTCTCCTCCGGGGGGAATCCTTCTCCTTCACAGATGGCACTCCAGCCAACAACGGTATCTGCACCGATCCCGTCACCTTCGACAATCCCGTCACCCGTTGCGACCCCGGTCCTTACTATGACACCCGCCTCCCCGTACAGGATTTATTATTCAGATAAACCCTTTTCATATCCTGTTGTCAGGCTCCCTGATAATCTCGAAATGTACGGGGAATCGGATATCCGGCGCTCGGATCAGGATATCGTCACGTTCGCTTACATAGAGGAGTCCCGGGGCGGGTTGACCCGGGTTTTCTCGATTCCCTACCCGGTTTGGGCCATGGATATAACGGTCGTTGACAAAACAACACCGAATATTGCCAGTTTCCGGATGGCATTGTGTTATGCGGCGAATGGCACTATTATCGATGGTGTTGAACTGATCCACCCGGGAACCGCATACAAAAAGATCCAGACATCGAATACCCCTCTGTACCTGATCATCAGTACTTCGAGTATCGAAGAATATCGCATCGATATGCAGACTTCCCGGCAGTACTATGAAAAGTTCGGAGTACAACCCTCCAACAACCCGGTATCGTAACCGGAGATCAAAACCCGGATCTACACTTTTTCGAGAGTGATCCTGATACGATCGCCGGCTTTGAGGGTATGCCCTTTCGGGATATCAATGTTGAACCAGAGGGCCCCGGGATTGTCCTGTGTCGGATCCTGTGACATAAGGCAGTCCTTTTTGTTATTAATATCTGCCACGAATTCAATCTCTGATTCGAGTTCAAGAATTTTTTCCATGATAAGAAAAAGCGAAAAAGGAAAAATTAGATCGGACGTGGCGTAACCATCCACGTTGTGCTGTTCGAATAACTCCACCGGATAATGGCGAGCTCCCTGCAGCTGTCGGCAAGGATAGCCATGTTTGTCCCGACCTCTTTGGGAGATAATCCAAGGTCTTTTGCAATATATTTTGATTTGAAGTAGTGCTTACCCTTGGTTATGCCCGAGTTGAGGTACTGGACAATTTTGTGCTGGGTCTCGTTGTAGGTCTCGCGTAATCTTTTCGTTGCTGACATAGTGTGCCTCAGCGCTTAAAAACTCATATAGATTAACTGCTATATATACATATCTGATACTGGGGTCAAAAATACGGTCTTTTTTCTTTGACTTGGACGAAATTTCGACCAGAAAGCATATATCTCGCATTCCGGTTGTTTATTTCCGGAGCAACTTTCCCCGATTCCTGTTGGCTGGTTTTAAGGCAAAATTATGGATCTTTCCTTAAATGGGGGGTAAATGTCAGAGTTTCTGGATGTCGGCGTCGGCTATCTTCCCGATCAACGCTTCCAGAACCACATCGCGCATACCTTCCACGAATTTTATGCTGCCAACAACAAGGTGCCCGCCACCGCTGATGCCACCTCCCGGGATCTCATTCCGGAGCTCACGGACCATGCGGGGAATATTCATGAGCACGCCCCTTGATCGTAAGACTGCGAAATCCGGACCGAAACCGATGGTGACAACCGGCTTACCAGTATTCTGCCTGCAGAGACGGTCGTGCACCTCGCCGGATGTTTTTCCCGGTGGGGGAAACGTGAACTTGTGGGCATGGATCTCCACATCGATGAGGAAAAGGTGAGCCTCGTTCTTCAGAACCCTGGGGACAACGTGGGGCATGCATGCGCTCATCTGGTCCTCNATCATGGTGTTTGCTCCATCAACGAGGAGGCTGATNAGTTTTTTGTGCCGTTCGGTATTCCCGGTAATGTTCAGGATGTCCTTGACAATTTCCCTGCCGTCATTGAACCGGAGCCAGAACTGTTCATAGTCAAGGGCAAGGGCGATGTCCTTGCAGGCCNCNTCCGGGTACTGGTCTTTTATGAGGGCGAGGAAAAGCGCCCGCTCGGGAGCTTCACTACGGTCGCCGACACCGGCAATTGCCGGGAGGTGGCGGATGAGCGGCTCTACCTTCGGGTTGATCAATCGTGCGACTTCCGTGCCCAGCATACCTGCCGTTATGCCGAAATCTCCCCCTACATGGTAGGGATTGACATGGGCCTGCAGGTACTTGTCGATGGTTGCATCCGGGTGGTGGTGGTCGATTACTACGAACGGGATGTCATAGACGCTTGCGATCTTGTAAGCCGGTTCATCCTCCTCTGTCGAACCATTATCGGTAAGGAGCACGAGCGGCATCTTCTGCCCGAACCTGATGTGGTCTTTTGTCGAGAAGTCGAGGTCCCGTGTTATGTCCTCGATTTCGTAGAACGGTGCCTTTGAAGGGGCTCGCTTGAACAGGAAATAATCGGAATCGAAGTCTCCGCCACTCTCGCGGATCAGGGCAACAACGGCCTGTTCGATAGCAACCGCGGAGCAGATCCCGTCGGCGTCCGCGTGGTGACGCAGGATGATCGGCTGTGACGTGAATACTGCCTTACGGATAATCTTTGCGACCTTTTTCATCTCGGGCCGGAGCCGTTCCAGCACCTCGCTTTTTACAAGGAGTGGCATGTCTTCCGGCTCCGATCGTGCATCCAGCGCCAGCTCGATCCGTGCCCGGACCGCTGCAGCTTCATCTTCGGAAAGGATGGTGAGCATGTCAGCTTCGATCTGGAGCTGGTTGTTGCGCATCATCAATTCGCCGATGACCTTGACAATATTACCCAGTTCGGCCTCCGGATAAGCCCTTACGCCGGCCTCGATAAATGCTGCCGCATTCTGGGTCCCGGTTTCATCGACAATAGTGAAGATGGTGGGCCCGCTGGTCTGTTTGATCTGGGCGATCTCGCCTTCAATGGCAACGGTCTTTCCGACTTTTCCGGATAACTCCGATATCCTGACGGTGGTTGATTTCCTTTCAACATTCTGGACCTGGTAGACCTGGATTGTTACCTCCTCAAGATCGATGTTGCCGTTCGGGCGGATCTGGCGGACTTTGATAAGGATGGAATCCCTTTCCTTGTGCTCGCCTTTCATATTGGTCTTGTGCACAAGACCCTTGATCCGTTCGTTCAGCTGGACGAACATGCCGAAATTGGCAAATCCCTGTACCTTGCCCTGATAGATGTTCCCTTCGGCAACATCGGCAAGATCACATCCTGTACCCAGCCGGTAGACCAGCACATCATTTACATCATTATTCTGCATCTTCTCACTCCACACACAAGCGTACGGGCATATTGTTGCGATATGGTATTTGTATCGTCAACGCTACGCGTTATCGGTACTGTGATGTATGATTATCAATGGGCGCGTGGAGGTAAAATATACTTGTTGAATATACCGTTCGNGTTCGTGGAGTTACGGGGACATTTCATCCCTGAANGGTATCTCGATCATGTCCAGATCGTCCGGAGCCANGATCGGGCCGGCAAATGCCGATTTTGCATCATTGACGTGTGCCTGCGCATCCATGTACCGTGAACTGGTATGGATCAAAACAAGCATCCGGGTACGGAGGGCGGATGCAGCCTCCCCGGCCTGGCGGGCAGTGGCGTGGTAAAACTCCGCGCCGCGGTTGGCTTCCGATTCATCATAGGTGGCGTCATGGATCAGGAGATCTGCATCCTGAGCGATATCCATGATCCGGGGATGCACCGCCCGGGTATCCCCGGTATACACGATTTTTCGGCCGGGTCGCACCTGTCCCAGTACCTGGTCGGGTCGCACCTCCCGGTTCTCATCTCCATTTCCTATCCGTATCGTATCTCCCCGCTGCAGCCTGCCGAAAAGGGGACCCGGCGGAACGCCAAGGGCGATCGCCTGCTCACGGTTGAACCTGCCTGGGCGGGGATCTTCTTCCAGGATATAGCCGAGCGCAGGCATCCCGTGGAGGACAGCAAATGTAGTGATTGTATACCCATCGAACCGTACCCACGAACCGTTTGCGAGCTCAACCGATTCAATGGGGAATTTGAGATTGAACCGTGCCACGGTCTTCAAGATGCTGACAAATTCATGGACCCATTCCGGGCCATAAATCGTGAGCGGATCGGTCCTCCCGTTAAAGGACATTGTCTGGACAAGGCCGAATATGCCAAGAAAATGGTCTGCATGCCAGTGGGTGATAAAGATAGCGTTGACCGTAAACCCGCACCGGGCCCGCATCATCTGCTGCTGTGCTCCCTCGCCGCAGTCAAAGAGGAGCGTATCCGACCCGCGCCGGATCATAATACAGGGCGGATTGCGCTGAGTGGTCGGGAGTGCCCCNGCGGTACCGAGGAAATAGACCTGCAGGGTTTCGCCGCTCATGGTACAGCAATCCTCTGGCTTTTTGACATCCGGTCATTTCTCATACAAAGCATCTCCGGAATACTGCGAGACTTGTTTTTGCCTCATCTGCCGACCGGCCTTCGATAACCACAACACCGGAATAATTTGCTGTGATGGTTTTTCCCGTTTTATCCCAGTTGATGGTACCGGTGCCGAGTGGCAGGTGTTCGTCGGACACGCCATGGTTGTCATGGATATGGATGTGGTTCGCCCGGTTGACGAAGGGAAGGAAACGATCAACGATCCCGAGAGTATTTGCATGGCCGAAGTCAAAAGTCATCCCAATTCCTTCGATACCTTCAGTCATTCCAATAAGTTCCTCCGGCTGGCGGCAGAGAAATTCCTTGGCATTTATCATATTTTCAAGGCAGGCAAGCACTGAATGTTCAATCGCGGTCTTCCCAATCTGGCGGAGGGCCTCTTTCTGGAGTTCCCATACTTTCTGGGGCATGAGCTTGCCAACCGGGGAGATATAACCCGGGTGGATAGTGACCCGGTCGGTTAGTTCTGATGCGTGCTCGATGCAGGCTTGGATCTGCCGGATCGACTCGTGCCAGATTGGGTCGTTGAGGGTTGCGAGGTTCAGGTCGCCATACGGTGCATGAACCGTTATGCCGAGTTTTGTACTTGCGACAACCTCTTCAATCCGGTTAAAACATGTCGGGTTGTCCAGACGGTAGTTACCGTCGGCAACAATTTCCCAGCCTGCATACCCGGCCTTCTCAATATCGTACACCCACGCGATATCGTCCCAGACTTTTGCAGATGATGAGAAGAACGGTCTGATACTCATGGGTCACGTCCTATCTGTTCGAGAAGTGCGTGGACTGATAACGAAAACGCCTCGAGCGTTCCTTCATTACTGATGTGCAGGTCAGCACTTTTAAGGGCAGCAAGGAGGCCCCATCTCTGTTCGCGTTCATCCCGGTTCCTAAGGGCATCCGCTGAGGTGAAATCATCCGACCGTGCCCGGACAGCGATCCGTGCCAGCCTGTTCTCGAATGACGAGTCAATGCTGATAAGTATAAAGCCGGAAAAATGGTCCCGGAAAAGAACAACTTCGGAATCACCCCGGATACCATCGATCAGGACAAGCGGTGCTGAATGTTTCTGTATTTCCGGGATGCAGAGCCGGGCAATCGCGTCCATGCCCCCCTCTGCCCGCAACCGGTTTGCCGTTGCCCCGAAATTGGTATCGTTCGGTTCAAGCCCGGCATTACTTACCGCTTTCCGGATCATGTCCCCCATGACAATGACCGGTATGCCCATACCTGCCGCGATCTTCGAGAACTCACCTTTGCCGCTTGCGGGAAGCCCGACGACTCCGATCACCTTCATAGACAATTTCACCTCCTTCCCGGGTCCGGATCCTGACACTCCGTACAAGAGTATCTGCAATCTTCTTCATCTCATCTTCTGAGAACGGGTTGACGTGTTCAGCCACACCCTGCTGCAGGACGAGATCGGTTTTGCCCACTTCGCCCGCGATGATGGATACTTCATCATCATACCCCCGGAAGAGGGTGATGACGACCTCGAACTCCGGAAGCTGCCCCGATTCATGTGCCTCCCGACAGAGTGCAAGAGACTTCTGCACATCCTTAACATAATTTCCCTTGAGCAGGTTATTATACCGCGCCCACCGCGCCTTGATATCCAGCGCAACCCGGTCAATAAGATGCTCTTTTATGAGAGCATCGAGCGTGTCCGGGAATACACCGTTTGTCTGGATGCCAACGGCAAGCCCCATCCCTTTTACCTTTCGTGCAAGTGCGATGAGTACGTCCTTTTGCATGGTAGGTTCCCCACCGGAGAAGACCACGCCGCTGATGGCAAGCAGGGACCCTTTGATCAAATCGGTGATCTCATCGAGGTCCCTCTCGTCTTTACCGCTCAGGATCGTGGAGTTCTGGCAGTACGTGCACCGGACCGGACAGCCGCGGAAGAAGACCGTGCATGCCGACCTGCCCCGCCAGTCAACTGTGGAGAGCGGGACAAAACCCCCGAAATTCAGTTTGATAGGATCACCGTGCCGGATTATTTTATTATCGTGGTTATTTGATTGTATTGAGTAGTCCCTGAATGAAAAGGCATTGAGCACCAGCTCGATCACGTTACTTTGCCGGTAAGCGAACATTGTGCTAGTATCCTGTACTGCGGGTAATAAAAAAAAGTGCGTGGCAAAAAGAGGTAGTGATCAGAATTTGAAGTGGCGGTTGACGATTTTGATGGCACAGTAATCGCCGCACATCGTACACCCGTCAGTATCGGCTGGCATCCGCTCGTTCCGGATTGCCTGAGCCCGTGCCGGGTTCATGGCGACAGCGAACTGTCTGCCCCAGTCGAGATCGCGGCGGGCGTGTCCCATCTCGAGGTCGAGATCACGGGTCTTTTTGAGCTTGATCATATCACCGACATGGGCAGCGATACGGGAGCTCATGACACCCTCATAGACTTCTTCCGGTGTCGGGAGGGCAAGGTGTTCAGCGGGCGTAACATAACAGATAAAGTCGGCGCCGAGGGATGAGGAGATGGCAGCACCGATGGCCGCGACCCGGTCATCGTAACCCGGTGCAATGTCGGTGACTATGGGGCCTAGCATATAGAACGGTTTGTTATTGGTGACCCGCTTCATGAGCTGGACGTTGGTCGCGATCTCATCGATAGGTACATGTCCTGGACCTTCAACAATGACCTGCACGTTCTCCTTGTGCGCCTTGTCGGCAAGTTCCGCGTTGATGAGGAGTTCCTGGATGCCGGCCCGGTCGGTTGCGTCGTGGATGGCACCGGCGCGCATGCCGTTGCCCATCGAGAGCGTGACCTCGTGTTCCTTCATGATCTCAAGGAGGTAGTCGAACTCGGAATAGAGAGGGTTCTCTTTTTCGTTGTGGAGCATCCATGCGGTCATAAAAGCACCGCCACGTGAGACGAGCCCGCCGTGACGTCCCTGGTTTTTCAGGCGCTTGACGGTCTCCCAGTTGATGCCGGTATGGATTGCCATAAAGTTGGTGCCGAGTTTTGCCTGCTCGGCCGTGATACGGAAGAGGTCGTCCTCCTTCATGTTGACGACTGCGCCGTCCTTGATCGCAGCTTCGATGAATGCCTGGTAGAGTGGGACACAACCGACTGAGAGGCTCGTGTGCGCGATAACCTGTTTCCTTATCTCAACAAAATCGCCGCCCGTTGACAATTCCATCAGGGTATCCGCACCGGCAAGTTCTGCCTGTTTTGCCTTCTCGATCTCCTCGGGAATATTTACGATATCCGTAGATGTACCGATCGATGCGTTCACCTTGGTCCGGAGGCCTTCTCCGATACCGCATATCTTGACCTTCCGGTAAGGGGAAACCGGGATCACGATGTGCCCTCCGGCAACACTGCGCCGGACAAAGTCTTCCGTGACCCCTTCCTGTGCTGCAACCAGTTTCATCTCTTCAGTTACGATGCCCCGCTTGGCATCTGCGACAATACTCATACCATACCCGTTGCGACAAAGACCAGATAAAGGCTTGTTTTCTCAATTCTGGACTAAATCTGGCTTGTCTTTTCAACAAGTAAAGTTGATTTGGAATAACGCAGTTTTTTTTGTGTTTGAAAAATCCAGGTCCGCGTCCGGGAACATTGCGATTTTCCGGGACTACCGGGGGTGGAAATAAGAATGGATTTAAGCTAATATTTAAATATTGATGCACGCTAACTTATGGTAAACCTTGAATGAAACGAGGTGTTTTACTTTTGACTGAACTGGAATTTTTCGAAGTAACGGTGAAGGAAGCGGCTCATGACGATGCAGGTCGCGGTATTGCGCGGGTGAGCATCGAAGTGATGAAGAAGCTCGGGCTTGTATCCGGCGATGTGATCGAGATCCAGGGTAAGAGGAAAGCTGCTGCTATCGTCTGGCCAGGTTTTGCGCAGGACACCGGCTCCGCAATCCTTCGCATCGATGGGAACATACGCGGGAACGCCGGCACGGGTATCGATGAGAAGGTGAAGATACGGAAATCCGAAGCCGAGTATGCCACGCGGGTGGTGATCCAGCCCACGCAACCAATCCGCCTTGTCGGGGGTGAGCAGTACCTTGCGAGAGTCCTGCGCGGGCGGTCCGTGATTGAAGGGCAGACCGTCCGCGTTGACGTGATCGGGAATTCGATCACCCTTGTCATTGCAAAGGTCATGCCCAAGGGTATTGCAATTGTTACTGACGATACCGAGATTGAACTCAAGGAGGAACCCTACAAGCCCGAGGAAGGCAAACAGGAAGTATCCGATATCCACTACGAGGATATCGGTGGCCTCGGCCGCGAGCTCCAACTTGTCCGGGAGATGATCGAGCTGCCGCTGCGCCATCCGGAGATCTTCGAGCGGCTCGGCATCCAGCCTCCCAAAGGTGTCCTCCTCTACGGCCCGCCCGGTACCGGCAAGACCCTGATTGCAAAAGCAGTTGCAAACGAGGTGGACGCCCACTTCATCACACTCTCGGGACCGGAGATCATGAGCAAGTACTATGGCGAGAGCGAGAAAGGGCTCCGGGAGAAGTTCGAGGAGGCCGAGCAGAACGCCCCTGCTATCATCTTTATCGACGAGATCGACGCGATAGCGCCCAAGCGCGAAGAGACCAAGGGCGAAGTCGAGCGGCGCGTGGTTGCCCAGCTCCTTGCACTTATGGACGGGCTCAAGGGAAGGGGTCAGGTAATCGTCATCGCGGCAACGAACCTGCCGGATTCAATCGATCCCGCACTTAGGCGCGGTGGCAGGTTTGACCGTGAGATCGAGATTGGTATCCCTGATAAGAAAGGCCGGCTCGAGATCTTCCAGGTCCACACCCGCGGCGTTCCCCTTGCGGATGACGTAAAGATTGAGGAGTTCGCCAACTCGACCCATGGATTTGTCGGTGCGGACATCGCTCTGCTTGTCAAGGAAGCGGCAATGCATGCGCTCCGCAAGGTGATCCCGCAGATCAAGATCGATGAGGAGATCCCCAACGAGGTGCTCGACCAGCTCAGAGTAACCAACGAGGACTTTGCCGAAGCCCGCAAGAATGTGGAACCCTCTGCCATGCGCGAGGTGCTGGTGGAAGTGCCCGATGTCACGTGGAAGCAGGTAGGTGGCCTTGAGGATACAAAACAGGAACTCAAGGAAGCCGTCGAATGGCCGATAAAATATCCTGATGTATTCGAGAGGCTCCACACCAAGGCACCCAAGGGGATTCTCCTCTTCGGACCCCCCGGCACAGGAAAGACCCTGCTTGCAAAAGCGGTGGCAAACGAGAGCGAGTGCAACTTCATCGCGGTAAAAGGACCGGAACTGCTCTCAAAGTGGGTTGGCGAATCGGAGAAGGGTGTCAGGGAGATCTTCCGCAAGGCGCGGCAGGCATCCCCTTCCATTATTTTCTTCGACGAGGTCGACGCTCTTGTCCCCAAGCGGGGCACCTATGCCGGTTCTACCCACGTGACCGAGAGCGTTGTCTCGCAGATCCTGACGGAAATGGATGGCATGGAAGAACTCAGGAATGTCACCATCCTTGCCGCCACCAACCGCCCGGATATGCTGGATGGCGCCCTGCTCCGCCCGGGCCGGCTTGAGCGGCATATCTATGTGCCTGCGCCTGATGAAGAGAGCCGGAGAAAGATCTTCGAGGTCTATCTTGGCGGTGAGACCGAGAGTATCCTAGCAAAGGATGTCGATGTCGGTGCGCTCGTCAAAAAGACCGAAGGATATGTCGGTGCCGATATCGAGGCACTCGTCCGCGAGGCAAAGATGGCTGCGATGCGTGACTTCATTGTCGAGATGCGGGGGAGGTCGGAACAGGAGCGCATGGATGCGATCAAGAACGTGATGCTGACAAAAGCGCACTTCGATGCCTCTCTCCTCAAGGTGAGGGGTTCGCTGGATGAGGGTGCAATCGAGAGGTCCGAACGGCAGGCCTGGGAGATGCTTTACAACAAGGAGCAGCGGGAGATCCTGAACAAGGCCGCCTTACTGCTTACCAGTGCCGGGATGGGGCATAAAAAAGCTGATGAGAAGGCTGTACAGGAACTCCGCAGGCTGACTTTTGCCCGGAAAAAGGACTTTACCGCAATCAGCAGGATGACGGAAACGCTTGAGAAGAAACTGGAAAAAAAGTAACAAACCAATTCAGAACGAGGTAAACAACAATGCAGGGAAATCCCACGGGACCTGTTCGAAGAGATGAACGAGATATTAGCCCGTGTTTTCTCACGGATAGACCGGGAATTTATGGTCGGCTCACCGCAGTTCGACCTATATAGTATCATGATCCGGGAAAATGGAGACGGCCTTGAGGGGTAGGAGGTGGCGGATGAAACAGCCTGCCAGTCCCGCATTGCCGGCGAGCCGGTGGCAGAAGTCCACATATCGGCAATGAAGTGAAAGTGATCACGGAACTCCCCGGCATAAACGAAGATGAACTCAGGCTGGACGTGAAAGGGAATACACTCGTTATTGATGCCGGGGATGCAGACCATTCCTACCGGACATCGGCAGCCCTCCCCCTGGTCGATACGGGTTCGATGCAAAAAACCTTAAAAAACGGCGTGCTCGAAGTCACGTTCGCAAGCCTTCCGGATACGTCAGGAAAAAACCAAACTACCGGATAATTCAACCGGGAATCTCCCCTTTTTCCCGCACAGGTGTGTAATTCTTCAAATCGACCATCCAGGTACGTGCCTCCCGTTTATTCCGGATAATAATCCTGATAAACATCGCCATCAAACGATTACTCACTTCACGATATCCGGCCGGATATCTGATGGTTGTCTGCCCTTTTTACGGCAGAAATTGGGGGATTATATGAAACTTGCAGATTTCCTTGTCAGTGCGGGAACAGAAAAAAACCTGGCCGAATTGATCCTTTTCTTAGGAATACAATCCCAGATTGTGAAGAAAGGATTTCTTGGAACGCCCGGAAGAATACCTGCTGATAAAAAAACACGGAACGTGTACGGCGAAGAGCAGATGCCTCTTGACAAGTTCGCGGACGGGGTGTTCATTGACGGTCTTAAAAAGACGCGGCTGGCAAGGTATATTGCAACGGAGGAGCAGGAACAGGTCATCGAGATAGAGAACCCGCAGAACAATTTCGGTGTTGTGTTCGATCCGCTGGACGGCTCATCCCTCATCGATGTGAACCTCTGCATCGGGACCATCATCGGTATTTATCCCGGGCAGGTCCTTGACAAGGGTTCGCATCTCGTTGCCGCGCTCTATATCCTCTACGGCCCCCTGACCACCCTGACATTTACTACCGGTAAGGGCGTCCATGAATTCGTCCTCGATGATACCGGTGAATTCGTCCTGCGGCACCGGGACATCCGCATTCCCGAAGGGAAGATCTATGCTCCCGGTGCGCTGAGAAAGGACTACCTTCCCGCCCATGCACGCTGGATCGCATATCTCGAACAGTCCGGGTACAAACTCCGTTTCAGCGGCTGCTTTGTTGCAGACGTGCACCTGATCCTCCACAAGGGGGGTGTGTTCACGTACCCCGGGATCAAAGGCAGGGAGAAGGGAAAGCTGCGCCTGCTCTATGAAGCAAATCCCATGGGGAAACTCATCCATGAGGCTGGCGGGGCGGTCAGTAACGGAAAGGGGGATATCCTTGATATCCAGCCGGCAGCGATCGACCAGATTACCCCAATCTATATTGGTGGCAGGAACGAGATCGCCCTGATTGAAAAATTTATGCATGAAGGGTGAGTATACTGGATTGAGGAGTGATAAGGGAATGAAAGAGAAAACATATGGTCCGATTCCGGGTTCAACTATCTTGAAAGGAATCACCGGACACAAAGCTATTGTCATGGCTGCAAATGTCCGGATCGCTACCGTGGCACAGGGCATCTTCCAGGCTGCAAAAGATACGGACTCGGTCGTATTCATGGAACTTGCCCGGTCCGAATGCGACCTGAAAGGCGGTTATACCGGCATGACGCCGTCGGATTTCTCGGCAAAGATGCTGAAGGCTGCAACCGAGGTACAGTTCGACACGTGGGCGCTCCATGCTGATCATATCACGATCAAGAAAGGTGATGCGGCAGAAGTCGATGGGACAAAACAGTTGATTGATGCCCAGGTAAACGCCGGCTACACGTCCTTTGCCATCGATGCTTCCCACCTCTTCAACTTCGAGGGGAAAAATCCCCGCGAGGAACTTTCCGAGAATATCCGGGTTACCACGGATCTCGCACGCCACATCAGGAGCCGGATGAACAACAAGGAATTCGGGCTTGAAGTGGAAGTCGGGGAGATCGGGCGGAAAGATGGTGAGGGCCTCATCCT
>JGI20214J51650_10000322_pt1 | contig 30240 bp, 24 predicted proteins | sample WetSurMetagenome_FD_51650 | JGI IMG/M metagenome (IMG submission 51650) | reverse complement strand
TGCGCCGAGTCCGGGAACGAGATCGTCGAGGCCCACACCTGCTGGCCCTGGCTGTCGGTCCTGACGACCCGGCCCGCCCTGACCATGGAAGGCACCGAATAACCCGCGAGGAGGAAACCGCCGTCCGAGAGAAGGGCCATGTCCTCCGCGTCTCCACCCGTGAAGGCGAGAGTCGAGGTCCAAAGCGTGCTCCCGTTGAGATCGAGCTTGCGCAGCGTGCAGACGCCGTCCTGCGAGGAGGCGACGACATATCCTCCGGAGACCTCGACAACGCCGACGGGTGCGCCCGTCGGAAAGGCCACCTGGAATGTTGCGGCTGCGGCAGTGATAGATGAGATGAAAAGGATGGAAAGAGTTTTTACCATAATTCACCTCCGCAGAGATGATCACGCCTTTATCAGAATTGGTCAAGGGGTAATGGGGGATTCCGAGGCGCAGATCGGGGATAGTCCCCGCACGAACCGTGGGATGCAGGCAGCGAAGACACTCGAGAACATGGAAGCGTCGAGTCTGCCGGGCTGAACTCAGCCCTTTCCGCCGCCTCAACAGCCTCCCGGGACCTCCCGGCAGGCATCTTCGGCTGTCCGCGTCCCAGCGGGCCGGCAACCTGCCATCAACCCCTCGAACTTCACCGTCATCGAGTCATAGTCGGATTGCGACATACCGGAGCAGCACTCTCCGAGCATCATGCCGAACAGCTTCTCGACGAAATCCGCCAGCCGTTCCCGAGGGACCCTCGGGAGGAGGTGGCCGACTCAGCGGGGGAGCATCGCCTCCATGGAGGTGGAACAGGAGTCGAAGACATCGTCGCACTCGAAGGGGCCCTTCACGCCACGCTCCTTCCGTTGTACTGCGGTTTCAATACCTCCCGATGGCCGCGCCGGCAATTCCCCTTGAACTTACATGCTCCATGGAATACACTTACGGGAGGAGGTGCCGAATGACGAACACCTGTTGCACAAGGGAAGACGAAGTGGCGAGCGAGGTCGTCGATGCTGCCTTCCGGATCCACAGGGCGATCGGTCCCGGCCTCCTCGAGTACGCATACGAGAAGCTCCTGGTCCGGGAGCTGCACAGGAGAGGCCTCGAANCCAGGACACAGGTCTCGATGCCCATGCGATTCGCNGGCGAGGTCATCGAACCCGGCTTCACAGTCGACCTCATGGTCGAGGATTGCGTGCTCGTGATGTTGAAGTCGGTCGAAGTCCTCTCCCTTGCGCATCACAAACAGCTGAGGACATTCCTGAAGCTCTCGGGGATGAAGGCGGGCCTGATCCTCAACTTCGGCACCGCCCTGATGAAGGACGGGGTGTTNCACATGTCGAACGGAAGCGCCTAGCCCGGGCGTCAAACGGAGATGCCGGGGGCGATCCGGGCCGTGTGCGGCGTTTCTCTGCCGGCAGCCTCGGTGGAAGAGGCCGCAGCAGGGGAGAGCAGACGGCAGGCTCGTCCCCGCGCCTCGGNGGGACAGTCGCCGGAAAAGGTCAGGGGCCGTCTGTCACGGCCCCTTGCCTGTCNGGAGTTCCCCCCGGCTATATGAGCTTTATGACCTTCGTGTCGGCCGGATCGAGCGCGACGCCGTCCAGATCGGCAGTTGCGCGGATCTGGAAGTCGGACTTCTCGGATGATGCGAACACGGCNGCCTTGCCGAGCNCGCCCAGCACTCCGTCCTTCTGGGCNAGGGACTGCGAGCCGGAGAGCTTCAGCGAGAATGGCAGGACGAAATCCATCTCCTTGCGCTCGTCCGCCTTCAGGCTGAATGGCTCACCCTTGTACACCGGGAGTTCACCCAGCACGAACTCCTTCGTCCGCTTCTCCTCGCCCTGGCCGTGGGTGTAGAGCTCGACCAGCTTGATGTTGACCGACTTCACAGTCTGATCGCTCTTGCCGGTGAGGGCGAGTCTGCCCGTGACCTGACCGGCTGCCTTGTCGATCTGCACGGGCATGACGATCTCGAGGCTTGCCGTTCCGATGCCGAGACCCTGCTTGATCTTGCCGAAGAAGGACATGGAGACTCCTTTCCTGGTGGGTTCGAGGGGCAAGCTAAATGGGAGCCGGATGGCGTGTCAACAAGGTTCCGGGAGGAGCTGAGGGCATCACCCNGGCAGACGCACAAAGGCGCTTTGCGGGGCGGCCTGTTCTCCAGGTCGGCGGTTTTGTATTTGTATGTATCAAGTCATCCTGCCATGGAAGGGAGGGTGACCGGATGGTGAGGGTGCGGTGGCCGTAAACCGGAACATGAACCTGGCGAAGGTGGCCACTTGAGCGGACACGTCTTNCTGAGCCACTCCAGCAAGGACTCGGGAACAGCCGGCGAGGCGCTGAAATACCTCGAGGCCAACGGTGTCGACTGCTGGATCTCCTCCCGCGATATCCCGCCCGGCTCCGACTGGGCCGAGACGATCTACAATGCCATAGCATCCAGTTCCGCGATGATCCTCTTCTTCACGGACAACTCGAACGATTCCTGGCAGGTCCGCAACGAGCTGGACATCGCCACCAACCTGAGGATCCCGATCATNCCCGTGCGCCTCGACGACGCCGAAGTCGCGAAGGGCCTGCGGTACTTCACCAACTCCCACCAGTGGCTCGAGAAGCGTGACAAGAGCATGGATGCCCTGCTGGACGGCATCCTGGGAGCCGTTCTGCGGGTCAGGGCGGGCGATGACGAGAGGTCCCCGGCCGTGAGGGAGGCCTGGCGTCGGAGGATCCTGTCACCCTGGCTGCTGGCCGTGGCGGCATTCGCCATCGCGGTTCCGGCCACGATATTCCTTTCCCGCATGGGAAGGCCTGCGCAGGCCGCCGAGACTGCCGGCCTCCTCGCCGGGGGCACGGACTCCTGGGACTTCGCCACCGACATCTGCATCCGCTCCGGCGGGGGCTTCTTCGCCTCGGGAGTCTGGGACTGGGGCTTCGAGGCCGAGGCATGGGTCGCAGGATTCGACTCGGCAGGGTCCCTCTCCTGGTCCTGGTCCGACTCCATGGCCGGCGAATGCAGGCCGATGATCGTCCCGTCAGGAGACGGAGGCGTGATAGCAGCCTACGGGCAGTATGCCGACTTCGGGCACACAGGCTATTCAGTCGAAGCGGTCCGTCTCGACTCACTGGGCGGCCAGGTCTGGCGCGATACGGTCAGGATAGAGTGGCCGGGAGCCGCACAGCCGATCTTCGGGAGCATGGAGAAGGGGCCGGACGGGATGATCCACCTCGCATTCACCCTTCGCACGAGGGGAAACAGCCCCTGCGATGCCGTCCATCTCGTGACGGTCGACCCGGATGACGGGGCGATGGCCTGGGACACCATACCGGGGTGCAAGGAGTCGTGCGCGTATCTGCCCGATTCGTCGGGCGGCTTCTTCAACGTCTTCCGCGACTCGGAGACCCGTGCGACCGGAATAGAGCACTACTCGCCCGCCGGCGTCCTGCTGGCCAGGATAGTCCTGGGAGACCAGAGGATGCAGCCGGGCACCGCGGTCCTGACCTCTGACGGCAACCTCGTGGTCTGCGTGACCAGCGATGGCTACGGCGCCGGGAACGGCGATCTGCTCGTGATGGAGTTCACACCGGACCTCACTCTCCGGTGGCAGGAGGAATTCGGCGGCGACCTGTGGGACGGCGCAGGGTGTGCGATCCAGCTTAACGACGGGAGTCTGGCCCTGGCCGGGAGCACGATGTCCTTCGGCGACGGCTCCAGCGACGGCTGGGTCCTGTTCCTGGACGGGGACGGAGAGCTCAGGGACCAGGCCGTCATCGATCTGGGCGGAGACGAGGACATCTACTCCATCGCCGAGACGGAGCGTGGCAGCCTGCTCGCGGCAGGAACCACCACGGAACTCGGCCAGCCCGACGCATGGATGACCGCCATCCGCCGTGACGGGTCGTATCCCGCGCAGCAGCGGCTCGGGCTCGATCTGATGTCGGAGGACTGGCAGACGGGGTTCGTGAACCAGACCGTGTGGCAGATGGGGCAGAACCGGAACTACTCGCCCTCGATACTGATCGATTCGGCGACCGGGAATGTGGCGCTAGACCTGAACTGCGTCCCGATGGCTTCCCGAGACGCCTTCGTGCCCGCCCAGGGCCTGTGCCTCTCCGCCGATGTGCTGATCAGCGACATGCCGGCTGCCTTCGGGTCGAACAGCGTCGAGATCGGGCTGACTTCGGCGAGCCTGGAGGGTTACGACCGCGACCCGGCTGACGCCGCATCGGCCACTCTGCGTTGGACGTACACGGCGGGCATCAACGGGCAGAGCCGCTCCGTGCAGGCCTCGTGCACCCTGGGCGACTCGCTCTTCTCGACGCTGGAGCCTGACAGCGCATGGACCGTGAGAGGGGCTCCGCAGAGACTTATGATCGAGCTCTGCCGGGCCTCGGTCCGATACTGGATCGGGGACAGCCTCCTTGCAGAGGCGCCCGTCTCCTGGGNGGGTATCGACTCGCTGAGGATATGCCTCAACGGCAACTCTGACTCCTCGCCCCACAAACTGGATGATGTCCGGCTCTTCATGAGGAGATGGTGATGCCCCTGCGGAGCTTCCCCGTCATCGCCGTCGCGGCGGCCGCTGCCGTACTCGCGGGAGGCATCCCGGGCGTCTCCGCCGAGGTGCTGCTCGAGGATGACTTCTCACAGCCCCTGAGGCGCAACTGGATCCTGTTCGGGGATCCCCTGCCCATCGTCTGCGACTCCATGGGCCAGCCGGCGCCGAGCTTCGACAACAACGGCGACCCGATGTACGACAGCGGGGCGATCTCGAGGGGCTCCTGGGACTACTCGGAAGGGCTCGTCCTGGAGTGTGACATGTACGTGACCTCCAACGAGAGAGGGGCATGGATATCGGGGGAGCTGGGCCTGGTCGTCGCTGAAACCGCAGTCTACGGGCAGGATGGCATGGACATCATCGACATGAACCTGACCTATGACTACTGCGGGGAGGCCAACTGGTCATGCCCCCACCTCCAGGGGCAGCTCCAGGCCGCGCTGGTGTTGCCCGACATGACGCTCGACAGCAGGGAGTACATCCACTTCAACGACTGCCTCGATTCCTGGCACAGATACAGGATAGTAATCGAGCAGGACATGACGGTTTCCTTTTACGTGGACACCATGCTCATTCACAGGACGACCGCCCGGATCCCGGAAGGACGGGGCGAGATGTCGGTCGTCCTGGGGAACCGCTCCAGTTCCTGGGGGCGCGTCTTCCACGACAACCTCGTGCTCATGAGGCCGGACTAGCAGGCGGACCGGGTCGGCAGCACATTCCTGCGTTGTCCCCGTGACTTCGGCCCCGCAGTCCGGCCTCCGGAGCGGCAGATCGTCTCCGGCCGAGGTCCACCCCGCGGAGGACGGGAGCGGGATTCGACCGCTCCGCGCAGGTCCTTGACCTGCCCAGACGGTGAGCTATACTCTCGCAGATCAGTTTGCATCACAAACTACTCTGTGGAGGTATGAGAATGGACCCTCTGGACCTGAAGGAGATCGAGAGCAGCGCCTATGGCACCCGGAGCGAAAGCGGGGTTCTCGACATCGTGATCGGCGCCGGTCTGCTGGGATATGGCCTTCTCGCGAACGTCGGAGCCTACCTCGTCCCCACCTATTGCCTGCTGCTGGCGGTGCTGCTGCAGAAGCTCGTCGTGACCCCGAGGGTCGGAAGGGTCCGCTTCGCTGCGGGCCGCAGGGCCCGCGAGCGCAGAGGCCTCCTTCTGATAGCGCTGCTGGCCCTTCTGCCGATCCCCCTCGGGCTGGCCCTGTTCTATGCGGGCAGGCCATCCACCTGGACGGGAGTCATTTCGACCCACATGACGCTTGTGCTCGGCCTGTTCGTGGCGCTGAGCATGGCTGCCGTCGCATGGGCGAAATCCGCACCGAGGTTCAACGCATTCGCGGCACTGGCTCTCCTGAACTTCGCCGGGGCGCAGCTCTTCGGTCAGCCTCACACCTGGCCAGTCCTGGCCACAGGCGTGCCGATCTTCATCGTCGGGATGGCGCTTCTGGTGAGATTCGTGCGGCGCAACCCGGTGCAGAGAGCCGAGGCGGTGTGATGACCTCCGGGGCATCGCAGGAAGAGGCCGGCCTGCCCGGGATCGACAGGCTGATACACGAACCCGCCCGGCTGTCGATCATGGCGAACCTCTTCGTCGTGGAGAGCGCCGACTTCGTCTTCCTCCTGAACAGGACGGGGCTGACCGCCGGCAACCTCTCCTCTCACATGAGCCGGCTCTCGGGCGCGGGCTACGTCGAGGAGAGGAAGGAGTTCGTCGACAGGAAGCCGAGGACCATGTACAGGCTCACGGAGGAAGGCAGGAAGGCGTTCGACGAGTACCGCCGGGTGATCCTGGCGGCGCTGGAGACGTGAGCCATGGATTCCCGCCCGCGAATCTCCGCACGCCCACGGATGACCCTCAGGCGTACCTGTCAGCGCAACCCCGCTGACAGCCTTGCGATCTTCACCCAGTAGACGATCCAGAACACCAGGCACACGGGTGCTACGAAGACGTTGATGAATGGGATCCAGAGCACCAGGGACAGGATGCAGAATGTGATCCCCGACCCCAGCCCCGGATAGGCCGACACCAGGGGCCTTCCTCGACGGGTGTATTCCTTCTCCATCGTGGCGCTCGTGGCAACCACGACCACGAAGTCCCAGGCCATGGCGAACAGCGGGATCATGCTCAGCCAGACGAGGCCGGGGTTCATGTTGCGCGATCTGGGATCGGAGCGCGTGAGCGCCCGGTGCATCGTCATCAGGTAGAATATCTTGGGAAGCAGCATCAGGCCCAGGAACACCAGGGTCCCAAGGGCGCCGTGCACATCCTTCATCATCGACTTCTCCGCGATGCGGTACAGCAAGGTCATCCCCCTCCGTAGACGCCAATGCCACTCGGAAGGCAATATGCACAAGGCCGGCTCCTCCGCGAGGTCGGCGGGGAGCCTTTCGTGGAAGGGCGCAGCATCCTGCAGCCTGACCGGGGGCCAGGGCGTCGACTGCGATGGGGCGGATGATAACCGGCATCAACTGTATATTCGGAGCCTTAGTATCGCCTATAAAGTGTCTAATGTACAATATCAAGCAATTTATACCTATGATAATGCGTAATTCATAGCTTGAATCGTGACAGGTCGATTTCTTTAATACCATCAAGGAGAAGAGGGTTGTTCCCGGAGCCACTCCGCCTTCGCGGCGGGCTCGAAAGGGGCGTACCGGATGTGGATCATCTCCAGACTCGGCTTTTTCAGCATCTCGCGGGACCCCGGCGAGGACCGGCTGAAGGTGAGCGGCCGCTCGATGTCCGACATGGTCGCGCTCCGGGAGGGATATCTGCCGGGCGCATCGGAGATCGAGGATGACCAGCGGGAGGATTGTCGCTACAGCATGACCGCTCCTGTCGACGAGATGTCCGACGCCATGGAACGGATCACCTCGGAGGTCGACTACGGTGACCTCAGGTGCGAGGTGGCCTCGAACCAGGGCTGGCAGAGGCAGGACGTGTACACGGTTGCCTGGAAGGTGCTGAGGTCGATAGGCTGGCTGATGTCGGAGGGAGGGTCCCGGGGCTGACCCGGGACGCAGATGCTGAGCTTCCGCAACGGCGCCGGGCACAGCTTCAGGCTGGAGGTCGTGCGCTATCAATACCCCGACGCCGAGCAGCTGGCTCTCAGCTATCTCGACATGAACTGGCTCCTCGTGAGGATAATCGCCCGCGACTCGGTCGGGGAATGGAGCGCCCAGGATCCCTGCATGACCACGCGCGAGCTGGCCGACCTGGCGGGATGGCTGGAAAGCCTGTCACGGGGCATGAAGCAGCATAATCACTGCGCCTTTCGAGAACCCTGCATCTGTTTCGCACTCCGGGGCATGACAAGCGCGGACGCGGCGGTCGCCGTCCAGGTCGATTACGATCTCCGGCCGCCATGGCGCCCCCGCATAAACCCGAGACAGCAGGCCGTCACCCTCGACTTCCGCCTCGCGCGGGAGGAAGCCTGCGTCGCCGCGTCATCCGTGCGCGGAATGGTTGCCAGATTCCCCGAGAGGACCGAGACCTGGTTCGACACCCGGAAGGGCTGAAGACATGGGACCGGAGGCGTACGGGTTCCTCGACTGCTGCGAGGACACTGTGCTGGAGACGGTGAGGACCCTTTATTCGTCCGGTCACGGCTCTGAGGCGGTGATGCGCTGCTCGACCTGCGGCGCCTACTGGTTCCACAGGATGCACGAGATGGTTCTGTTCGGCAGCGACCAGCCCGACGAGATGGTGGAGTGGTTCAGCCGCATCACCGATGTCGAGGCTCAGATGATAATGTTCTCGAAGGTCAGGCCGAACCTGACCTATCTCACGAGCAGACTCAGCTTCCGCAGGGACGAGAGGGGCGTGCAGCGCTCACAGGGGCAGCCCGCCACGCCGCTCTGGTGAGGAACCGTCCGTCTTCCGCGGAGGCGGGGGTTCAGGAAATCCCGTAGAGCGTGAGATGGGATCCGCTGCGGGTCTCGAGCCGGCCCCTGAAGCTGTATCCGCATTCCAGATCAGTGTGCAGGCTGAGCATCGCGCGTGCCTGCATCGTGCAGAGGTCGGCCGGCGTGGAGAGGCTCCCCGCCAGATCGAGCGCCTCCTCCACCTCCGCGCAGGAGAACCCGCGCGAGAAGGGCAACGCCGTCTCGAGCCGGAACACGAAGCCCAGATGGAATACCATCGAGGCCACCTCCGGTCCCGGCATGCTCCTCCGCCTCGACGCGACGAGGCGGACCAGGTCGTCCAGGGAGCGGAGTATCAGGGAGATCGTCCCCCGCCCGATGCCGCCGTAGAGGACGCCGATCTTCTCCGTGTCGCAGATCGAGCGCAGGGATCCCGCGATGGCATCGAGGCGTGAGGCGGCAGATTCCTCCGAGCCCGGGGAGCCGGCAGCCCTCAGTATCACGATGGGCTTCAGCATGGGCTCGAAAATCCCCATCCTGGCATAGTCGAATCTCTGGGTTTCGGAACCCGGCNTGTGCGGCCTGGCTGTCTGGGCGGGCAGCATCCTGACCGTGACCCTGTCCTGCTCGAGCCCCAGGCGGGCGAGGTCCGAGATCGCATACGCCGGATCGCCTTCTCCGATTCCCGGTCTGCCCTCCCAGGCCGTGACGGCCGTCAGCTCCGCGTCATAGGTGTCGCGAAGCTCNGAAGCGAGNGCGAAAAGGCAGTCCGTGCACAACTCGGAGACTGCGGGGGGATCGCTCTCCAGCCTGGACGACGAGGAGGATTCGACACGCACCGAGCCATCGATCACCGAGTCGAACCGCGCGGCCTGCGAGGCTCCGCAGGACTCGGCGAACTTCTCCCTGGAATGGTCGAGGGGAGACGGGAGCACGGCGATGGTCATCCTGCCCATGGACTGCAGGCATTCCATGAAGATGATGTCGGTCATGTCGATCGCGGACGAGATGCCTATGTCCGCCGCGAGCCCCGCCAGGGCNTTCATGAGCGCCGCGCGCGCCCTTTCCCCGGGCTTGACCTGCCCGCTCCCGGGACCTGTCGTCCAGGCCCCGCAGAAGACCACCATCTTCGGCCTCGGAATGCATTCCATCACCCGGAGTGACTTCTCCTGGTCGGCCCCCAGGGCGTCGAGGATGATCGACGCATTGCCCCTGATGCTCTTCATGCTCCCGAGCGAGTCGCCGGCATGGCTCCTGGCGGCCGTGTACCATCGCATCGCCGCCTGGAAGTCTCCCTTGACCAGGGACGCTTCCGCGAGGGATGCGGGTATCCAGAAGGGACTGGCCGTGGTGGAGTGGCAGTATTCCTCCCAGCACCCGGCTATGACCTCGTCGGCAAGGCTCGAGCTGAGGGCTTTTCTCCCCAGCATCAGCGCCAGCGTGGAGGCATTCGTGGCGCACCAGTATCCTCCGCCGAGCTCCCTGCCGCGCATGTAGCTCCGAAGCGACTTCTCGAGGAGGGCCTTCTTCCTCGCCTTCGGAAGCCCGGAGCGGTCGAGTGCCATGCGCTTGAACAGGCTGCCCAGGAGCGCGTGCACCTCGAAATCGCCGCCCGCCTCGCCTCCCGATGCGGTATCCAGAAGCCCCACTGCCTGATCGAGGTCTCCGAGCCTGGACAGGCAGAGTGCCTGAAGCGCCCTTATGCCCTGCGGATCGATGGAGGGGTCGTCGAGAAGGGAGGCGCCCAGGTCGAGCGCCTCAAGGTACTCGCCCCTGTCGATCAGCCGTCTGATGCCCGCGACCGGGGATCCGAGCCCCTTGTCCCCAGGCCTGTCCATCCGCACCTCCTGACTGTCGTCANAGCTAACATATCAAACTGGTTGATGATTTACATTCCCTTCCTTCGTATAGCCCATCCAGGCATCGCCAGGCGTGTGCTGCCGCATTGACGATCGCCTCCACGGGATGAAGATCAGGGCCGCAGGGTAACGGCACGGAGGATTTTTCCGAGGGGGATCGAATGCACAGAATTCTCGTCGCGGCTGCGTTCCTCGCCATGCTCGGTGCCTGCGGCAGTTCGCCGGAGGGTCCGGGCAAGCCGGTTCCCGGGCCCGGCCTGATGAGCCCCTCCCTGGGCGACACCATCAGCGGGAAGGACGTCATCTTCCTGTGGGAGCCGGTCACCGACGCNACTGGATACACGCTCCAGATCGCATCCGATTCCGCGATGACCGACCCTGCCGAGCTGACGACTCCGGCGACATCGATCACGTACCAGCCCGGTCTGAGCGGAACGTACTGGTGGAGGGTCAGCGCGACGATACCGGNCGGCACCACCGATTGGTCGGAAACCTGGAACTTCTACCTGGACAACCCCTGCCTCTGAAGCAGGCTCAGATATCCTCCCCGCGGCCCGCGAGGTTTTCGAGCGGGCCTCCCGGGATGATGAACGGGGCCAGCACCGGATAACCGAGCGCGATGTCGCCGTCGGGCTCGGCCGCCTCGATGGCATGGGGGAAGCCTGCGTCGTAGTGGAAAACCACGCAGTCCGGAGTTATGGTGAACTCCGCCAGATCGGCCGACGTGAAGATGCAGCCCGAGTAGATCGCCGGATCGATGCCTCCGCCCTCGAAGAGGCTCGATGCGATGGCTTCCTCGACCCTCGTCCGGAGACTGTCGTCGAGCATCGAAGCCAGCGGCTGCAGCCGGTTCCCGCGGAAGATGTCGGCGGGNTCCAGCAGATTCCCCGTCACCAGGTCGAAATTCATGTGTCTCAGGGATGTAGAGGGGTATGCTCCGTAGAATTCGGTGGATATCGTCAGGGAGAGAATGCCCCCCTCGTCGCATTCGATCCTGAAGTCCGAAGCCACGATGCCGCGCCCTGTCCCGGCGTAGTTGGCCACCGTCTGCTCGAGGGCTTCGCCTGCCACGGCTTCGTATGAAAGAGCGGTGTTGATCGCATCGACAGCCGGGTCGTCCGCGCTCCCGATGGCCACCGGCCACCTCAGGAGTGAATTCCCGTCCGGTCCTTCCAGAACTGTTTCCGCGGCGACGATGACTGCCGGAGGGAAGGCGTCCGGCGCGGAGGCCGCGGCTTCATCCGCAACCGGCAGCAGCAGCGAGGCCAGGAGCGCGGCCGCTGCTGGAGCCTGGAAGCGATTCGTGACGGCATGCCTGTTCATGACACCTCCCTGATGGCGCTGCATCTCATGGATTCCCGTCTCTGCGGAAACGCCGCAAACGGACCTTCCCGCAAGGGGGACCCGGTGTCGCATCAGTCTGTATACACATATCCATGAAGCGGATACAGCGATGGATCTCTACTTATGTGTTGCCCTGCCCCTGCACTGCAGGGCGGCCGGGTTGAAGACGGGGATGGTCCACTCGAGGCCCGATCCGGTTGTGCCGCTTTCAGAAGAGGCTCGCACTACGCCTGCCTCGACGCTCAGAGAGGATATCCTGCCGCCGCTGTTCACATGGAGGATCCAGAGAAAGCGCCCGCCTTCGCGGTCGGCCGCGGTGACGAAACCCTCGCCCTCTCCCGATCCTCCTCCGGCGTCGATCACGAGATCGCCTGTCTTCGCCATGAGTCCGGGCGTGGAATCCAGCTCCGCCCATCCGTCGGGCTCGGCTTCCATGATGGCTTCCGTGCCGGTTCGCTCACCCGCGGAGAACCCTTCGGAAGAGTCAGGGACGAGCGGCACCCAGGTGTCGTCTCCGAAGAAGACGCCGTCCTCCATCCTGACCCTCTTCCTGCGCCACATGCGTTCCGTGGTCCCGGTCAACGATCCCGGGCTGGGCGGGCTCTGTCTGCGGGCGCGTCTGAATCTCGACATGGCATCTCCCTGTTTGTTCGGCCCTGCAACCGGCTCCATGCCGCATTACAGGTGCAGGATGCGGAAATAGACGTCTCCAGACGGCGCCTCCCTGCATGACGAACATACGGTTCGGCGCGAAAACTGCGAGTCCGCTCCCCCCGGAACCGCCCAGCGGGGCATATTCGCCGGGTCCCGGACCGACGCGACGGGTCGGCCCGGAGTGATAGCCCACAAGCGGAATCGGAGGATGAGGCTCTATGACAGCCATGGGCAGCCTGCCCTGTCTGACGGCCATGATGCTTCTCGCCGCAGGCATCGCGCCCGCCGGCGCGGAAATAATCCCCCACCAACTCCCGGAGCCACAGATGGACATCGAGATGACGCTCTTCCAGGCGCTCGCGGAAAGAAAGTCGAGCCGCTCGTTCAGCGAGACAGGGCTCTCCGACCAGGTGCTCTCGGACATCCTGTGGGCCGCATTCGGGATCAACCGGCCCGAATCCGGCCGCAGGACGGCTCCGAGCGCCATGGATCAGCAGGAGATCGACATCTACGTCGCGACCGAGTCCGGCCTGTTCCTGTACGACGCCGCGGCCGGCAGCCTCGTCCCGGTGCTCGGGGAGGACATCCGGGCCGTCACCGGGATGCAGCCGTTCGTGGCCGACGCTCCCGTGAGCCTGGTCTTCGTCGCCGACTTCGACAGGATGGACGACAGGATGGACGAGGAGGCGAAGGTGCTCTTCTCGGCCGCCGACACAGGCTACATAAGCCAGAACGTGTATCTCTGCTGCGCAGCCCTCGGCCTCTCCACCGTGGCGAGAGGTGCGATCGACAAGNCGGCGCTCGCGGAGGCGATGGNCCTGCGTCCCGGCCAGAGGATCATCCTGGCGCAGACCATCGGGTATCCCGGAGAAGAGGGCTGAAGGGCTACCTGCCGGGTCCGGCGTTGACGGGAAGGCCGATCCTGACGGTCCACTCCTCCCTGCCGCCGCTGCCGTAGCCCCAGCTGATGCTCGCAGGGCCTGCGGGAGTGCGCACCCCCGCAGAGACTCCGGCACCCCAGACAGCCTCTCCATCCTCTATCGCGAGCGGGCTCTCCCAGTCCCACGCCCCTGCCGCCCTCAGCCCTANGAAGAAAGGTCCCCTGAGGTTGCGTCTGACCGTGAGGGCCGCTCCTGTCCGCTCCCTGGCCGGCATGGAGTTCCAGGGGTGGCCGGGGACCTGGAACGATCCGTCCAGCCTCGAGTACTGCCAGCTCCCGATGTCCTCGCCCGAGTTGATGCGGACCAGGCCGTCCACCGTCAGGACGACCCTCCTGGCGGGGCGCGTGGCCAGGATGCAGTCGAAGCCCGCCATCTGACGGTCCTCGAAGGGATCCAGCGCCAGCACGAGGGAGAGCTTCTCCCCCTGCTCGGGGTCCACCGGATCGTCCAGCGTCTCCCTGACGCCTCTCACGAAGAGAGCCGCGAAGGCGTCCCTGCCCCCGGCGGAGCTGGAGCGCAGCGAGCCCAGGACCCCCGTCTGAGTCAGGCCGAACCATCCCATCGAGAAACCCGACGCGAGCTCGCCCTCCAGCCTCGTCTCCACGCCCTCGCCGGTCCACCCCTCCCTGTCGTAGATGGTCGTGCACATCTGCCAGCCCCTGACGGTGAGCTGATTGAACCACTTGCGGCGGATTCCCAGATCGAGGACGGTCGCCTCCCCGAAGGCATATCCGCTCCCACCTCCCGCGCTGAAGATCAGCCGCCTGCCTGTGTGGAGGAAGTTCCAGTTGCGGAACGTGATCCTGCCGTCGAGCCCGAACTCGCTGGAGTAGATCAGGCCTATCCCGATGGACGAGGGATCCCTCTCCTCCAGGCGCAGCAGGAGGTCTGCCGTGCCGTCGCCCGCCGGGAGCAGGCACGGGTAGACGCTGGAAAACAGCCCGGACGCATAGAGCATCTCGGAGGCCTGCCTCAGCTCCTCCGGTCCGACGAGGTCCCCTCTCTGGAGATTCAGCCATGGGAACACCGCTCTGTACGGGAAACGCACCAGCCCGCCGAGGATCGTGTTCCTGAGCCCGACGCGGCCGGGGTGCCAGGAATGATGGGTGGAGCCCGTCCTGGGTATCTCGCGATGCTCGGCGAGAAAGGCCATCGTGGTCCTGTAGCCAGTTGCGATCAGGCTCTCGGCGCTTCCGAAGCTCCAGGCCCTGGCGCTTCCGAGATCGAGGTCGATGATCCAGTCCGCCGGTGCGTCGTGGGAGGAGTTCACCGCTGCCTGCAGGGCCTCCAGGGTCAGAGTGCCCGCCTCGACGATGCTCGGTCTCGCCGGGATCGACTGCGGGCTTCCGGAGACGTCCACCGCGAGGACGGGCAGGTCCCAGGCGGAGAGCGCCACGTCGACGGGCATGTTGTCGGCGACGCCGCCGTCCACCAGGAGGCTGTCGCCCATCCTGACCGCGGGGAACACGGACGGGATGGCCATCGAGGCAAGCATGCAGCCCGCCAGGTCACCCGACCCGTGGACGATGACGGACCTGGAGACGAGATCGAAGGATGCGATGCGCAGCGGCACGGGGAGGGAGTCGAAATCCTCTCCGCAGCCCGCCTGGCGGAACGAGGTCAGCGACGAGAGAAGCGCACCGATCCTCTGGGTGGAGACCGCGCTCCGGGGAAGGACGGGGGTCAGTCCCCTGAGGGTCAGGGTGAGGAGGTCGCCGGTCTCCGTCATCCTCTGCGGGAGGGAGGTCAGCTCGCGCTCGGCGTCGGCGGAGAAGAGCCTGTCCCAGTCGACGCTGCGCGCTATGCTGTCGATCTGCAGGGCGCTGTAGCCGCAGGAGTAGAGCCCTCCCACCAGCGCGCCCATGCTCGTGCCGGCCACTGCGGCCACAGGGACGCCTTCCTCCTCCAGCGCGAGGAGTACGCCGATATGAGCGAGACCTCTTGCCCCTCCTCCGGAGAGGACAAGGGCGATCCCGTCCCCGCCCCCGGCGGCTCCCATCAACAGAACGGCGGCAATCAGGAACTTCAATCGGCCCTCCCGGCTTGCATACGTGCCCGCTTTACCCGAAGGTGCAACAATGGTATTTTCCCGACTTACAAGGAAATCCCTCGAACGCGATAGTGTTTCTTGTCCTCAGGAAGGAGTCGCAGTGAAGCTCGGTCTCGCGCTTATTGCGCTTGCAGCTGCCTTCTGCCAAGCAGGAGGCCTGGCGACGGTGTCGTCCTCCCAGGACGGCATGATTCTCGACCTGCAGGTGCCGGCCCCCGAGTTCGGGACCGCCACCCTCGCGGGCAGCACCTACGCAACGATCACCCTGCCAGGCGCCGACAGCTACGCCGAGGCCGGCCTCCCCGGCCTGCCGGTCTACAGGACCTGGATCGAGATACCGATCGGGGCCGAGGTCGGCGTCCGGATAACCGACAGCCGCACCAGCTCCTTCGACATACCGGGCGGCCTCCCGGTCGAGCCGGCTGCCCCCCCGGTGCCGAAGAGCCTGGACAGGGACAGCTTCGTTCCCGTCTTCGACCAGTCCGTGTACATTTCCGGCACCCCCTGGCCCTCATCCCGGGTCAGGATCGTCGAGGCCGGGATGATGCGCGGGCGCAACCTGGCGATAGTGGAAGTCATGCCCGTCCGCTGGGATCCCTCTGACCAGTCGGTCGAAGTCCTCACGGGCGCCACGATCACGCTCACCTACGAGGGCGGGGACGTGGCAGGCAGCTTCGCCCAGGCGGACCGCTACGCGGCCACCGGGTTCGAGGCCCTGCTGTCCGGCACCGTGGCGAACTACGGCACGTTCGAGGACCGCACCGATTCCCCGATGGGCGGTTATCTCATCGTCGCCGCTCCGGACTACTACGAGACGGCCATGGACGCCTTCGTCATCTGGAAGACGCGGAGCGGCTACCCCGTCACCCTCGTCTCCACGGCGGAGACCGGAACCACGGCCACCGAGATAAGGAACTACATCCTCAATGCCATCCAGACCTGGGACACGCCTCCGCAGTACGTGCTGCTGGTCGGCGAGACCAACCAGATCCCGGGCTGTGCGGCCACCGAGTACAGCGGAGTGACAGACCTGTACTACGTCTGCCTGGATGACGGCGGCTGGATTCCCGATGCGTTCATCGGCCGCTTCTCGGTCCAGAACGCTGCCCAGTGCATGCTGATGGAGCAGAGGCTCATCGATTACGAGCAGTGGAACTACGCCGGCTCGGGGAGCTGGATGCAGAGCGCCGGCTGGATCGCCAGCAGCGACAACTACAGCGTCAGCGAAGGCACGCACAACTACTGCATCTCCACCTACTGCGACCCTCTGGGCTACACCTCCGACAAGCTGTATCCGCACACCTACGGCGCATCCGCGGCTCAGGTGACGGCGGCCGTCAACCAGGGCGAGTCCATGCTGACGTTCTCCGGCCACGGCTCCCAGACGAGCTGGGGCGACATGGCATACGGCCAGAGCGACTTCAACCAGCTCACGAACGAGTACATGTACCCCGGCGTCATCTCCCACGCGTGCCTCACGGGCGACTACGCCACCGGCACCTGCTGGGCGGAGACCTGGACGCGCACGGCAGGCCGCGGCGGCCTCTGGTTCTGGGGTTCCGTCCCGTCCACCTACTGGGATCAGGACGACGTCCAGCAGCGCGGCGAGTACGACTACTTCCTCGGCCAGAGCATCCCCTGGTCCATGTGCTGGCTCGACGGCGGCAAGCTGCACCTCTACTCCTACTACTCGGGCGGCGGGATGACCAAGTACTACTTCGAGGGCTACAACCTCATGGGTGACCCCTCTGCCGAGATGTGGACCTGGCAGCTCGCGGGCGGCGTGCCCGGCACACAGAGCGTGTCGCACCCCGCCAGCATCAGCGGGACCGGTCCGGTGACGATCACCGTCTCCGGGGCCACGGACGACGCTCTCGTCTGCCTCTGGAAGGGCGACGAGGTGTACGAGCGCGGCTTCACCGAGAACGGCAGCATCACTCTGTATGTCGGTCCGGAAACCACCGGCGACATGCTCGTCACCGTCCGCAGGCACAACTTCAAGCCCTATCTGGGCGTCATAACCGTCACCGGGACCGGCGTCGGCGAGGGCGAGGGCTACACCCCGCTCTCCATCAGCTGCCCCAACCCGGTTCTCGGGCAGGCCACCGTCACCGTCTTCGGCAGCGGCCAGGCCGCGCTCTCAGTGTACGACCTGTCCGGCCGCCTTGTCGCGGTTCCCTTCTCCGGCGAGCTCGAGGGATCCGCATCCTTCGGCCTCGGCACGCTCGACCTGGCCCCGGGCGTCTACTTCATGAGGCTCGAGGGCCCCGGCTCCTCCGCATCGGCGAGGGTCACGGTCCTGCGCTAGCCTGTTCCGGGTGAGACCTGGGGGCGGGAGCTTCGGCTCCCGCCCCTCCGCATTCCAGGGGGAGTTGACCTGCGCTCCTGCATTTGATAGAGACCGAGGGGGAGGGGATTGGACAAACCACGGCACTGCCGCGTGAGGATGGTGGCTCGCTGGCTTCTCCCCGCACTCTTCTCGTAATCGACGATTCCAGCTGCGGCCGGCAGCTCCTCGAATCGCTCCGCGAGGCCTTTCCCGACACGGTGACTCTCTTCGCGGACAATGCCGGGGCGCTCGCCTCATACCTCTCCGCCGCGCTGCCCGATGCCATCATCGTCCGTCAGAACGGCCCGTGGGGAGACACCCGGCAGCTGCTCTCGCGCATCCGCACCTATTGCAGGACGGCCCCCCTCTTCGTGGCGGAGGGCCTGGCCGCGGTGCCGGAGATGCCCGGCATCGAGGAGTACTCCTGCCGCGTCCTGAGCGAGCGTGACCTGGTTCCGGGCAGCCTGCGCGACGGCCCGCTGGGGTCCATGCCGCCTGCCGGACTCAGGACCTTCCCGTGGACTCCGGTGCGCCCCTCCGCCCCGCCGGGGCTCGACGAGTACGAGGGGCTCGAGAGCGAGAGGTTCTTCGGCGTGAACAACCCGGCCCTCGCGGAGGCGCTGCCCTCCCTCGAGTCGATCGTCGGGAGCGTCCCGCAGGGGTTCGGAATCCTCATGGAGAACATCAGCGACGTAATCTGGGCCATGTCCCCAGGCTTCAGGTTCACCTTCCTCAGCCCCTCGGTTCGAGATGTCCTGGGATACGAGCCGATCCAGCTCCTGCTGCAGGATCCCTTCGATCTGGTTCTCCCGCAGGACAGGATGCGTGTGAGGGAGTCATTCACGGCCCTGCTGGGGAGGTCGGCGGGGAGGGAAAGGGGGTCCGGCGGTCCCATGATGCTCGAGCTGGAGCTCCTCCGATCCGACGGCAGGACGGCCCCGGTCGAGATCAGGATGAACCTGGTGCGGGACTCCACGGGAAGGACCCGGGGTCTCCTGGGCGTGGCGCGGGACATAGGCGAGCGCCGACAGATCGACAGGATCCGCGAGGTCCACATGCGGATAGCGGAGGCGGCCGTCGACTCGGAAGATCTCCCATCCCTCTGCTCGAGGGTCCGGCAGGAGCTGGCGAAACTGCTGGACACGGAACACATGCACATCTCGCTCGCAGGCGGGGAGGCCGGTCCCATCTCCCTGCCCATCGGAGGCGGCGGGTCCTGTCAGGGAGGCGGAAGCCCCGGCCTCGAGCTGCTCTCGGAAAGGGTCGTCGAGTCGTCCAGGCCCCGGGTCTTCAGCGGGAGGGAGATAAGGCTGATCGCCGATCCTGGAGGCACCGGCGCCCCTCTTCCCGAAGCCTGGGCCGGAGTGCCTCTGAAGATCTCCGGCAGGTCGTTCGGCTGCCTCGCCGTGATGGACTACGACGATCCGACAGCCTTCTCCCGGCAGGACATGGCAGTGCTCGAGTTCGTATCCGGACAGATCGCCCACGCGGTCTCGCGGATGATGGCGCACGAGAGGCTGAAGCAGAGCGAGAGGCGCTTCAGGCAGCTCTTCGAGACCTCCGGGATCGGCATGGTGCTCTTCTCCGAGGACGGCAGGGTCCTCGAGATGAACAACGCGGTGTCGACCATGCTCGGGCGGCCCGGGAAGGGGAAGTTCGAGTTCGACCTCTTCCGGCACGAGCTGCCCGGCCTGGACACCAGAAAGCTGCTCGCGGGGGAGTCCGTCTCCCTGGAGATGGTGATAGACCTGTCGGAGAGGGAGCAGACCTTTTTCACGAGCCAGCTCCACGGGAGGAAGTGGCTGGGGATAACCGTTCTTCCCCTCGGACTCGAGTCCAGCACGCACAGCGGCTTCCTGATGCAGCTCGAGGACCGTACCAGGGAGAGGAAGTACGAAGCCCTCCTCGGCGCGCTGTCGGAGGTGCTCAGGAGCGGCGGACCGACTGCCGACATTCCGGCCGTCGTCATGGAAAGTGCCTCGCAGCGCCTCGTCCCGGCCGACATGGCCTTCGCCGTATTGATGATCTCGTGCGGCGGAGCGAGTACGGTCTTCGAGACGAACAGCCCCGGTCCGAGTCAGTCCGGGGGGCTGCCCATCCCCGAGGCCACGCTGCGGAGGCTGCGCAGGCTCGGACGTTCGGACTCCCCGCTGCAGATCCTCGATCCCTCGGGCCTGCCCGCACTCTCCCTCGTGTCCGACGCCTCTCCGTCGGAGCGCCCGGAGAGCTGGTCATGCCTTGCGACATATCTCTGCTCGGCAGGGGGGCGCAGGCATGTCCTGCTCTTCAGGAGCAACGGGCTGGACGGGAGGAGCAGGGCTGCTCTCGACGCGTTCGGTGAAGGCATGCGATCGCTTCTGAGGGCCGGCGCCGGGATTCTCAGGGGCTGAAGGTACCCACCGCCACAAGCCTCCCCGGATCGAGGAAGGCCAGCATCACCGTGACCGCCCGGCCCGCGGCCCTGCTCAGATCCCTCCCGTACAGCTCCTGCTTCTCCGAGTATTCGGCCAGGGCGGCATCCATGCCCTCCGCCGCATCCGTCTTGTAGTCGAGGGCGAAGAGCATGCCCTCCCAATCCGCCAGCAGATCCACATACCTCTCCTGGATCCCCCCATCCGGCCTGCGCGAGAAATAGGGGTATTCGCGCCGGATCAGGGCGCGCCCGGGCGGGAACGGGAGATCGAGGCGGAAGAATCGCAGGGCCAGCCTGCGAGCCTCGACCCTGTCCACACCCCTGGGCAGGAGACTCCGCGGGAGGTTCCTGTCGAGCCACCCCTCCGGATCCGACATGTCGATCTTCTCCAGCAGAGAGTGGACGGCCAGGCCCATGCGGAACCTCTCCTGGCTCCCCCGCCCGGGAATCGGAACCGACTTCGGCTGCGGGAGTGAGGCGGGCGAGGGTGACGAAGGGAGAACGACGGGCCTGCGCTCTCGAGATGCCGGCGGGGAGACCTCCGGCATTTCCCGGAGCTCGATCCGGGAATCCGCCTCCGCAGCGGCGCATACCGACCGGTACACCGCCCTCGCGATGTCCGAGGAGCGCGATTGGTTACCTGCAAGCACGGTGAGCGTCTCCTTCGCGCGGGTCACGGCCACGTAGGCGAGGCGCCTGCTCTCCGCCCTGTCGCGGACGGCGTACAGGCCCTCGAGGTCCCTCCACAGGGGTGTGCTCCGGCCGGCTCCGACCTTCACGGCAGCGCGTCCCGACCTCTCGTCGAGCCTCAGCGTTCCACGCCTTCCCCCACCCGATCCCGTGGACACGAAGACCACGTGATCGTACCCCAGGCCCTTGGCCTTGTGGATGGTCCCCAGGATGACGCCATTGCTGTCCGAAGGCGGCGAGGGATCCTCGAGAGCCTCCTCGGCCTCCGGCGCATCTGCTAGCGCCTCCATCAGATCGGGGGTGGAACCCGCCTCGCCCGAGAGGCAGAGACCGAAGAGGTACTGGATGTCGGCCAGCCTGCGCTCGGTCTCGTAGCCCTCCGCGACCAGCGATGCGACGAAGGGGAGCTCAAGCAGGAAGGTCTGGAGCAGCTCGGCGGGCGGCATGGCGAGAGAGGCCTCCCGGAGCGCGGCGAGCGCGCCGCAGGCCTGTGCCACGGAGGGGGGGGCGCCTGCAGGCACGAGGGAGAAGCCCTCCAGCCCGGCCTCGATCGCGGCGGTGATGTCGTCGTCGGGGACGCCGAAGAAGGGGGAACGGAGGACCGACAGGAGAGCCTTCCTGTCCGTGGGGACACCGACGCACTCCATCAGGTTGCGGAAATCCGCGGTCTCGGGTCTCTTCCGGAAATCCCTCGCCGAGTCGAAACGCCACGGTATGCCGGCATCTTCGAGAGCGTCGCGGAAGATATCGACATGGGTCATGCTTCGGAACAGCAACGCCCATCCCCTGAGCCCCTTCCGTGCGACCTGCTGCTCCTTCAGGAAGTCCGCGAGCCAGGCGGCCTCGAACCGGGCGCGGTCTTCGGCCCCGAGGCCTTCCGGCGAAATCAGGACACACACCGGATCTCCCTCGAGGGCGTCGTCCCTGGGCACGAGAGGCGAGTAGGAGCAGGAATAGGGCTCCTCGCCCGGCCCGGGCCCGGAGAAGAGCTCGTATCCGAAGCTGTTGACGAAGTCGACGATCGCCCTCGTGCTGCGGTTGCTCACGGTTATCGTCCTTCTCAGCGTCTCTCCATCGCCCGACAGCTCCTCGAGCATGTCCCTGTACATCCGGATGTCGGCGTGCCTCCAGCCGTAGATGGACTGCTTGGGATCGCCGACGATCGTCATCCTGCCCTGCGGGATGCGCCCGCCGCCCAGGAGAGACCTGAACAGCGCCACCTGGTCCGGGCTGGTGTCCTGGAACTCGTCAATGAGGACATGTATGAAACGGGCGCCCGCCTCGGCCAGCAGCGCCGAGCCCGGGGCGAGGGCACCGGTGCAGCGGTTGAGGAGGTCGTCGTAGGTCAGCCTCGAGCGGCTGCCCTCCCGGGCGGAGGCGAGCTTCTCGACGAAAGGTCCGAGGAGTTCCTCGAGCTGCGGATAGAGCAGGAGTCCGGGCATGTCCCTCTTCAGGCTGTCTCGGAAGGAGGCCGCCGCATCCCTCGCCTCCTTCGACGGCCAGGCCCTGTTCGAGGCCCTGCCGGAACGGATTCCGGCACAAGTGCACGCGATCTCGGTCAGCGGCGCCCCATCGTCCAGCGCTCCGGCGACCCGGGGCAGCACCTCTCTGAGGCTGCAGGCGAGGGTGTCCGAGTCGCCTGCGCCGTCCATCGCGGCGAGAGTCTCCCGGCACATCGCCGCCCATGCGCCGCGCGCCGTCAGACGACGATCGGCGGGGTCGAGGAAGGAATCGGGCCACTTCAGCCACGGCAGGTCCGACAGCTCCCGAGCCAGGTTCGGAAGAGAGTCCGGCGTCTCCAGAAGGTCGGCACACCGCAGGAGAGTCTCCGCCGGGACGGAGGAGAGGTGGGCGTCCCACAGCCTCGACAGCTCCGTCGGGCTGATCGCGGATTTCGAGACCGTGAAGGTGGGGGACACCACTGCGAGGTGGAAATAGTCGCGAAGCACGCGCGAGGCGAAGCCGTGTATGGTCGAGACCACCGCCGAGGGCATATCCCTCAGGAGGGCGGCGCGCTGCTCCCCGCCGAGCTCCCTGAGGCTCCTCCGTATCCTCATCCTCAGCTCGGCGGCGGCGGCGTCCGTGAAGGTCACCACGGCCAGGTTGCGGAGAGGGATCGGATCGTCTCCACGCGTCGCAAGGCTGCGCACCCGCCTGATGAGCAGGTGGGTCTTCCCGGTTCCTGCGCTGGCCTCCACGGCCACATTCACGCCGGACGCGGCGACGACCTCTTCACGCGCCTCCTGGTCTGGGAGCCGGACTTCAGGCATCTCCCCCCTCATCGGGGCCTTCCGGGGCATCATCTTCGCCGCCGGCCAGCCAGCTCGCCCTGTCGTCGTCCGAAGCCCTCGCCAGATAGATCCCGTCGCGCCTGCAGAGGTGGGCCAGGTCACAGCTGCGGCAGGCTTCCTTCCGGGTGGCGGGCGCGTAGAAGCCCTCGGCCTGGAGGGCGGATATCCGCTCGGCCATGGCCAGCGCCGCGCTCCCCAGGACGGCCAGCTCCTCCCTGTCGAAGAGCACCAGGCTGGAGTCCCTCAGATAGAAGTAGCCGCCCGCGGCCGGAGCCGCGCCCCGCGCCGCCATCAGAAGGGCGTAGAGGGGGATCTGGTATTCGCGGCCACCCGACATGTCCTCCAGCAGCTTCGATTTCCTGCCGGGTCTGCCCGTTTTGAAGTCGATCACGACCGGACCCCCGTCCGAGTCCAGCACCAGGTCGCATTTGCCCTTGACGACGATGCCCCCCAGAGCTCCCTCCAGGCACACCTCCGTCCCGGTCGGCCTCCAGCCGGTGGCTGCGAGCCTGTCGAGCGCAGCACGGATGAGCCTGCAGGACCCGTCGAGGAACGCCCCGACGAACTCGGGCCGCCCCAGCCGCTCCTCGAGATGCTCCTCGCGGGCAACCTCCTCGACCGCGATGCGGACTTCCGCCGGGGAAGCGTCGAAGCCGGGACCCTTGCCGAGAAGCCTCTCCATGGCCCGGTGCAGAAGCGATCCGGAGGAGGCCGGATCGGGACTCGCGGCGATGCCCGGCTCCCTCGGCTCCTCGAGGCCCCATCTCCTCCGCGCCATGAACCTGAACGGGCACCTGGCCCATTCGGAGAGGCCGGTCGGCGACACGTGCGGGTCGGGGGACTGCCTCTCCGCCCGGCCGATCACGCCGTCATGCCGGCCCAGGGGGGCCGCTCCACGGCGCGCGAGGACCGCCGAGTACGACTGGGAGAGGAACGGGCGCCTCCAGTCGAGGTGGCCGCTTCCCGCCGAGCGCACGGCCTGCTGCCCGGGATGCTGCCCCCCGAAGACGCTCCTCATCGGATCCGAAGGCTCCGCCACAAACCACGGCGGGTCGTCCCTCTCGTCGTCCTGCCGGAGAAGCGGATCGATGAGATGCGAGTGCGACAGAGGCTTCCCCGAGTCGTCGCAGCGGCGGAAGGCCAGGGTCAGGCGCTCGGAGGCCGTGTCGGCGGCGAGGACGAGCAGGAAGGCCTCCTCCGCCTCCCTCGTGGGAGCATCGGGCAGCTCGAACCTCGCTCTCACGGAGGCCGGCAGCCTCGGATCCTCCAGCCTTCCCGAGGGGAGCACGCCCTCCTCGAGCCCTATGACCATCGTCCTCCTGGTTCGCATCCCGCGGGCATCCTCGAAATCGAAGACCCTCACCCCCGAGGGATCTCCGGCGCCGAGGCCCATGACCGCGCCCCCGAGTGCCACGCAGACCGCCTCGAGAAGAGCGGGCGCGGGAACCCTGCCGTCCCAGGCCGGCTCGACCAGGCCCTCCTCGCCTTCGAGCTGTCCCGCCAGCGAGGGCTCCAACGCCTCCCCGAGGATCCCCAGCGCCGCCGGCAGGTCGCTCGCGGGCACGGGAGCCGGTCCGAGAGCATCCTCGAATCGCGCGAGGAGGCCGAGGAAAGAGGCCAGCCGCGGAGCGCGGGAGGCCCTGGAGGCATGGCGGTGAAGCCCGCTGCGGAGACCCGTCTCCTCCACGAAGGCCCTGATCTCGCCGGCCGGCGGGCAGAACTCCGCCCTCAGCGCGCCTGTCTCCACGGCCCTGATGAGGTAGAGGTAATGACAGCCCTTCTCGAGCGCGGTCGCCACCGCGGTCAGGAAGGCTCCCGACGGAAGGCTGGAGAGGCCGGCGGTCCGGCCCGCGTCGAGCGGCACGCCCTCGCAGGCCAGCATGCGCACCACGGGGGAGATGACCGACTTCCGGCCGACGACAGCCATCTCGGACGGGCGGATCCCGTCGCTCATCCCCTGTGCGATGAAGCGTTCGACCGCCCGTGCCAGCCCCGGAGTCCCTGCGGCGGAGATCACCCCCAGCCCTTCCGGAGGGCTCCCTCTGGCGCCGGAGATGACGAGCTGCTCGACATAAGGGGCGAAGGGCGGCGGCGGGATCCTGCTGTCGGGCCTCGAGCTCGCTCCCGCGGACAGCAGCTCATCCGTCCTGGAGGCGATCCCCAGGGACTCTGCCGTGCGGGGGGTAAGCGGGGACAGCCAGAGCGCGCGGACGCCCGACCTGAGCAGCCTGGAAACGAAGCGCCGCTGGAGCGGATTGAGATCGTATATGCCGTAGAAGACGTAGGCCTCGAATCGGCCTGTCTCGCAGCCCGTGGCTGCCATGGCGAGCATCCTGTCGCGGGTGTTGGGGCAGAGCCTCTCCCGGATCGCCTGGTAGCTCTTCAGCAGGCTCGCGATGGACACGGTCACCGGATCGGATTCGACAGCCCCCGACTTGATGAGCGCATCGAGCTCGTCCCAGCCCACGCCCTTGTCCAGCAGGTCCTCCAGCAGACCCGACATGGACAGCGCGCCGGCCGGGTCCTCGGACGCATCCCTGAACGGGGCCCCGGGAGGGAGTTCCATCGAAGCCTCCCTGACGGCGAGGATCCTGTCCAGGGTTCCAGGCTGGGCCGACTCGACGGCACCCTGCGGAAGCAGCCGCCTCGCGAGCGGGGGGAGGCCCGGGAAGAACTCGAAGCCCGCGATGACGCCTGCTCCCTCGAGGAGCATTTGCTGGATCCTGCGGAGCTGGGTGTGCCCGGAGGTGACCACCGCCACCCTGTCCCGGCCCGCGAGGGACCGCAGCTCCGAGAGCAGAACGCCGTCGAGGGAGCGGAAGTGTCCCTTTGCCGTGCGGAGAGACATGTTAGGAGGTCTGCAGGGACGCGGGTCGAACCGGGGGCGGCATCCCTGAAACCGAGGAGGGGAGACCGGGATATTCCAGGTCGTGCCGGACGGGCTCCGGCAGCGGACGAAGAGGGTAGCCGGCCGGGAGATGAGGTTTCATGCCATTCAATAGAACATCGGCATCTTCGGGTCGTCAATTGCTCGATGTGAACGCGGAGCTGTCCGGATGCGAGCCCGGCGCAGCGCGCACAAGGCTGGTGAAGAGGAAGATCCGCCTGCTCCTCGAACTGGGCAACAGGGCGGAGGCCACCGCCTGCGCCGAGGCCTACGCCGCGGCCAATCCGGATGAAGCCGCGCCCCGCCTCGTCCGCGCCGATCTGGCCTGCCGCACGGGAGACTGGCAGGACGCTCTCGGCGGCTTCACCCAGGCGAGGGATCTGCTGAGGTCGGCAGGCGATGCGGAGGGCGCGGACAAGATCGAGACAGGCCCCATGTACAGGCTCAGCGAGGCGCTGGGAAGGAAGACGGCCTGCCTGCGGCTCTCCGAAGGTCCCGGTCTTCTGCGCGCCGTGCTCCACGCCAGGGCCTCGAGGATCGCCGGAAGCCCCGGAGCCTGCCCGGAAGCCATTCCCGGAGAGGGCATCGAGGCCAGGCTCCTGAAGCTCGAGCGCGCCTGGCGCGGAGAAGGCGTGGGGGCCTTGCCCGATCTCGTGGAGGAATGGGGTCGCGACGAGCCCGAGTGGAGGTGGCGCACACTGGTCGAGGGCATCTCCTTCTTCGTCAGGTTCGGCATGCGGCTCGACATCTGGAAGAAGTCGAGGAAGGCGCTGGTGGAAACCACGGTGCTCGATCCCCGCTTCCAGGCGGAGAAGAGGGCGACGGCCGACCTGTTCTCCAGGAAGCGTCCTGGACCGCAGGTCTGAACTTCCTTAGCTTTCATGCAATTTCGGCCGGCTTGCCCCGGCCGGGCTTGCCGCAACACACACCGGAGGAACCGAAATGGCAGTGGTATGGCCGTTCAGGGGACTGAGACCCCTGAAGGAGTTCGCGGAGAAGGTGGCGGCGCCGCCGTACGACGTCCTCGATTCGGACGAGGCGAGGGTCATGGTGGCGGGCAACCCTTACTGCATCCTGCATGTCACCAAGCCGGAGGTCGATCTCGACCCGTCCGTCGATCTCTACGACCCCAGCGTCTATGCCAGGGGGGCGGCCAATCTCAGGAAGATGATGGAGGGGGGCATCCTCAAGCAGGATGCCTGCCCGTCGTTCTACTTCTACAGGCAGATCATGGGCGGCCACTCCCAGACCGGGCTGGTGGCCGGGGCCTCCATCGAGGACTATGAGAGCAACGTCATCCGCAAGCACGAGTTCACGAGGAAGGACAAGGAGGAGGATCGCATCCGGCACATAGAAGCGCAGAACGCGCAGGTCGGGCCGGTCTTCCTCACCTATCCCGATGTGGACGGTGTCAACGCCGTCGCCGCGCGGATCTGCGCAGGCGTCCCCGAGTACGACTTCACATCCCCCGACGGCGTGCGTCACACGCTCTGGACGGTTCCCGATCCCGCCGACGTCGGACTCATCCAGCGCCTCTTCGCAGACGTCCCCTTCCTCTACGTGGCCGACGGCCATCACAGGAGCGCCGCGGGGACCATCATCGGCCAGCGTCGCAGGGCCGCCAATCCAGGCCACACCGGTCGCGAGGAGTACAACTTCTTCCTCTCCGTGCTCTTCCCCAAGAGCCACATGAGGATCATGCCCTACAACAGGGTCGTGGCCGATCTCTCCGGCATGTCGTCGCAGGAGTTCCTCGCCCGTCTCGCCGGCAGTTTCAAGGTGACGGAGGGGGCTCCGGCCGAGCCTCGCGCACTCCACTCCTTCTCCATGTACATGGACGGGAGATGGATCGGCCTCGAGGCCATCCCGGGATCATTCCCGGAGTCCGACCCGGTGCTCTCGCTCGATGCCAGCATACTCCAGGCCAACCTCCTCGCCCCCGTCCTGGGCATCGAGGATCCGCGCACGAGCAGGAGGATCGACTTCGTCGGCGGGATCCGGGGCACCGCGGAGCTGGAGAAGCTCGTGGATTCCGGCAGGTACCGGGTGGCCTTCTCGATGGTCCCCACCACGATGGACCAGCTCCTGGCGGTGGCCGCGAGCGGCAGCGTGATGCCGCCCAAGTCCACCTGGTTCGAGCCCAAGCTGCGCAGCGGGCTCGTGATCCACGTACTGTGAGCAGGCTGGTCCTGTTTGCCGCCTGCCTGGCCGCGGTCGCCTGCGGAAGGCAGGATGGCGCGTCCGACGCGGTGGTGAGGTTTGCGGGGGCGATCTCCGACTCCGACTATGCCTCGGCGTGGAACCTGCTGGCCCCCGAGAGCCGGCAATGGTACGACTCGACGGTCACGGTCCTTCACCATTTCGGGTACACCGAGGCATCGGAGGCGGTGACCAGGCTGGCCGGCGAGATGACGCCGGCGGAGTTCGACTCGCTCACCGGCCGAGACCTGTTCGTCAGGATGGTGTCGGCCTCGGGGGAGGCCCACCGGCTGAGCACCAGCATAAGGTCGGTCCAGTACATGGACAGCTCGCTCGCCGTGGTCGTCATCAGGACATCCGAGGGTCCGCAGGAGATACCCGTGAGGAGGACCGTGGAAGGCTGGCGCGTGGATCTGGCCGGGCTCACGGCGCCTCCCGAGGAGGGGGAATGAAATGGCTTTGACGAGAGGCTGGATTCTCACCGCCATAACACTGGCATCCGTCGGGATCGTATTCCTGCTGTGGGGCTTCGGCCTCGATCTGGGCAACTGGTGGCCCATCGTCTTCTGCGCCTTCGGAGCTGCGTCCCTCGTCCGGGGGATGAAGAGGCGGGAGAACGTGGTGTTCGGCCTCCTTCTCATCGGCTGGGGAGCCATCGGAGTGGCCGCCCTCAACGCGGCCGCCCTGGGGATCTCGAACACCATCCCCTTCCTCATCGGCGCAGGCCTGATCTGGATCCCCGCAGCGATGCTGTTCGGCCGGGACAGGGGCTGATGCCCGGGAGCAGCCCGTCCCGCCTTTCCGCCTGATCGACCAGGTCCCCTGACTGGAGGGCTCAATGATCGCAGCTCTGGCAGTGTTGGCGACGATGCCGGGTGTGCAGCCGCAGTGGAACTGGACGGCATATCCCGTCTCCGAGGAAGCCGCCGTCGTGAACCCCGCATTCCTGGCCTGGCAGCCCGACTTCCTCCTGTCCGCAGGCTTCACCATGAGCGACAGCGCATTCGAGCGCGTGGACAGGGCTTCCGTGGCGATGCCAGGCATGGGGCTGTCCGGATACTGGAACTCCGGCAGTGACATCAGGACCTTCACCGCCGGCTCTTCGCTCCCTGTGATCGGAGGCGCCTTCTCCCTCGGGACCTCGTATACCTGGTTCGATCCCACGGCGCATTCCGACTGGGACGGCAAGTCGTTCTGGATCTTAGGGCTGGGAGCCAGGCCCGTGGAATGGCTGTCCCTGGGAGCGATGCGCAGGGGCGGAGTCACCGCAGGGGGGATCGAGCACGGGGCCGAATACAGGATCGGGGCCTCCGTGAGGCCTTCAGGCCCGGATATCACCCTGTCCGCGGATGTATCCTTCATCGACTCCACGGCCGGCGAAGGCTGGTCAGGCGACCCCGCATTCTCGGGAGGCCTGGAGGTCAGGCCGCTCGACGGGCTCACTCTTCGCGCATGCGGCTCGGAGCACGGCTTCTCGACCGGCATCTGGACCGATTTCGGCAATCTCGGCCTGGGAGCCTCCTCCAGTTTCGACGACGAAGGGGAGTACGGCGGAACGAGGGGCGGTGTGAGGATCACGGGCCGGCCCAGGGAGAACCTCGTCCCCGAACGGGGGAGGTTCGTCCGCATAGTGCCCGGCGAGTTCACCGAGGAGCGCACCAGGGGCTTCTTCTCGCCGTGCAGCCGCAGCTTCTCGGAGGACGCGATGCTGCTGGCTCAGGCGGCCGGCGATCCATCCGTCTCCGGTGTGATCGTCGATCTGCGGCGCGGGTGCGGCACACAGGCCCAGGCCGAGGAACTGCGCGGGCTCCTGGCCGACATCAGGTCCGGGGGCAAGCCCGTGGTGATGTACGCGAACAGCGCCGGCAACATGGAGATCTATCTCTCGTCCGCCGCGACCGCCTTCTACTGCCACCCCTCCGGAGAGGTCGCGCTCTCGGGGCTGTCGGCCACAGGTCTGTTCCTGCGCGACTTCCTCGACCGCCTCGGCATCTACCCCGACCTGCTCCACGTCGGAGAGTACAAGAGCGCGAGCGACATGCTCACCCGCTCCGACATGTCCGACGCCCAGCGCGAAGCCGAGACGGCCCTCATCAGGTCCTTCGAGCTCGAGCTCTTCAGCCGTGTCACGGCCGGCCGGGGCCTCGAGCCGGCGGCTGTGAGGAGCCTCCTGGA
>JGI20214J51650_10000321_pt1 | contig 30262 bp, 27 predicted proteins | sample WetSurMetagenome_FD_51650 | JGI IMG/M metagenome (IMG submission 51650) | reverse complement strand
GCCAACCTTGGCGCAGACCTGTCCACACTGGAGCTGGTTTTCGATTCAGGTAAGTTCTAACCAAAATTATGGCTCCATCCACCCGATAATCCGGATACCCATAATACTATCCAATCAGGTTGGCATCGGCTATGAAGAAACGAATCACACAGTGGCAGAACGTATACCGCGCCAACAGGCAGGAGATGTGTGCATCTAAGGTTGACGGTCATTGATGACGTGCCGATTGTATCTTTCCACATCCGGCATCGGTCACTCGTCCTGTTTGATCGACTAACTTACAGATAATCAACCCGCTCTTTCAGTTCTTTACCTGGTCTGAAATGTGGCACGTACTTGGCGGGTACTTTCACCGCCTCTCCAGATTTTGGATTGCGCCCTGTTCGTGGTGGACGATGATTCAGTACAAAACTGCCAAAACCACGGATCTCTGCACGACCTCCGTTCGAGAGTGCATTGGAAATTCCATCCAGAATCACTGAGACCGATTGCTCGGCATCCTTGTATTGGAGCTGACTGTTAATTTCGTGCAGTCGCTGGACTAGGTCTGAACGTTTCATTGCGGTTACTTGGGTGCGAAAGTGACTGCATTTTAGGGTTATCAAAACAATATTGCTAATAATGAATGAATATCGGTGACTGAAGGGTATCAACGTTGACTTGCATACTGCCCTTGCTGCAATAAATATCCATTTATGCTTCCCGTACGGTTGTAACGATCGCGACCAAAAATATTTTCATCATTGAATTTACAGCGATTCCTAAAATCTCCTCTGCAGAGAAATCGCCCTGTAACCAGCGCCAACTGGTCATCTAGCTGTTAATTTGCACCATCGGTGCAAAAATAGGAATTCTATTTTGGCTGAGGCATACTTGGCTTTCGATCCAGTTTTCGGAGCCATGTTTAGTTGATCTCGCTGCCATGAGAATCCCGATCCTGAGCGACTTGCACAACGAGTTCATCGTCTTCGAAACGGCCAAAGCCGAAGCGGATGTGATCGTGCTTGCCGTCGATATCGATAACGGTGACAAGGGTATGTGACTGCCCTTGGCGGGGAGAGCTTCAATTTCAGTCCGTCAAAGATTGTGGAGGTCTAGTATGGCTACGATTCCTCAACAGGATTTGGACAATATCCTGCCTAAGTCGCTGGATGACATCATCCGCACCAACCGGGACAAGTGCTCGCTAAGCCTTTCAACCAACGAGGAACTCACCGAGTTACCATCGATTGTCGAAATGATGGACAATCAGAAGCCGATCCACGCCAAGCTGAACGGCTGGTATTTCATTTGCATCAAAGAGTTCGATGCGAAGCTGCATTTCCTGACCGGCTTCCACGAAGCCCAGGACTGCGTGTGGGCCACCTCTGTCATCGTTGCACTTGATCTGGAGCATGGTCGCGCGCTGACCAAAAGCGGCAATATCTACCAGCTTGGCACTAAAGGCGAAGGCGACCCAGGCGAGGTCATCCTTTTGCATATCTGCGCCCAGTTTTACAACTGGGGTATCGGCGAGAGGCTGGGGGTGCCGCATATATTCTATTGACGGAGGTCCCTCTTACACACTTATCCCTTGGCCGCGACATACCGCCCGTCCAGGTCATCGAATAATGGACGATCTTGCGATGACAAGAAAGCCACCACCGCGGAAACTTCGAAACAAGTTTCTTTAGTTCACCCGCAGTCGCTTGCCAGATTGTGCTGAAGCGCCCCGTTTCCAAATTTTTGGAACCGTCAATATAGATCCAATCCCGTCGCACGAAATATTTCTCCACTGCGGGCAGTCAATCTTATTGACTGATTCACACTTCTTCGGCCATCGGCAGCAATGCTGGAATCTGAGGAAGTTAAATCTTTCATTGTGTTAAAATGTTCCACATTGTTGTGAGCAAACTTCGGTTTGCGAAAACTCCGGCTCAATAAGGGCTTGTTGGACGGCGGTTCAATTCCGCCCATCTCCACCATAAGTGCAGTGATGTCAGTGTGCTTATGATGGGGATGACCTGGTTTCGACAGCGAGCAGATAGGTTTCGGGGCGACACGTCAGGCGATCGACGTAAATGAAGCAAGCATGTAAATGCAAACGATGAAAACTTCGCTATGGCGGCCTAAAAAACCGTAAGCCGGGGCTGTTGAGCCTTGTCATACAACACAACTAGATGAGCCCCGGGTGATAATGATCCCGAGGCTCATTGATTTTGTGGAATTGCGATTTTATTATTGATTAGTTCCGTGCATGATCCAGGGCTCCGCTCCGATTGCGACGGATCGAGCTCTTAGAATATCAATTGAGAGTTTCATCCACCGCTCGATCCAACAAAAAAACGCGCACCAAATCCGGCAGTCTAGGACGGACGTTTTGTAATTGCGTTACCGCGGTGACAATACGACTTGAGAATTCAATAATTCCTCAAACTCTTCCGAAGAAACTGGTTTCGAGAACAGATAACCCTGTGCATAGTCACATCCGAACTTGGCCAGCAAGTCGCGCTGACCTTCCGTTTCCACCCCTTCCGCTATGACTTTTAGCCCTAGCTTATGGGCCATCACTATGATGGCCTCGGATAAGGCCATGTTGCTGGCATCCGTCTCAAGATTGCTCACGAAGGATCTGTCAATTTTCAGATAATCAATGTCAAATTTGTTGAGATAAGAAAGCGATGAATAACCTGTCCCAAAATCATCAATCGCCACCTGAAACCCGGCATCGCGAAAACTGAGCAGAGTGTCAGTCACTGCAGATTCCGCATTCAGTAACAACCCTTCTGTGATTTCAATCACCATATTATTGCCGGACAGCCCCAAGCCCGCCAAGAACTCAACCCAATTTTCGCAAGTTCTGCGTCCGTGCTGAAATTGGACAGGGGACATGTTAACGCTCAGCTGACAATTGTCATCCGAGCATAAATTGCCCCAAAATTTCGCCCATTTGGCTGTCTCTTTGAACACCCAATCCCCAATTTCATGGATGAGGCCGGTTTCTTCCGCCAATGGAATAAATTCTGCCGGACTGATCACGCCTCGTTCTGGATGTCGCCAACGGATAAGCGCCTCAGCTTTATGAATCAGACCGGTCGACATTTCAACAATCGGCTGGAAATGAAGACAAAATTGCTTTGCATTCAGCGCGCCTCTTAAATCGTTGATCATACGCAATCGGCTTTGTGCCATAACCTGCAATGATTGCGTGAAGTAACTGAATTGGTTACGCCCCTTGCCCTTAGCCACATACATCGCTTGATCCACATTCTTTATCAAGCTGTCTATGTCAGTGGAATCTTTTGGATACAGAGTAATGCCGATACTGGCCGATACATAAACCACTTCACCGCCCAGTTCAAATGGCTCAGTCAGTTTACCGACTATCTTTTGTGCAATATTCTCGACATGACCAGCTTCATAGATCCCAGACACGAGGACCATAAATTCGTCCCCCCCCAATCGAGCCACTGTGTCTGATCCGCGTATACAGGCTTGGATTCGGTAAGCGGCTTCTTGTAACAGAAGGTCACCCACTATATGTCCAAGTGTGTCATTCACCTCTTTGAATTGATCAAGGTCAATCAATAACAAGGCCAACAAGAAGCCTTCACGATCTGATTTTTGCATTTCCTGATTCAGACAGTCGCGTAACATGTTGCGATTAGGCAGTCCTGTTAGGGTGTCAAAGTTCGCCTGTTGCCAAATCAGATCTTCCGACTTTTTCTTTTCTGTGATATCCCGAATAATGCCACGATAGGAGGTAATCAAACCCTCCTTGTTGGCTACCATAGTCAAAGAGCACCAAGAGGTTATCTGCTCGCCAGTCTTTTTTTTGACTATGACCTCGTACTCGGCAAATCCATTTGCATGGACCATTGAAAGGATTTTATTCCTATCTGGCGGGTAAACATAAACGTCCTTCTCAAGATCAAGGTGAAGCATCTCGTCTTTGGAATCATAGCCAAACATAAGAATACCTTTCCTGTTTATGTCGGTGATTTCTCCTGTAGGGGTGGTGACAAAGAGGCCGTCGAAGGACTCTTCAAAAAGTGAACGATATTTCTCCTCGCTTTCCTTTAATGCACATTCTATTTTCTTTCGACCACAGATATCGCGGACCGCACTCAATATCACTTTTTGCTCATTCAGCACCAAGGCCCTGCTGCAAATCTCTACTGACAAAACGGAGCCGTCTTTACGTACCTCCGTCGATTCACATATGGCAAATTCATGTCCCTCTATTTTGTTCGGATTACCACCTGTTATGCCGGCAAGATCAAGCAGCATAAATTTTCCAATATGCTCACCTAACATCTCGGCCTTTGAATAACCTAATCGCTCGTGGGCAGTTTGATTAACTTCCTTGATAAAACCATTGGTGGTAAGAAGATACTGAGAATCGGCTGATAGCTCGAATAACGCACGAAAGTCTTGCGCACCAATCATTTTCCACCCTCTATCTGAGTTATTAATCCAACCAATAGCTAAGAATAATTAGTCTCTACTGACGTAATGTTAGTATCACAGTAATCTGGCGCAGGAGAGCTTTACCCTGTTCATTAGCTTCATTTAATTCTGCGTCTCAAAACAAATGCCCACGATAATGCCACTCTAAAGCCATCATGCTAGTATATTTTCTTGGCTACCTAGTCCGCTGGAATTATTTTTTTGAACAGTCTTGGAAAGTAGCAGCATATCGCATCTCTTGTTCATATCTGGACCTTGGTTCAATTGTCTGATCGGGAATTGAACCGAGCGACCAGCTACGTGATAGATCAAAACTGCCATTGCCTGTAGCGGCAAGCATGAAGCGGAGTAAATTAGGCGGCGCAACGTGCACGGTGCAAGGATATGCTTTCTGCCGAGAGCAATTTTATGGTTCCCATCACACTGGAAACCAATGCAGTCAAGCCTTTTGTCGGGTTTGGCTGTTTCTTTTTCAAACGGCGAATTTGTCCAGAATGGGTTAAATCCGGCTCCATTTGGTCACAGAATGGTCACGGCTGGTATTGGCTGGCCTCCCTACTCCCGATTTTAGCAATCAAGAGCGTGCAAAATGCGCACGCTTGATATCCTCCAAGCCAATCAGGACGAGGCGCTGCACAGGAAACCTCAAATTCAAGCTCTGCCATCTTCAGGCGCAGGAAATCACGAACTGCTGACGGAGAACTGAAAAACGCTTCCGCCTTGCGCATCCTGCGCGACAGAATGTCGAGTTCCTGTGCAATGATGTTTTCTTCCTCGCTCCGAACTTGGACCTCATAGGGTGGTGCGCTTTCGTTCTTAACGCATGCGGTTTGGTGAGTGTCGGTTTTGATTTGTTCGGCTTGGCTGGTTGTGTTCGCTGCGTCCATGGTCTTTCTCCTTCGTTCGTTTGTCGGTTTGCTGCTTGCGCTTTGGAGCCGTGTCGCGGCAGCGCAAACGTCGAAAGCAAGGATAGGAACGGAAAGCCCGAAGGCGAAAAAGTGGTGCGGCCTGCGCGGAAGGCGAAGCCCGAGCACTGCCACGGTTTTTGCCGTAGCCAGAATGGTTGGCTTGAAGTGACGAACGCTTTAGGGAGTTTGTTTCAACACGGCATGTCAACCAGCAAGAATATCTAGGCAGGCATACCCTGCCGTTAGCCTCGCATGTTGACATGATACTGAATGTCGGTAAATATAAGCAACTACCGACGATATGTATCAGGCATGGAAACCTCAAAAGTCGATCAAGTTCTAAGTCTCGCCAAGCAGGCGGGGGTTATTCGCGCCCGGGATCTGGAGCCACACAGCATTCCCCGCGCCTATCTTGCCCGCCTATGCGAAGCGGGCAAGCTCCAACGTCTTGGGCGTGGCCTTTACATGCTGGCCGATAGCGCCATCACCACCAATCACAGTCTAGGGGAAGCCGCAAAGCGTGTTCCCCATGGCGTGATTTGTCTGCTCTCGGCACTGCGGTTTCATGGGGTCACCACGCAGGCCCCGTTCGAAGTCTGGATAGCGATTGAAAACAAAGCCCGTGCGCCAGCAGCCAAAGAAACGCCGCTGCGCGTTGTCCGGTTTTCAGGGCAGGCACTAGAGTCTGGGGTAGAAACGCATGTAATAGACGGTGTGCCGACCAGAATATACTCACTCGCCAAAACCATCGCCGATTGTTTTAAGTATCGGAACAAGATCGGACTGGATGTAGCCGTGGAAGCGCTGCGTGAGAGTTGGCGCGCGCGTAAATGCACCATGGACGAGCTCTGGCGTTACGCGGCGATTTGCCGGGTATCCAATGTGATGCGCCCCTATCTGGAAACACTGACATGAGCGTAGATCAACCAAGTAACCTCCCCGCTTCCGTGCGCCAACGGCTGCTCAATATCGCCAAACGCGATGGCGAAGCATTCGATCTGGTGCTGACACGTTATGCCTTAGAACGTCTCCTGTATCGCTTGGGGCAATCCCAATACCACGCCCAGTTCTTGCTCAAGGGGGCCATGTTATTCGCAGTATGGGGTGGAGAAGCTCACCGCCCGACCCGTGACGTTGATCTGCTGGGATTCGGGACGAGCGAGCTCCCGCAGGTGGTGAAGATATTCCAGGACATTTGCCAAGTGTCCGTCGAGCCGGATGGTCTGGAGTTTCTCCCGGACACCATGCGCGCGATAGAAATCCGCGAGGATCAGGAGTATCAGGGCGTGCGCGTGTCGTTTGAAGCGCGCTTGGAAAAAGCCGTTATCCCGATCCAGATTGATATTGGCTACGGCGATGCAGTGACTCCCGCGCCGGAAGATATTACCTACCCCACCGTGCTGGATTTTGCCGCCCCCAAGCTGCGCGCCTATCCGATCTACACCGTGGTCGCTGAGAAATTCCAAGCCATGGTTTGGCTAGGCATAGCCAATAGCCGCATGAAGGATTTCTATGATCTCTGGATCATTATGCGGAAATTTCCGTTTGAGGGGCGCGTGCTTGGCGCAGCAATCGAGGCAACCTTTGCGCGGCGCAAAACGCCTCTGCCGACCGAAGCCCCTTTAGCCCTGACCCAGGCATTTGCCAACGATGCGGCAAAGCAAACCCAGTGGAAAGCATTTCTGCGCAAGAACGCATTGCCGGTGGATAATCTGACATTCCCCGACATCATCGCAGCCTTGCATGATTTCCTGATGCCGCCAACACTGGCATCCGCCAAAGAATTGGCCTTAAACGCCAACTGGCCTGTGGGCGGATCATGGCAACGCACAGGCAGCGACAATCCATGAAGTCAATCCCGCTCAACGACCCCATCAACCTGGATGACTTGGTCCGCGCCTATGTTCGATTTAGAGACTGGATGGATTATGACGCTGAGCGTTCGGCTTATAGCGCCAAAGAGATCATTACAATGCAGCAGCTCTTCAAGACGGCCTACGTCGTAATCCCGCGCGCCTTGCGAAACGCAACTTATGAAGAACTGGCGACTATCATGCAACATCGCCAAGCATTACTTGCTTCCTTCACCGAAGAGATTTACAACCCGGGCAGCGAAGGGGTGTTTGATGATCTACGATTGGAAATCGACAAATCCACCTTCAGGACGACAGTTCATTATTTCACAACGCTTCATGAGGCTATTTGGCAAGCTGCCGATAGCATAACCTTCGATGACGAGTCAGCCCCGGAAAACTATTCAATAGACTCCGAACCATTTGATGAGCATTTCGATGAAGTCGATGAAGCGACATTTGACGATATTCGCGCCTTTATTATTTCGGAGCATCCAGGAATCGAACAGGTAACGTTCCCTGTAGAGAATGCCTATGCACTTGGACTGCCTAGACAGATACCTGATCCAATCGACCACGGTCCGCCTGGTGATTTAGTTAAACAGTAAGTAAAGGGTAACTCGCCATATGAGTCTTGTTATGCTCGAAAAGATTTCCCTCACTCGAGCCCAAAGCGCGTTAATCGCCGAGCGGCTTGCCGATCCGGTGCATCAATACGACGAAGGCCCCTGTCGGGTGTGGAATATCTACCAAACCGGGATGCTCGCATTCTTCGAAGAGTCGTCAGGTCAGTTAGTTTCCTTGGTTGAAGCATCTGCAATCAACCGGCATTGAAAAGCTACAGAAATTCGTGGATACAGCGCACGGCGGCGGCGTCTTGGGCTGTGCCGCGTGTGCAGCTGACTATCGAACTGAACTAAATCAGAGCTGGGACCCTCGGGCCTATCGACCCAATGCAGCGAAAGAGGTCAAATCACTAATATCGCGGCTGCTGAAACTTGTATTGAACAACTCGCCAAAGCAACTCAGCGCCCTAGCCCAAAGTCTCGCGGAATGCTTTGGCAACTCAGGCAACATAAGATTGAAGCCGACTTTGTTTGCTGTGATGCTAAGGCCGGCATCCAAGATGAGTGTCGAAGCAGCCAACTGGCACGCCATCATGTTAGCGTTTTACCAGGCCTATCAGCTAATGAACAGCGCAGCTCATGCAGGTGAGTATCCGCACTACTCCGTATCACTTCAGTTTGTCAGCTTCGTCGATCTCCGGTCCTTCCTAGCAGCGGCGTGTCAGTACGTTGACGGGCTCGAATAGGGGGAACTCGGCCAACTTGGTAACTACGTCAACTGTGCCACCTGCTCACTGTCCATCTGCTAGCTGCAGTAGACAGTTCGCCACCTGTGTTTTTAGTCTGCTGCCGCCGCAGATAGAAGAACATTACCACCTCGAACGAGTAAACAGTTAGCTATGGACAGAGAGTCGATGGCCGATTACTGCGGAACAACGGCCATTCCCGCTGATCTGCCAACAGCAGCATTTGTGATTTAACCCAATGCGTGATCCACACTACACACATACCATGCTGCGGTGAATACGCAGCTTATTCGCCGCAGAAAATGCGTTCAATACATGGGGGTGCGGCGAATTTGTGCTATATTCACCGCATGAATAGCGGCAATTATACAAAATACATCTGGCAACGCCTTGAATGGCCCGAATGGCAATTCGATTCCGGCCATCTCTCCGAATTACTTTCCAAAGTCACGTTGGAACGCGGACGATTGCTGGGCAGCATGCAAACACTCGGATTCAAACTGGCGGAAGAGGCGACGCTACGGGTGCTGACTGATGACGTCATCAAATCGAGTGAGATCGAGGGTGAGAAACTGAACCCCGAGTCAGTGCGTTCTTCTCTGGCCAGACGCTTAGGCATGGATATCGGTGCATTGGCACCCGCAGACAGGCATGTCGATGGTGTAGTGGAAATGGTGCTCGATGCTACACAGCGACATGACAAGCCATTGACCGAGGATCGTCTGTTCGGTTGGCATGCGGCACTATTTCCAACCGGATACAGCGGATTGTCAAAAATCACCGTCGGCGCGTACAGAAAGGATGCTGAAGGCCCGATGCAAGTCGTGTCCGGCGGCGTTGGCAAAGAAAAGGTTCACTTTGAAGCGCTGCCGGCAGAACGCCTGGAGCAGGAAATGGCGCGCTTCATCGACTGGTTCAACCATGCTCAGGGCATAGACCCAACCATCAAGGCAGGTCTCGCTCATCTGTGGTTCGTCACCATCCACCCGTTCGAGGATGGCAATGGTCGCATCGGGCGCGCAGTGTGCGACATGGCGCTTGCGCGCGCTGACGGATCCAGCCAGCGCTTTTACAGCCTGTCTGCGCAAATTCAGCGCGAGCGCAAGGATTACTACGACGCACTTGAATTTGCCCAGAAGAGCACGCTCGATGTCACTCAATGGCTGGATTGGTTCTTGATGTGTCTGCTGGGCGCTATACAGGGAACAGGCGAACAAACACAGGGGGTGATGTTCAAGGCGAACTTCTGGCACCGCTGGTCGGGTGCATCAATGAATGAACGCCAGGTGAAGATGCTCAACAAAATGCTTGATGGATTCGACGGCAATCTCACCAACAAGAAGTGGGCATCGATGAACGATTGCTCCCCGGATACCGCGTTGCGCGACATCAAGGAATTGGTTGATCGAGGCGTGCTGATCAGCGCGGGAGCTGGTGGCCGCAGCACGCATTATGTCTTGAGCAACTTAGAAGAGTAATCTGTGGCGATATCTCAAATATTCCCAGTAGACACCATGCACAGCTATGGTTTCGATGCCTGACGCCACGGCCCTGCTTAATCTGCAGGCGGAAAACCAGCGCCTGATCAAGCTACTCGAAGCTCACAATATTGAGTGGCGCATTCGCCCGGCTCCAGCAGCAGTTGCACCTCCAGCCCCGGAACCCACCCAGTCAAATTTGAACACCGATGAAAAAGTGGCTGTCTTTCGTCGCCTGTTCCGGGGGCGTACCGATGTTTGCCCGGTTCGTTGGGAAAGCCAGAAAACCGGGAAATCGGGTTACGCGCCAGCGTGCGCGAATGAATGGCGGCATGGCGTATGCAATAAGCCGCGCATCAAGTGTTCTGATTGCAGCAATCGCCTGTTGACCCCCCTTTCCGATGTTGTCATCTACAAACACCTCGCAGGCGAACATACAGTTGGCGTTTATCCGCTGCTGACAGACGATACCTGCCATTTTGGCTCTGACCCCCGCTACGCGGCTTAACGCTCGCATTAGCCTACGCCGAAACTTCGTTTTCTCGCTGTCGATTTCGACGAGGCTGAATGGAAAGAGGACGCAAAGGCATTTTTTCATTCGTGCCATGAATTGGGTGTGCCGGTCGCACTCGAAATATCCCGCTCCGAAAACGGCGCGCACGCCTGGGTTTTCTTCGCTGGCAGCGTGTCCGCCCGCGATGCCCGTTGGTTGGGCACTGCCATCATTAGCCATACCTGCGCCCGCACCCGGCAACTCAAGCTCGAATCGTACGACCGGCTTTTCCCCAATCAGGACACAATGCCCAAGGGCGGCTTCGGCAACCTGATTGCGTTGCCCTTGCAGAAGAAGCCGCGCGAGAACGGTTGCAGTGTGTTCGTGGATGCAGCCTTGCGTCCTTATCCGGATCAGTGGGCGTACTTGGCCTCTATCCAACCGATGCCTGCACACGACATCGAGCCGACCATCCTGAGAGCTACCGGTAGCACGCATCCGCTGGACGTGACGTTTATAGATGACGAGGACCTCAAGGAACCATGGAAGCGTTCTGCGCCGGCAACCAGGAAGCTTGCAGGCGCCATGCCTGAATCGCTTACGGTGACGCTGGGCAATCTTGTTTATTTCGAGAAAGAGCAACTGCCGCAAGCATTGGCCAATCGGCTGATTCGCCTTGCCGCATTCCAGAATCCGGAATTCTATAAGGCGCAGGCAATGCGAATGTCGGTTTGGGACAAGCCACGCGTGATTGGCTGCGCGGAAAATTATCCCAATCACATCGCGCTACCCCGCGGATGTCTGGATGGCGTGCAGGAGTTGCTGCGGGATAACGGTATCCGCTGCGACTTACATGACGAGAGATACAAAGGTGAAGCTATTGATGTCGCTTTTGCCGGAACGCTGCGCATCGATCAGGAAGCGGCTGTGGCCGCCATGTTGCATCACGATGCCGGTGTACTGTGCGCACCGACTGCTTTCGGAAAAACCGTGTCCGAGGCGGCAAGGCCAAGCCGTCCGGCATGATCGACATCGCGGTGATGCAATCCGTATCGAGGCAAGGCGAGATCAATCCGCTGGTCGAAAACTACGGGCACGTTATTGTCGATGAATGCCATCACGTCGGGGCGGTTTCGTTCGACGCGATCCTGAAGCAGGTCAAGGCGAAATACGTTCTCGGACTGACAGCCACTCCGATCCGCCGCGATGGTCAGCAGCCGATCATCTTCATGCAGTGCGGGCCAATCCGTTATACGGCGGCCAAACCAGCCAGTGCGCCGCACGATCTGGAAGTCGTTCCGCAACTGCTGCACAAACGAATTGATCTGCCGCAGGATGCCGGGATTCAGGATGTATTCCGTCACCTTGCTATCGACGAGAACCGTACTGCTGAAATTGCTGCTCAAATCGCAAGCTCGTTCAACCAGGGCCGGAAGGTCCTCGTACTAACCGAGCGCACCGAACATCTGGATGCCCTCCAAGCCGCATTGACCGGAAAGATTCCTTCACTTTTCGTGCTGCACGGGCGGATGTCGAAAAAGTTACGAACCGCATCGATCGCGAAACTCAGCGCGTTGCCGCCGGATGAACCCCGTGTTTACTCGCCACCGGAAAGTTGGTAGGCGAGGGATTTGACCATCCTCCGCTCGACACTCTGGTACTGGCAATGCCGATTTCATGGTCAGGGACGCTGCAGCAATACGCAGGGCGCTTGCACCGCGAACATGCTACAAAAACAGATGTGAGGGTGATCGACTTCGTGGATACCGGTCATCCAGCACTGGTGCGGATGTGGGATAAGCGCCAACGGGGATATAGAGCGATGGGATACAGAATCAGGGAATAACCCAAATAGCACGAAGAGAGTCGATGACTGACTTTACTTGCCTATAGTGCAAGGATATGCCTCCTGTCGAGTGCAACTATATGCCCCCCATGGCCTAATCCGCCGGGCCTTTTTCATCCAATTGCCACAAAGGCCCAATAACTACGGGATTCCCCCGCATTACAGTCTATCGTTTATTGACTTTCAAACATCCGGTTTCCACGACAAAATCCAATCCAAAGATATTCAAAACGAATTTAAATGCGACTTTACATTGATGGATTCCATATCAGCACACAATTCCTCCCTGCGGATTTTGCTGCAAATAGAGCCTTGTCGGCGCGGTCAATGGACTTTTCAACTGGGACATCCGGGTCGAGGAGCGCCAAGCCGAAGGATGCAGTAACGCGGATGGGCTCTTCTTTGCCGATGTCAATTTCCATTGCGGCAAGACCTTCATTGAGCTCCCTTACCCGGCCATGGCCGGACGTCAATTCGGTATACGGCATGCACAGCAGGAACTCTTCCCCGCCATAGCGGAACACTTTGTCGTAAGGACGGAGATGCTTGATCAGGTAACGGACCGATGCAGCCAACACTTTGTCGCCTGCGGCATGACCGTGGAGATCGTTGACAGCCTTGAAGTTGTCCAAGTCCATCATGGCAATGTAGCAAAGCTGGGCATGACGCCTTACCAGTTCCTGTTGCTCGCGCAATGTCGGCAATATCCCGAAACGGGTGATCGCACCGGTTAGCGAGTCGTGGTTGAACAACGAGTTTTCCAGTTCCCGCTCCAGCGCGAATATTTCAAGCCGCAGCCGTTCCAGTGCATTGGCAAAGTTGTCGTAGTCGAGCGGGGCAAGGGGATTGCCGGCACCCGCAGCGATCAGCAACAGCTTAGCCATGTGATGCAAGCGCTCATGCTCCTCACCCAGAGCGATGAATCCGGGATGTTTGCGTAGTTTCTCAGGTGCGTTGCTGTAATACCATTGACCGAAGCGGCACTCCGCGTGGGCCNTATCGCTGGTATCGTGTTTGTCGCCCGGCAGCTTGCAGACAAGCGCGCGAATCAATGTCCCATGCCATTGCTGGTGGTTATAGAGGGACTCTTTCAGTTGTGCAATAACGCCTTGTAATTCATCGCGCGTGACTTCGTCGAGTGCCATAGATTGTCTCCCACTGAATTGTTTGAATTATATTTACTCTAATAACTTGCTGCTGAATGTGAATCCTTTTTTAGCGAAGAGCATCAGACAAACATCGACAATCGCCGGATCGTAAACGCTACCTCGGCCACGTTCGATCTCACTCAGAGCGGCCGCCACCCCCAATGCCGAACGATACGGTCGGTGCGAGGAAATCGCTTCCACTACATCGGCCACGGTCATGATTCTCGATTCGAGCAGAATCTGCCCGCCCCTGAGTCCTTGCGGGTAGCCTGAGCCGTCCAGTTTTTCGTGATGCTGCAAGATAATGTCCGCAATCGGCCAGGGAAATTTCACGTTCTTCAGGATGTCGTAACCCGCCTGCGGGTGCGTCTTGACGAGCATCAGCTCAATGTCGGTGAGCTTGCCGGGTTTGGAGAGGATTTCCGCCGGAACATGGATCTTTCCCAAGTCGTGAATAATGGCGGCAAGATGGATGCCATTGACTTGTTCTTCCGGCAAGTTCATTTCCCGTGCGATGGCCGTCGCCAGTTCGCTGACGCGCCGTTGATGGCCTGCGGTATAGGGGTCCCGCGCTTCAACGGTATCGGCGATGGTCTCGATGGACTGTTCCAGGCTTTGTCTCAGAGTGATTGTGTGCTGTTCGTGCTCTCTGCGGGTACGCAAAGTGATGATGCCATAAGCCAGGTCATTGACCAGTTCTTCTAGCAACCGCACTTCCTCCTCGTCGAATGCGCCCACATCAGATGAGTAGATACTCAAACCGCCGAAAGTCCTTCCGCCGCTGGAGAGAGGTAGCGCGATGTTTGAGGCATATCCGCGTGCCAGTGCGGCATCTCTCCATGATTCGAAATCTGCGTCGCTGGCGATGTCATGGCAAACCTGTGTCTTTCCGCTGCGAATGGTCATGGTGATCGGCAATTGACCCTGTTTTGTGTCTGCCCAACTGAGATGCAGCTCCGAGCAATAGCTATCCTCCACACCCGACCACGCCATGGGGGTGATGCTCTTTTCCGCGTCGTCTTCGGCATAGTAGACTGCCGCCATGCTGTAGCCACCCTGTTTTACGATGATGCTGGTGACTGATCGCAGCAATTCATCTTCGTTGGTGGCCCGCACCAGTGCCAGATTGCCTGCCGACAGTGTTCTGAGTGCGCGGTTGGCACGGCCTAGCGCCTCTTCTACTTGCTTGCGCTCGGTAATATCGCGAAAAATTCCCACAAGATAATTCTTGTCGCCTAAATTTACGGGGGCAGTATTGATGTCGGCGTATAACACAGACCCGTCTTTGCGCTTGACCGGCATGTTAGCTGCCAATTGAATCTCACCGCTTACCTGCTTGTCGAACTGTTCGAAGACATAGGGCCAATCCTGTTTCGGATGGATATCCGAAACAGTGAGCCGGGTGAATTCCTCAGTACTATAGCCCAGCATTTGGCATAAAGCTGAGTTGGCAGAAGAAAACTGCCGGGTTTCGATGTTTACGAGAGCGATACCGTCGAGTGCGCCCTCAAAGATGGCGCGGAGTCTTTCTTCAGACTCGTTCAACTTGATTTCGGCACGCTTGCGTTCGGTGATGTCGATGCCGATGCCAATGACGTTCACCACCCCGGTCTTAGTTTCGACCCTGTTTCCTGTCAGAAGGTAATCACGCACGCCATACGTCAAGACCATGCGAGCTTCCACCGACGCCGAGCCGGTTTCGAAGGCTTGCTGGAGCGTCAGTGCGACGTGCGGCCTGTCTTCCTCATGAATAAATGAAAAGACATTGACCCCCAACATTTCTTCCTGTGACAATCCAAACAGCACCGACAACTTCTTGTTCCATTGCAACAGCCCACCCTGCCTGTCAAGAAGAAAGAAAATATCCGGCAAGCTTTGAACTAAAGTGTCAGAGAACGCCTTCTCATCCTGAATAATCTGTTCGGCGCGCTTGCGTTCAGTGATGTCGCGCACGATGTTCAGCGCGTAGAGTTTGTCGAGTTCGACCAATTTCGAACTGACTTCCACGGGAAACGTCGACCCATCCTTGCGCCGGTGCGCACTTTCGAAGCGCGCGCTTCCCGATTGCAGAATCTGCGCTTCGATCACTTTGTTGATATCCGCGTTAAAGGTCGGGTCGATGTCCGCAATGCTCATGGACAGAAGTTCTTCCCGGCTATAACCCAATTCGCGGCATTCCGTTTCGTTTATGTCCAATAGACGCAAGGTGGCAGGATCGAGCACTTCAATGGCGTCGCTGGAATTGTCGATCAAAGCGCGAAAGAGCTTAAGACCTTTCTCAGCCTGTCTGCGTTGGGTGATGTTTTCTAGGGTATGCACGGAATAGAGATAAGCACCTTGTTCGTCCTTTACGGAGACCGCACGCGAACGGTAGGTCACATCTCCGATCTGCACTTCTTCTTCTGCCGCCTTTTCCACCGCCTGCTGGCAGTGGTGCAGCGGGGCATGGGTTTTCGGAAAAATCTCGTAGTAGGGTTGGCCGATTATCTGCTTGAAAGGGATTCCGGCGCGGCGCTGATATGCCAGGTTGCATCGCAGGATATGGAAGTCTTTGTCATGCACGAAGATCGGGTCTTCCACCACATCCAGTGCGGCCATCCATTCCTGATGCGCATGTTCAATCTGTCTGCGCACCTTCTCCAATTCCTCATTCAGCGCCTTGATGGAATCTCTCAAGATAGTACCTCATGCTTCTTCCAGAGCAGACTACCCGCTCGACCCCCATCCGGTGCTTCCGTTGTGACCACACTGGCTTTTCGGCAATAGGCTATATTTGCATGCGACGCGCGGAATTGCGTATCGAGGTGAAGCGAGGAATCTTCGGTGACATCGAAGATATGGCGACTGGTTTCAGTGTTCATTGCCGTGCTCTCCGGCTGGACAGTGACACCCTCCTCCTACATTCTTGTTTTTTATGATTATGAACTAAAGCAAATTAAATACAAGCCACGAAATCGCAACGAAATTTAAAGCAAATAATGTATTGCTCTGAATCGCATTTGATCGGTCGTCCGACTGTTGCTTGCGCAACTTGTCCGCATCGCTTTCAGGAACAGCCTGTGGTGGTAGACAGTCGGCTTTGGCCGCAACCGGGTTGTCCGGTATAACGACAGTGGAGCTACATCAGCGTCCTCCGCCAAGGCCGCATTCGCCAGAAGTGAAAGACACAAACAAATGTCAGCTGCCGCATATATCTGTTCCTTGTTCGTGCCGGCGTGGAATACAGTGTTCACGCCGGGGGTGCCCTCGGAATCCAGACATGTTCAATCCCGTGAACGCCACAAGAAATTGTAGTCGGTACGGTCAATGATTGGCAAAGCAAGGCAGGAAAAAATATGCGGCCGGCAATGGCCCCTGCAGTAAGCGGGGGCGACGATTGCGCGCGTTCCTTCGGAACCAGCTCGACAATACGCAAGGCAATCTTCAAACGGAATTCGTGTTAACGCCTATTTATTTTTTTCGTAACTGGAGCAAAGGCGTGCAAGTTCCAGCACGTTTTGAGCACCAGTCTTTTGCATGATACGAGATCGATGAATTTCCACCGTCCGATAACTTATGCCCAGACGTTGTGCGACCTCCTTGTTGGTATACCCCGCGACAGCCAGCTGCATCACTTCACTTTCCCGTTCTGTCAGCAATGCCATGCGCCCGTCAATAAATTGAGAAACTTCGGTCTGTTTGCGCAAAACGGACAATTTCTCCATGGCCTCTTGAACGCGAGTCAGCAGAATCGAACTTTTTACCGGCTTGGTCAAAAAGTCCATCGCACCTGCCTTGATGGCGCGAACCGTCAACGGTATGGTCCCTTGTCCGGAAAGAAAGATAATTGGCAGTAGCAGCTTGCGACGCACCAATTCCATTTGCAGCCCGGGACCGTCCATGCCCGGCATATTCACATCAAGTATGATGCAGCCATTCGTGTCGGGAGTGCAGATTTCCAGAAATTCCTCGGCACCGTGAAATGTTTCGACGTTATAGCCGGCGATCTCCAGCAGCTCGGAGATCGAATCGCGCACCGACAAGTCGTCGTCCACGACGAATACTTTGGGCTCGTTCATGTTGCGAAAGGTAATGTAAGATGAAAAGTGGCGCCGGCACCAGGTTGCGGGTCAACCCAGAGTTGCCCTCCATATCCTTCTATCAGGGAGCGGCTGATTGCCAACCCCATGCCAATACCCTTGGCTTTGGTCGTGAAGAAGGGTTCAAATAACCTGTGCATATCTTCCTGCCTGATGCCTGGGCCGTTATCCTGCAAGGTCAAATGAGCAACTTTCTCATCCTGTTTTGTGCGCACCGTCACGATCAAGGACGGCAGTGGCACACCGGCTTGCTGCATGGCCTCGATGCCGTTGCTCAATAAGTTCAGAAGGACTTTCTGCAAATGCATACGGTTGACACGCACATTGGGAAGTCCGTCATTGAGCCGAAGTATTGTCTCAAAATGCAGATCATATTCGGATCTGGCCATGTTCAGAACACTCAATATCTCATCGTTAAGATTGAGGTCGTGAACCGGGTAATCTTTTTGGTTCAAATAATCCATCAGTTCGCGAATTGAACGTCCGGCACGAAGCGCCTCTTTCTCGTTCTTCTCGATTATTTTCCGGAGCCTGTCCAGGTTGGGTGCTTCTGCCTGCATCAGCATCAGCGCAGCCCCGCTATATGATGCGATGGACAGCAAAGGTTGATTCAATTCGTGCGCGATGGCGGCAGTGGTCTGAGTCGCTATTTGAATCCTTTGCAGATGTTCCATATCTCTGCGTTGTTCCTGGATTTCCTGTTCGAGATGCATCTGGGCGGTAATATCTTCCGCATACATGATGATGCCTCCGATCTGTGCACTCTCATCGACCCATGGCTGCACCGCCCAGCGAGCCCATTGCTTGGTGCCATCGCTCTTGAACCATGTGTCTTCATTTTTCTCCAACGTTGCTCCTGCCAGTGCCCGCTTATGGATGGACTTCCTCTCAGCCGAAATATCCGGATACACTTTGTAGTGATTGAGTCCGGTCAAGCTGGTATGACCTTGCCCGTATTGCTGTATCCAGCGATCGCTGGTGGCAAGATAATTCATGTCCCGGTCGAACATGGCAATGCCGATAGGCGCATGCTGAACGAATGCTTTCAATTGCGCCTGGGATCTTTTTAGAGCATCTTCATCCCGCTTGCGCTCAGTGATATCGCGAAAAAAAACAAAATTCACATCTCCATTTATGTCGGAGCGGCTGATTGATACTTCGAGATCGATCAGCGTTCCAAGTTTGTGGCGATGGCGGGTTTCGAAGCGGTCGTAGCCTATTTCTCTTATCTTTTTCAGATGCGTCTCCGTTTCCTCCGGAGTCTCGTTAGCCTCCAGATCGCGAACGTTCATATTGAGCATCTCTTCCCGTGAATAACCCATCATGGCGCAAAATCGGTCATTCACTTCGAGGATCCGTCCATTCGCGGAATTCATCACCCAAAAGCCATCCAGGGATGTCTGCAGGATCTCCTGCTTTTCCAGGATGCGCCGGCGCATTTCGCTTTCCCGCAACGCGGCTTCCATACGTTTTAGCGCGGTGATGTCTGTCAGCGCGATGCGCACCAGTGGTTGCTTGTCATCCTTGACGAGACGTATCGAATTGAGCTGCACGTCCAGACGAGACCCGTCAGTGCGCAAGAGGGTCAATTCGCAAGTCTGTTTATCGTCGCTTTGCTTGACGCTCATAAAATGGCGATGCCATTTGTCTGCATCTTCAGGCGCAACAAATGAGTCGAACCGACAATTCGCCAGTTTGCCCCGTTCCTCACCAAGGAGCGCGGCTCCGGTGATATTGATATCCTCAATCAGTTCATTGTTTGCGAAAGTGATGCAACCGGCCGGCGCGAAATCATAGAAATCGATATAGCGGTCGCGTGCCTCTTGCAGAGATATCTGCGCCCTTTTCAACTCGTCTTTCTGCTTTTCCAATTCAATCTGGCGCATTCGAAGCTCGTGCAGAAGCTCCGCTACGGGGCGTGCCTGTGCTTCCATTGATTGAGAATGCGCAAGCTGAACTGCAACTTGCGAACGTTGCAGAACTTGCTCATCAAGATGGGAACCGCTGGTTGTCTGTTTGCTTTTTGGATATTTCAATTTTCCAGTCCAGATCTCTTCCGATATCAAACAGTAGGATTCAAATCCAACGCACAATTGCGTGCAGCTTGGGGCTACAACGGCTCGTGATCGCGGCCATTCTTTCAGCCTGCACAGGAACGTCACTACCGCTTCACAAGGCTATGCAACAACGGTCATTATTTCTATATGTAGAACCACCTATTGATATTTTCTAAAGCATGACACGCGCCCCCCTTCATCTCAACCACTCTCACCGCATGGGTACTCATCTCCCTCCGGAGTAAAGCCGAGGTCGAGGGAAATGATGCGGAAGACGCTCCGCGGTGCGGATAACGGGTTAGCGCAAGCTACCCGCTGCGTAGTTCATCTTCGTGACGATAAGCTCAAACCTGATCAATCCGTTTCTTCTTCGCCTCAGGTTTTTTCCCCAAACGACGCGCAAACGACAGCCTGATCTCGGTCAGTTCGACCAGACGGTCGGCAACTTTGCGATTGACACTGCCTGCCGGATAGACACCTTTGGCATTGGCTTCACCTGCCGGCAAGCCGGTGAGGAGAGAAATGGCTTGATCGACATTCTCCACAGCGTATATCTTGAATTGTCCGGCTCCCGCAGCTGCCGTCACATCGTGGCGCAGCATCAGGTGCTTGACGTTTGCAGCGGGAATCAATACGCCCTGCTCTCCTGTTAAACCGCGCGCAGCGCAGATATCGAAGAATCCCTCGATCTTTTCATTCACCGCACCGATCGCTTGCGCATGCCCAAGCTGGTTCACCGATCCGGTAATCGCCAGCGACTGCTTGATCGGCACGTTCGCCAGATTGGAAAGCAGTACGCATAATTCGGCCAGCGATGCGCTGTCGCCATCGACCATGCCATAGGATTGCTCGAACACCAGGCTGGCGGAAAATGCCATCGGCTGGTTCTTCGCGTAACGCGAAGCAAAGAAGGAAGAAAGGATCATCACTCCCTTGGAATGGATGGCACCTGAAAGTTTCACTTCGCGTTCGATGTTGACCATCTCGCCATCGCCCAGCCTTGTGGTCGCCGTGATCCGCGTCGGCTGCGCAAAAGAAAAGTCCCCCAGGGAAATGACGGAGAGCGCGTTGATCTGCCCCGTCACTGCACCCTGTGTGTCGATCACCAGCGTATCGCGGAGGATCGCCTCGTACAGCCGGTCACGCAGTCTGTCCTGGCGCCGGACCTGTGCGTCGATTGCGCATTGCACGTTGGCAGCATCCACCACACTGCCACCTGCTTCGCGAGTGCAGTAATCGGCTTCGCGCAACAAGTCTGCCACGCTGCGCATATGCATGGTCAGTCGCTCCGCATCACCGACCAGCCGCGCGCTGTGTTCGATCACTCTTGACACTGCGTTGCGGTCGAACGGCAGCAATCCCTCTTTGCGTGCGAGCGTGGCGATCAACTGCGCATAGAGCTGGTGAGTATCTGCATTGCGCTCAATACGCTCCTCGAAATCCGCTGCGACCTTGAACAGTTCTCCGAACTCTGTGTCATATTCCTGCAGCAGATAATAAAACATGCGGCCCCCGAACAGGATCACCTTGGTGTCCAGCGGGATGGGCTGGGGCTCCAGCGACACGGTGCTTACCAGGCTGTACATCTGCCCCAGAGACTCAATGCGGATCTCTTTCGACTGCAGCGCCCGTTTCAGACCTTCCCAGGCAAAGGGCTGACTCAACACTTTGCGGATGTCCAGCAACAGATATCCGCCGTTCGCGCGATGCAGTGCACCCGGTTTGATCAGGGTAAAGTCCGTGACAAGCGCCCCGAACTGGGAGATATGTTCGACACGTCCGACCAGATTGGCGTAGCTCGGATTGTCTTCGCTGACGATGGGTGCGCCCGGCTGTTTGCCGTTGCTCACCAGCACGTTCACTTTATATTGGTGGAAAGTCTGGTGAGTGACCATGGTCATGCCGCCCACCGTCGCGGACTCCTCCTGCTTGCGAAAATCGTCCGCATTGTCGACCATGACTTGCCTGACCTGATCGAGATAATTCATCACCTCCGGCAATTCGGCGTAGGATTCCTTGATCTCGTTCACCAGGTGGTCGACCGCCGACAGCGTAGTTTCCCGGTCAAGTTGCCTGACACGTTCGTGCCGTTCCTTCCGCCATTGCGGCATCTGGCGCATGATCTTTTCCAGTTTTTCCTGCAACCCGGTGATCGACGCCTCTACCCGGTTCCTTTCATCCTCCGGCAACTTCTCGTATTCGTCCGGCGGGATGACTTCATGATCGCGCATCGGTGCGAAGGCGAATCCCTCCGGAGTGCGCAGCAGAGCAATCTGTTGCTTTTCGGCGGTCTCGCCCAATTCATTGAATGCCTGCTCCTGCCGTTTGCTGAACTCTTCCTGGATCACCCCTGCCTTGGCGCGGTACTCATCCCCTTCGAACAGAGCGGGGATCGCGATGCGCAGATATTCGACCAACTGCTCCATGCGCAAGCGCAATTCCTCTCCCCTGCCGGAAGGCAGCCTGAGCATCAGAGGTTGATGGTGCTGCGCGAAGTTGTTGATATAGCACCAGTCGTCAGGCTTGGATTCGTCGCCTGCCTTTTGCTCGAGGAATCGTCGCACCATGCTGTTCTTGCCGGTGCCCGACGGACCAAGCACGAAGAGGTTGTAGCCATCGTGACGGATGCCTGTACCGAAACGGACCGCGTCCATGGCGCGCATCTGGCCGATGACTCCGGTCAGATCATCCAGATCATCAGTTGTCCGGAATGTGAATTGATCGAGATCGCAAGGTTGGTACAGTTGTTGCGGTTGCAACAAAAAAGGACTGTGCGTATTTTTTTGCATGACTGTTTTCCCAATCAGTTTATTCCAGACGTACCAGGATCATTCTACTTCCATCCGGAAATATGTCGTCGACTTCCGGCGACGTGCCTTCGGATTACCCGATCAGATGCAAATCACCTCAGCTTTATTACGGTCCGGATTCGCGAAATAACGCACCGCCGGTGATGATCCGGATCGCGCAGCATCTCCAGCCACGACTGCCGTGCGCGATCAGGAAATACCGGGGGATTTTGTGCGGCATCGGGTTGTGAGTATTTCCTCGCAGTCCGGTTGGGATTGCCGGAACAGAGCAGATTGGTCAGCCCGGATGAATTGTGCCCGTGCATCATGAATCCGATGAAGCGGTGCACCAGGTTGGAGCGTGGACCTCACTTGTGCAGTACCATCGAACCAGCGCCGGCACTGTGCCTTCTTCCGGAATTCAAGAAGCGATAGATCAAGCCCTCCACATTATAGGTATTCGTCCTTATATATTGAGCAACAGATTTGCTGTAGCTTTATGCATCATTGCCATCCTATTCTCAGGCAACTTAATCGAGCGCGGCAGGAAAGTTTCAACAATTGAAAAACCCTTGCCAGCATGACACTCCCACAGCCAGGAAGAACTTCCGACTATTACAAAAATAACAGAACAAGATGGTACTGATCTGTGGAGTGTGGATTTTCAAAAAACCGGCCCCTTTCAACAAGGAGAGCTATTATGAAACTCACAGAATTGCGCGACATTGCCAAATCGCACGGTATTAAACCCGACAACACTTTCAAGACCGAGCTGATCAGAACCATTCAGATCAAGGAAGGAAATTTCGATTGTTATGCTACCGCCTACAGCGGAGTATGCGACCAACTCGATTGCCATTGGCGTGAAGATTGTTTCGAAGCTGCTCGCAACCTGGCGAAAATGTGAACTTGGTCGCCGTAATATTTAGAGCGTTGTGCGCAACACTGTGCAGACGATTGAGTGATCAACCTAAGGAGGATTTAGCATGAAACATGCAACGACATCTGATGGCTTCCATCAAATACAGCGGCACGACGGCATCTTCCAGGAACGCGTGCACGATGCCTACAAGATCAAGGGCAAGTTGCTGGAACCGACCGTTTGCCCTCAATGCGGCGCGGTATTCCATGCGGGACGTTGGCAATGGATGCAAGCCCCGGCCAATGCGCACAAAGTGACTTGCCCAGCCTGCCACCGGATACACGACCACTATCCTGCCGGCTTCCTTACCTTGCACGGGGAGTTCTTTCTTGCGCATCGGGACGAGATCATGCGCCTCGCACGCAACCACGAGGCACATGAACGGGCCGATCACCCGCTCAATCGCATCATGGCCGTGGAAGACAAGGACGATGCAACGTTGGTGACAACCACCGACATCCATCTTGCCCGCGGCATAGGCGAGGCCTTGCATCATGCCTACCAGGGAGAACTGAGTTATCACTACAACCCCGAACAGAATCTGTTGCGGGTAAGCTGGTCGCACTAGTACATAACAACAATACAAATTTCAGGAGACACTCATGCAAATACCACTGCAGATCACCATACGCGACGTCGAACATTCCGAAGCCCTGGAAGCTCACATCCGCGACAAGGCCGGCAAACTCGATGAGTTTTTCGATCACATCATGTCCTGCCGGGTCGTGGTCGAGATGCCGCACAAGCACCAGCGTCAGGGCAAACAGTTCAATGTGCGTATCGACATCGGCGTGGCAGGCGGCGAGATCGCGGTTAACCGCGACCATGCCGAAGATGTCTATGTGGCCTTGCGCGATGCCTTCGATACCGCCAAACGCAAGGTGGCAGACTACGCGCACAAGCTGCACGGCGACGTCAAGAAGCATGAACCAAAGCGCGTTGTTGAAAGTGAAGATTAGGCAGGCTACCGATCGCTGTCGAACTTCCCGCATATGATGAACACCGTGCATATTCCGGCAGGTTCCGTTGAACTCGACGGCGAATTGATCATATCTCCCTCGTCCGGCGGCGTGGTGCTGTTCGCCCATGGCAGCGGCAGCAGCCGCCTCAGCCCGCGCAACACCTATGTCGCGACAATCCTGCAGCAACGGGGTATCGGCACACTGCTGTTCGACCTGCTGACGCGCGAAGAAGACCGGAATTATGAGATGCGTTTCGACATCGCATTGCTCACGCAACGCCTGCTGTCTGCCACAGCGTGGTTGCAGTGCCGTCCGCAGACACAATCGCTCAAGCTTGGCTACTTCGGGGCCAGCACCGGCGCGGCCGCAGCGTTGCGTGCAGCGGCGGAGATAGGCAACCAGATCGCGGCGGTAGTTTCGCGCGGCGGGCGTCCCGACCTGGCAGGCGAGCTTGCCCTGCGCCGCGTGAGCGCGCCGACCCTGCTGATCGTCGGCGCAGCTGACTACGAAGTGGTCGAACTTAACCGGCAGGCTTATGCGCTGATGCATTGCACGAAGAAACTCAAGCTCATTCCCGGCGCGACCCATTTGTTCGAGGAGGAAGGCACGCTGGAACAGGCCACAAACGCGGCCGCGGACTGGTTTGTGCAACGCCTCAGGAGCCAGGAGCCGCACCCAGCAGCCTGATCACATCTTCGTCGCTTACCTGCTGGAAGTTCTGATAGAACTGTCCCACCGCATAAAACGATTCCGGCGCACTCAGGCATATCACTTCATCGGCGTAGGGTTCCACCTTGGCCAGTGTATCGGGCGGCGCCACAGGCACGGCACAGACGAGTTTCTGCGGATGCTTCGCGCGCAGCGCATGCAGTGCGGCGATCATGGTCGATCCGGTGGCCAGACCGTCGTCCACCACGATGACGATGCGCCCCTCCGGGTCGAGCGGCGGGCGTATCGGTGTATAGCTCGCGCGTCGCTCGCGCATCACCCTGAGTTGTGTTTCTTTCTCGTCCTCGATGTAACGCTGGCTGCCGGCCACATGTCCGGCATAGTCTCCAAGATAGGTCCAACCGGTCTCGTCCACCGAACCGATGGCAAACTCAGGATTGCCCGGCGCTCGCAGCTTGCGCACCAGCACGACATCCACTTCACCGTCCAGCACATCGGCAATGATTCTGGCCATCGGCACCGCGCCGCGAGGGATCGCCAATATCAGCGGGTGGAGGCCCCGGTATTGCATGAGCGCCTCGGACAAACGCCGCGCAGCATCTTCGCGATCACGAAATATCATCATTTTCCACTCCTCTCGAACCGGTACGGGACCCACCCGGTTACGGGTGCATATGTTTGCGTACCGACTTCACATGTTCCGATGCCTGGCACGCTCGGCGATAGGCCAGCAAAGTCTTCTGGGCGTGCCCCAATACGCTGGCATGCGGATAGTTTCCCGCATCGTTTGCAATGCCGGCAGGGCGTCCGGTGAGCAGCTCTATCCCTTCGCTTGCATGCTCTGCCGTGCAAATGTGGAACAGACCCCGCTCGACTGCTTCGATGATCTTGCGCTCCAGCATCAGGTGGCGGCGGTTGCGCTGAGGGATCAGCACGCCATGGCTGCCGTCCAGGCCCGCGGCGGAGCAGGCGCGGAAATATCCCTCGATCTTTTCGTTGATCCCTCCTACCGGTAACACTTCACCGTATTGGTTGACCGCGCCGGTCACGCCTATGCCCTGCTTGAGCGGCAACCCCGACAATGACGAGATCAAGGCATACAACTCGGCACAGGACGCCGAATCGCCCTCGACGCCGTCATATTCCTGCTCGAATACGACTGCCGCATTCAGGGCAAGCGGGGCATTGTGGGCAAACAACGCAGAGAGGTAGTTCTGCAGTATCAGCACACCCTTGTCATGGATCGGCCCGGACATCTCCACTTCGCGCTCGATGTTCAGCAATCCGTCCTCGCCGGCATAAGTGCGCGCCGTGATGCGTATCGGAAACCCGAAACGATAATCTCCCAAGTCCACCTGTGTCAGGCCATTGATCTGACCGACCTTCTCTCCCTGCACGGCGATCAGCAGATCACCTTCGGCGATCGCTTCCTGCAGGCGCTGCTCGGGATAATCGTGGCGTCTGGTACGCGCTACCAGTGCGGCCTCGACATCCGCAGCTTCGACCAGGCGACTGGCGCGCGCGCGGCACAACACGGCACTTTCCATCACCAGCGCCTCGGTCCGCGCGAAAATTGCACTCTGCCGCAACTGGTCGTCCACTTCGCGGTGCCCTTCTTCCAGCAAGCGCGCAACAGCTGCCGCAGAGAAATGCGGAAGTCCCAGCCGGCGGCAGGTGTGGGCAACGAAGATGGCCGTCGCGCGGCGGGTCGCAGGACTGGATGAAAAACTCTCCGCGAAATCCACCTTGACGCCAAAATGGCGTGCGAATTCCGGGTCCTCTTCCTGCAACTCGTAATACTGTTCGCGCGAGCCGATCAGCACGATCTTCACTTCGATATCCACCGCTTCCGGTTCGAGCGAAACCGTTGCGATCGGTGTGAATGCCGTACCCGGCTCTTCGACCTGCAGCCTGCCGCTGCGCAGCAGGCGCCGCAGTTTCTCCCACACGAGTCCGTCGGCCAGCAGATCGCGCAGATGCAGCAGCAGGAAGCCGCCATGCGCCTTGTGCAGGCTGCCGGCACGGATGCGCGAGAAATCCGTCACCAGCACATCGTTCTCGGACTGGTATTCGATGCTGCCAAACAGCGAGCGAAACAAGGGATTGTCTTCGACGATCACCGGCGCACCGGTCAGGCCGTCGTTATCGACGACCAGGTTGACACGGTAGCGCGACAGCACCTTGAGCAGTTCTTCCTGCCGGATATCGTCATCCGAATCCGGTGCCCCGAACAGTTCCAGATTGCCGAGAACGTCATGTACGACCTGCTCCAGATAGACGCCGAGCTTGACCGAGTCCTTGATCTGTTTCTTCAGGCCGTTGCGTATCTGCTGCAATTCACGTTCAAGCAGCGGCTTGACTGCATGCCGCCGCAACGCCGCAAAGGCTTCATCTTTCAAACGCTCCTTCGCTACCGTCTTTTCGAAATAGCGACTGATCTCGGTACGCAACTCCTGTTCGGCCTGATCGATCTCGGCGCGACGCTCCTTGGGCAAGGCCAGCATCTCTTCTTCGGTCAGGGTGTGGCCTTTTGCATCGCGATAGGTGAACACCATATGCCCGCTCTCGCGGTGCAGCGTGAACTTGCGCGCTTCGGCAAAGGCATCGAGTTCGGTATAGGCTTTGACTTCTTCTGTCTTGTAGCTGCTCTCGATGCGCTCACTTTCAACCTTGAAATCCTGCCCGTTCAGGCATTGCGGAATTTCCTTCTGCAGCGATTTCAGCATTTGCGCCATGAGTTGGCGCAGCAAGCGCCCCTGCCCGGCGGGCAGGCGCAATGCGCGCGGATGTTCCGGGGCATCGAAGTTATGCAGATAGCACAGGTCGGGTGGGACGGGCCTGTTCGCGGCAGCGGCCTGCATCGCACGATGGAGCAGCGACGAGCGGCCGCTACCAACTTCGCCCAGTACGAACAGGTTGTAATTCGGCTGGTCCATCTCCAGCCCGAAGCGGGCGGCCATTTCCGCGCGCTCCTGGCCGATCCACGGCAGCGGATACTCCAGCATTTCTGTCGTGTTTGCGAATCCGAGCGTATCCGGATCGTATGTCAGGCGAAGTTCGGCAGGAGTCAGATTCATGGCGGCATGGCTGGTTAAGGGTATCGGTGTTTGCGTATCCAACAATCTCGTGTGAATCGGATTAAACGCCTTAAGTTGTTTCGCGGCAACCGTCATCTGCATGCCACATCGTATTCAAAGAAGCATAGAATGATCGGCAGTCTGTGTGCCGATCCAAATATGAGGAGGTCATCATGTATCAACGCATTCTTGTTCCAATTGACGGCAGCAAAACATCCGAGCGCGCTTTGCAGGAGGCGATCAAGGTGGCGAACCGGGAGGCTCGGCTGCGCCTGATCTATGTGCTGGAGGAAATTCAATTTGTCGATGCCGAAGGCTATGCTTATATCGATATTGCCGAGCTTCAAAAAACGATGCGACAGACCGGAGAACGCGCGCTGGCCGTTGCTGATGAACAGGCACGCAAGGCGGGAATGACGGTTGAAACCGCGCTGATCGAGGCCGCCGGAGAGCGCGTGGCCAGTGTGATCGGGAAAGATGCACAGCAATGGCACGCCGATCTGATCGTGATCGGCACGCATGGGCGTTCCGGATTGAACCGTCTTCTTTTGGGCAGCGTTGCCGAAGGCGTAGTGCGCCTGGCATCGGTTCCCGTGCTGCTGATTCGTGCTGAATGAGCGGAGTCAGGCAGTCATCAAACCCAAAGCGATATAGTTCCTATCCGCTATTCCACTTCGTCATTCGGTAAATGGAGGCAACGATGACCACGAACATATCCATCCCTGAAACTTCGCCCGACTTCGACCATACGCGAGTGATCGAGCGGCCGGATGGCTTTTACTGGCAAGACAAGCTGACCGGCGAACTATACGGATCCTTTGCAACCCTGCTCGAAGCAGTACAGGACTTGCAGGACCACGACGGAGACGGCTTCGAAGAAGGCGAATCGCTGGAGGAGGCAGAGTCCGAGATCGGCATCGCCGACTGGATAGACCCGGAAACCGGTGAACCCGCCGAAGGTATGCCTCCGCACCGCAGTGACGAATAAACTCTTGCCGATCAGAATATAGCTGAGCTGCTCGCCGAATGACAACACTGCTACAACTTGAATCGCCCTCATAGCGCTTACAATGGCGATCCGCCAGGGAAAGTACTTTGAGTTCGCGGATGAAACGCCATACCCAGATGAACGCATAAAACCATGCCGCATTCCATCTGAGCGATTTCGGGATGACAACTACAAGGCGGATTTTGAGTCGAGGACTTTAAACGATCTCTACTCCATACCACACTTTTCAACCAGGGCTACGCTGCCTCACTTTCAAAATTCAATCACGGTCTGCATTTATACATGTCAAAGGTACGCTTGCCGAACTCCTGCGACTCACCCTTCACGACCGTATCTGCCCCCGCATCGACCGCATTATTGCGTGCCATCTGCAGCAGATTGGCTTCCACGTCTTCGGCGCTGCGGGTGATAAATCCAACCTTGGCAAGAACGCTGACGGTGATCTTCCCTTTCGATTGGCATGCGGCGATCTGGTTTGCATCTGCCACCGAGACCCGGTCTGTCCCTTTTCGCACTTCGATAAAGCTGCTGGCACATCCATTCAATCCGACGATCATCGGAACGATGGCAGCGGTTAACAGTATTCTTTTTGAAAATTGCATGATCACTCCTGGTTAATTTGACAAGCGGGATTGTCCGTTCAGTTTACTTTATATTCTTATCATCAGCCATCTGCAGGCATCCGGATATTGGAAGAAGCGGCGGGAGTAATTGCCGTTGAAACAGCGCCTTCCGGAATAATCTCCGAAATCAGCCAGTCCAAAGATTGTTGCCACAGGGTAGTCTTGAATCGGTCATGGAAGAATGCGAAATGCCCGATGCTTTCCTCACCTATGGATTCGGGTGAGAGCCGCACATGCACTCGTCTGCTGTTAATGAAATAGGCAAGCAAGCGATCTACCGCTGCCTGCGTACCGAAGGGGTCGTCAGTCATTCCGATAGCAAGAATATCTCCGGTCATTCCCGCGAAATGAGCAAGCACATCAGGTTCTAATTCACTCGCGCCCGGATAAGACTCCTCAAGCCTGGCAGGCCGAAACGCCCATTCGTATGCCGCCGCCGCCGGAAGATCTTCATGCCAGCCCAGCGCCTTTGCCGGAAAATAACCGAACAGCGTTGTCAGAACAGGCATCAATATATGCCAACGCAGCCACATCGGCAGTCTTTTACTTCGTTCATAGTCCCGCCAATACGCATACTGTGCACCCACG
>JGI20214J51650_10000317_pt1 | contig 30473 bp, 22 predicted proteins | sample WetSurMetagenome_FD_51650 | JGI IMG/M metagenome (IMG submission 51650) | reverse complement strand
TTCGTAATTTTGTAAAGTTCGTGACTTTGCTATGTCAATTTTATAGTTTTTATACAGGATACCGGTCCATATTCAAAACAAGGTTTTTCTACAGACTCGTTAAGCAAGATAATGCCGGTGCGCTTGCCCAAGAAATTAAAGATGCTTTTACTGTTGTAAATTATAACGGCAAAGCTTTTAGAAGCGCTCGAATTTCCGAAGAATACCTTTCGGCACGACTTGATGAGCTTAATTGGGGTGAAACCGCCCAACAACTTAAATTGCAGGAACGAGAAGAACAACGAAGAATTAAAGAACAGCTCCATGAAGAGGAAAAAGCACGCCGAGAGTACGAACGAGCTATGCGGGATGCAGCCAAAGAAGAAGAATATTTAAAGAAAGCAATGGAAAAGGCACATATCCAAATTGAACAGGCTAGCGCAGAGCAAAAAGAAAAGTATGAGAAGCAATTGCAGGAACTTGAACTTAAACTAAAAGAGGCAGAAGAAAAAAATCAACGGGCATTATCAATGGCACAGCAAACAAGAAAGGGATATGTCTATATTATTTCTAATATCGGTTCCTTTGGAGAAAATATATACAAAATAGGTTTAACTCGTCGATTGGAACCTTTAGACCGAGTCCGTGAGCTTGGCGATTCGAGCGTTCCTTTTGAATTTGACGTACACGCTTTAATTCTAAGTGATGATGCCCCTTCGCTTGAAACCAAACTTCATAAACATTTCTTACTTATGCAAATGAACAAGGTCAATCATCGTAAGGAGTTTTTCCGTACCGATATTCACCATATAAAAGGGGAATTGGATAAACTTGATATTCAGGTTAAATGGACGTTAATGGCAGAAGCAAGAGAATATCGTGAAACTCTCGCTATTGAAAAAGCAATTAAGGATAATCCCGAAAAGCGTGATGCTTGGTTAAAACGTCAATTTGAACTAGAGAAAATTGAGGACGCTACATTTGAACTTGTTGATGACGTTGAACAAAAATAGAAAAATGAAAGAGACGCACGTCCTGTGCGCAGAAGACGGCCCCCAAGAACGCAGAACACTATGGAGGCAGCAAACTGCAACAGACAAACAAATGGTGCTTCGGGGCTAATAAAATTTCTATTTTTAAAGGAATTAAGGGTCAACGTTTGGGAGATGTATAATGGAGAAAAACAAAATCGCTCTTTTTCAGGGTAAACAAATCCGCAAAATCCTTTATGAGGGTAATTGGTGGTTTTCTATTATCGACGTTATTGAGGTTTTAGTCGGAGGCGGTCGACCACGGAAATATTGGAGCGACCTTAAAAAAAAGCTGCTCTCGGAAGGCTACGATCAGTTGTCCGAAAAAATCGGACAACTGAAATTGAAGTCTTCTGATGGTAAATATTATTCCACGGATTGCGCGGATACCGAAACTCTTTTCAGAATCATCCAGTCTATTCCTTCCCCCAAGGTAGAACCGCTTAAACGCTGGCTTGCGCGGGTCGGCAAGGAACGGATTGATGAGATTGAAAACCCAGAACTCGCAATGCAGCGAATGAAGGAAGTTTATGAGAAAAAAGGGTATCCAAAGGACTGGATAGATAAACGCATGCGCGGAATAGCTGTCCGTAAAAGTCTTACGGACGAATGGAATTACCGGGGCGCTCAGACCGACCTTGAATATGCCATTTTAACGAATGAAATAATGAAGGGAACATTTGATAAAACCGTTGATGAATATAAACGCTTTAAAAGCCTTAACCGTGAAAACCTTCGCGACCACATGAATGACATAGAATTAATACTTACGATGCTCGGCGAAGCGACGACAACAAAATTACACCAGGACCGAAACAGCCTCGGCTTTAGGAAATTACACAACGATGCAAAAGATGGCGGGGCAGTAGCAGGAAGAACTCGAAAAGATATCGAAGAGCAGACCAAGAAAAAAGTCATTTCTCCTGATAATTTCTTATTCAAAACAAAAAGAAATGAGATTCAAGATTAGCAATTACCAAAGAGAAATCTGCGCAAACAGGAAATTGAATTACATATTATCTCGGCGATCCGGCCACAGATCCCTTGGTACGTCAAGCCCCCCTGGGCGTCTTCTTATCCGTCCTTGGAACCGTCCACGCATGACACCCGTGCGTTTCTCCTCCACGAGCTTGCCGTAACCCCAAAAGCCGCGACCCCGCGCAAAGCGGGGTTGCGACGTTCCATCTAGTTCGTCGTTTAGCTCCTCGCAATGACAGGGGAACAATTTCCTTCAGCAAAAAGCCCCCGCCTCCTTTCGGAAGCGGGGGCCCGCGCATCCGCCGACGTTTCGGCCTTTATTTTCCCAGCAGCACGACTCTCTTGACCGCCAGATTGTCGCCCGCCGACGAAAGGCGGACGAAATACACGCCGTTGCCCCGCGCGGCGCCCTGGGCGGCCGGCGGAAGCGTATGCCAGCCGGCCTCGCAGCGGTCAAAGGGGATCTTCTTCACAATTCTGCCGTTGGCGGAAAGAATTTCGGCCGACAGCGGCATTGTCTGGTTGACAAAGAAACGGATCATCCGGCCTTCCGAAACGATATGGCATTCCAAATGCGCGCGCTGCGCCGGCACGCCTATACGGGCGGCCACCGGCGTGTCAAAAATAGGCACTTCAATGACCGCGGGAGCCACCGTGTAGGATGCCGTGCCTTGGCCGAGACCCGGCGACGTTGCGGTGACCGTTACCGTACCGGTCTGGAAGGTAGTGCGCACCGCGATTTTTGTCATGCCGCCCTCTGCGTTCAGCTCGTGGTCGCCGGGTGCGTGGTAGGTAGCGGGCTGGCCTGCTGTTTGCGTATGGTCCGCTCCGCCGCGATAGTTGACCAGTTCGGCGGGAGTGGCCGCAAAGGTAATGGCATTGCTCGCGGTTGGGCACCAGATGCCCTGTGCATCGACGACCGTTGCGAGGATGAATGCGGCATCGGTGCCGTTTGCGGTGATCTTGAACACGTTCCCATCGGGTTTCACCAGGGGCGGCTCGACGGTTAAGAGAATATGGTCCGGACTACCGGCGGTCCTTAGGGAATCGGCGCACACGGGATTGTTGTTTGCGTCAAGTCCCTCGGCGCGCAGGGTTCCCGCGGCCCAGGTAACGTTCCACGAACATTGCGCGATTGACGACGGCACCTGAGAGGTGCCCTGCACTTGGCCGTTGATAAGCAGGCGGACTTTGGGACAGTTGGAAAACGCATTTACCGTGACCGCGCCCGAGCGGTTCCAGTGGTTGGCAAGGTGGACCACCGGCTTCACGGAATAGGGCATCCAGCATGCGCGGTAAACCTTTGCCAGCATTTTGGGAATGCGGTTGCCGTCGAACATGGCCTCCTGGAACCCTCTGCCAAGACCGGTCTCGCCCGGCGTTTCGGAAAAATACCAGTGGGCGAAACCGAACACTTTTGCGTTTTTGTAGTTCAGCCAATTATTTATAAAGACATTCGCCAGCGTGAGTTCGTTTGCGTAATCAAAGCGGAAGTAGCGGGTATTGTAATCCCATTCTTCCGCGCCCCAGATCGGCACGGTGGGATTGCTCGTGTGGAATCCGGAAGCGCATCCCCTGCCCGAGCAGGACCATACTTCCGCAACGCCGTTGTTTTTGGCTTCGCCAAACCCGCGGTCCGATATCGGGTGGCGAATTACCGGTTCCCATGTCTTGTCTATGGTGTCATGGCAATTCCTCTCCAATGACGGATCAATCGGACCATTGCTGATTTCCCACATAAGTATCGACGGATTATTGCGAAAATGAACCACCATTTCACGGTGAATATCGGATTTTATGGTTTTCTTATAATCAGTGATCTGCGCAGTCGACAAATTTCCCTCATTATCGCCGCTCGGCTGTGCAAGCATAATTCCATAGGCATCGCATGCATCCGCAAACACGGGACTTCCGGTGCAATGGCCCGGACGCCATAACCGCGCGGCGTAATCGGCGGCGATCTTCGCATCACGCCATTGTTGTTCTTCCGGGACGGCCGTGGCCAGCGCCGGGTAATCGTAGCGCGATCCCACTCCCCACATCTCGTGCACATGGCCGTTGATGACCGGCATCCCGTTGTTGTCCCAGGTTATCACCCGGATTCCGAGCGGGCTCTTGAACGCGTCGACGACGACGCCGCCGACCTTGACAATGTGATAGACCTTGTACATGTACGGCGTGCCATAGGGGCTTGCCGCGGGGTACCAGAGGTGCGGGCTGGTCACCGTATGGGTCTGATCGAACGCGAAATGCGAGCTGTCGGCGATGGTCTGCGTGCTTGTCTGCGTGGCGACCACGACGTTTGAGGCATCCACGATCTGCGTGGTGAGGGACACGCTCGCACTCGCGCCGCTTTGGTTCTGCACATTGGTCATGACGCGCACCGAAGCCGAGGCGTCGGTGGCCGACTCCGTGGCTACGTAGGTTCCCCAGTTACTGACCGTCGAATAGCAGTTGGCGGGTATGTAGACCTTGTCGGTGATGTGCATCCACACCGGCCTCCACAATCCATAGCAACCATGGCCGAACCTCGCATCCATGCAAATATTAATATCCTGGTAAAAACCTCCGCCGCTGCTGATCTTTACCGCGAGAACGTTTTCCTGAGTACCGAATGTTACGTAGGGCGTTAAATCCACGATAAACGGCAAAAAGCCTATCACGTGTGTTGCATTGGGGTTGACCGAGCTGTTTCCCTTGATAAATGTGCCATTGATATAAACTTGAGCGGCTATATGTGAAGCTTCAAACTCAACGAATATTTTTCTGTTGGAATATTTCGTATCCAGCGTAAAATGCTTCCTATACCAGGCCGGACCGCCCTGGACGGCTCCAACGCCGGTTGCCGTGTTGACATAAATATCATTTTCATTCCACGTGTGAGGAATCCCTACCGTGGTCCATGACCCGTCGTTGAATCCCACGGTCTGCGCGTTGATCGGATCGCCTCTGTAGAATTTCCACGCCGTGGCGCCGAAGTTGATTTTGACCCTGTTGCCCTGGTCGGACGCGGGAGCCTGCGCCCGCGAAGAAGCCGCCGACATGAGAAGAAGGGCAAGAATCGGTACAAGAAACTTTTGGTATTTCATGAAGTCTCCCCCGTGGACGTTAATCGTTTAAGACAATATTGTTAAGGTAAAAAATCCTACCGACGCCGATTTGTGTTCAAGTTGAGAGTATTTTTACATTTCAACCCTTGCCCCCATCCGCCTTCGGCACCTTCCCCTGCGGGGGATTTAGGGGGCGAGACCTACCGAAAAGTATTGATACTCAACTCTCAATAACAAGCTCGCATGAGAATATAAGGTTTCCTTGAACTTTTGTCAATAGCGCGAACATCTTTCGCTTGAGGGCGGAAAAACCGGGCCATAGGCCGTGGTATCTCTTCAAGAAAACGCCGTAGGCTGTTTTCTATATACGGTGGGATGTCACCCTCCAAGGGTCTGCACGAAATTTTCAAACCGCGTTTTGATTTCACCGGTGAAGCAAGCATCGGTCAACCGGGTTTTCATGACCGCGTCGCCGTTGCTCCTTTGCCGCTCCGGCAGCACGAGGACGACGGGAAACGCCAAGCATTGGATGCACGCGTCGCCCATCATCGCCCGTACCCTTTTAAAAACCGTCGAATACCCGAACTTCGTGTCTTTTGCTTCGTCCCCGCCTCCGCAGCAGGTGGTGAAATGCAGCCTGCGGACGTCCCTTTTATACTTTTTGCAAAAATCGCGCAGCGGCGAGATGAACTGGCCCATCCATATCGGCCCGCACAGGACTATGGTATCGTACTCTCCCACCTCGTGTTTGAATGCCCTGATGCCGGGACTCGCTTTTAACAGCGAAAAAAGAATAAGTAAAGGGAAAACGCCGAGATTCGGCCTTATGGCCTCTATATCGCAGTTAAGTGAAGCCGCCATGCTCTGGGCAAGGTACTTGTTGTTTCCGGACGCCGAAAAGTATGCCACAAGGGTTTTCACGGTTACGCTCCTTTGTCGCGATTTGCTTTTTCCAAAATAGACCGGGCACACGCCGGCTTTTCGGGAGAGCCGCCGTTCGGCGCCGGAAATCGATTCGACGTGGAGGCAAAGCTCGCGGCCCGGCGAACCCAACTCGTTATCGCGAGTATGCGCGGATGTAAAAAGCAATGGCGGAGAAAACGGGAACAGGGCGATTCGTTGTTCATGGCCATGTCTTCCCTCTCCACAAAAACGGCATTGCCCCGCGCGACGCGACGGAAGCAAAAAAACGCGTTACCGCTTTTTCTTTAAAAAGCCCTTCCAAACCGAATAGATGAACACCAGCAATCCGAAGCCTATCACTATCAATACGCCGAGGAAATTCTTTTCCAGGAAGCGGAAGATGCGGCCGAGAATGGCGCCAACTTCTTCCCCTTTCCTGCTTATCTTATCCAGCTCTTTTTCAACCATTTTGTCGGTGTTGAAGGAAAGGTTCATCGTTGTTCTCCCGGCGGCACAGGAAAAATAATTCCGTTCCACCTTGTGCGGAAGGCCCGCGGATCGAAGGGGCGGGTATCAAACGAAACAAAAAGCCCCCGCCTCTTTTGGATGCGGGGGGCCCCTGCTTTACCTTATGCCTTTTGCGAACACGCCGTCCGTCCGTTTTCTATTTCGCGGACGCCGTTTTCTTGGGCATATTCGCGAGCCGCTTCGCGGCGCCGAGGAAAATGTATTGGTTCACCGGCGTTATTCGTCCGGACGGAAAATCTATCGTGCAGACCTCATAGAGGTCCCCCGCGTTGTTGCCCGCGCTGTTTACCAACCTGTACGGCCCGAAATTGACGTTCGAACCGTTTTTCGACGAAACGGTTACATAGGCATCGCTCGCGCCCACGTCATGGTCGCTGTAATAATGGACATACAGCGCATACGTTCCCTCGACGGTAAGGGCCGGTATCGTGATATGCTCGGGGCCGTACCCGTCGACATCGTCGACGTCGAGATAGCCTCCCCAGGAGGGTTCCTTGTTGCTGTAATAACAATCGGTGGTGGTCCAGAGTTTATCGACGCCCGCGCCGGGGGGAAGCAGATGAAAATCGACGTCGGAGAGATTGGTATTCCACCGCAACTCGGTCCAGAGCGCCAGGGTGTCGAACGCGCCCCTCACAAAAATGCTCTTTGACGTGAACGTCAAGGAGCCGTCGCTTTTAACGCCGTAGCAATCGACGACGATGGAATTGTCGCCGTTGCCGAGAACAAGCGGCTGCTCAAACCCGGTATCGTTTACGACGGTCAACGTCGTGGCCACGCCGTTGAGCTCCACCGTGCCGTACCGAATGCGCGCGGCGCCCGAAAGATATCCCTGCAGGGTAACGTTCCGGGTCGAAGAGGCGCCCCCATCGGCCGGGGTAATGACGACAATCGCGGTGCTCAACGTATCGACCAGTCGCAGACTGCCGCCGGAGGACGGATAATAGGTAAGATTGGCCGCACGGGAGGCGAGATGCGCCGTTACGGGACAGTTGTCCGACTTTGCTTCGGCCGGCAGATGCGCTATCGCGGAGTCGAGCCTCGCACCGCCGAGCATGGCGTCAAAAAGCGTTTTTCCGGTCGATTGCCCCAGGCAATTGGTCTCGTCCCATCCCACCACTGCGGCCGCGCCCTTGGCGTTGAGCACCTTGGGAAGCAGGAGTTCCGCGTCCTTGAACGACTGGCATGCGACAAGGTACACCAACGAATGCGGAAAGTCGCCGGTGCCGTACTGGGCGTCAAAAAAGAGGTTCGAAACTTGGTAATAGCTAACGACCACGTCGTGTCCGCCGTTCCTTTCCTTGACCGCCCCGATGTCGATTTTGTGCGCCTTCCATTCGGTCGCATACTTCGTAACGAGCGTATCGAGTATTCCCCGTTCGCCGGTCATGAGCCAGGTGTTCGTGCCGTCGAAACAGCCGTGGCTTATGTCGAAAATCGCGCCGAATCCTCCAAGCCGCGAGCCGAAGAAGTTGATGTCGGCGCCCGCCCCGTTGAAGGTAGAGGCGGTAAAATGGTTGTTGGCGAATTCGCTCGAAAGATTGTTGATGATGTCCGCGCAATAGGTGCGCCCTTCGTCGGTCGCCTGCTGGTTGATGAGGCACGCTTTTTTATTGCCCACAAGATTCAACCCCGTGGCCGCCGCGGCGACCCGCTTCGACAGTGCGTTCGCCGTGAGCCACGGCGGGATGGTCGCATCGGTGGCGATTTCCCAGCTGACGATTCCTCCGCGTTTGTAGGAAACGTGGAGCGCGTTGCCGGTCATCCAGGCGCTGTCGACGATGGTGTCGGCCGTTATTCCCGGTATCAGCGAGGCGAGCGCGGCGCTATCGCCGGCAAGAAGAGCCGCGTCGGCGGATAGCTTGAAGGAGGAAATCGAGGCCATGATTTGCCAGCGCTCCTGCTGGGAAATGGTACCGTCATCGGGAGGGGCGTTAACGTTTGATTGTTGCGAGCAGGTGAGAATGAACACCTGCGACAGAATCACGGTCGCACAAAGGAGTCGCGATTTCTTCATGATGCTCTCTTTCCGGTTGATGTTTATGGTTGATTGCTCTTCGGTTCGGCGCTCCAGGAAACAAGCCCGGCGTTTTTATATCGTACATACAAAGTCCCGCCGAGAATCCATACGCTGTCGACGGAACGGCGTTCCCGTATGGCGGGCATTAAAGCACGCAGGCTTTCAACGGGATTGTCGCCAAGAAGGGCGTTTTTCGCAAGCCCGTCTATGGAGGCGTAATCGGCGTGCATGCCGGTGTCAACGACCTTTTTTCCGCCGCAGAACGAACCCGGCAGAATCGCGAGAAAACAAAGAACGACGAAACGGGAAGTCTTGGGCATGCGGCGGCTGTTCGTGCGATTCGATTGATGTTGTTCGATACGGCGACGCGGGCGGCGGAATATTCGCGAAACCGTTCGGCGTCCCCATGTAACGTCATCAAAATAATTTTTTCACGCCGCCGGCCAATAGAACAAACGGGAAACCCGATTGTCCAAGCCGTTCGTTCCGCCCGTGAAAATTCCTCGGTGTGTTACGCCTATTTCTTCGACATAGCGCATTCAGCGCCGCAGGATATCCCCGCACGATACGGTCCGTCGGGAATCTTTTTTCCCCGGCCAAGGCAAATCTAACGTGGCCGCGTGAAACCTTGCTTCGTATAACAGCGTTGGATTTTAATCGTCCCGGAATCCGCGGCGCCTCCGCTCCAAAATGGCATGTTTTCCGGGTTTACCGTTTGGAACCGCCGGTTCTTTCAAGCGAATCCATGACCGCCTTGATTGCCCGCGCCGCCGTGAGCATGCCGTTTTTGTTCCAATGACCGTCCACGGCGTAATACAGGGAACGCGGATCGCCCGTGTCGTCGAACGGTTTGCGCAGGTCGAGTACCGCCACGTCGCGCGCCGCAAGCAACGGAATCAGGGCGTCCGGCACGCCGGACGTTTTTGATTTTCCGTAGAAAGCCGTTTCTTTGCCGGGGACATACAGCACAATCATCCTGCTCCCGGCCGTCCGCGCCGCTGAATCCGCCGCGAGAATGTACGTGAGGCAAAGCCTTTTCTGTTCATCGGGAGAACCGGGCGAAACGGACTTTTTTGGAAGCGTTTTTTTCAACACCGCCACGGCGATGGCGTTGACGGCGGGATATTTCTTGAGCGGGCCCAAATCATATTGGGAGTTTTTGGGCGGGCCGCTCCAGGTACCGCCGTGAAAATCGAACCAATCCAGGCCCGACCTCTTCCACGCCAGGTAATCGTTGATGAGCGCGGGAGAGGCTTCGTTAAGCTCGTAGACTATCCACGTCGGCCTCAGCGGGACGGCATATCGCGCCAACACGTCGTTGAACATGGGAAGCGTGTGCCGGTGCGTGGCCATGTTGTAATACAGCATGCCGTGGAGCGAGAAAAAATCATACCACACCGACGACGCGCCCTGCATGAACGACGCGCCGAGGCCGATGACGGCGACTTTTTCCCCTTCTTTCCGTTCGGCCTTGGCTTCGGAGCCGTTGACGAATCCCCATCGGTCGGTGGAGAGAAGGCACGGCTCCTGGTCGCCCCAGGTAAAACGCGCGTTATCGCCGCTGTCGATATTTTCCTTCCAGAGAAACCCGACGAGAGAGTCGGCCTTCAGGTACGGCTGGACGTCGCGTATTTCCTTTGCCGGGGCGTAGGCGCCGGGGTCGGGAACGCGGACGGATATTGTTGGGACGATAAAACGCCGTTTTTCCGCCTTCCACTCAAGCGACAGCACCGTCTGGCCCGCAAGGACGATAAGACAGAAAACGGCCGTTTTTCCAAGAAATCGCATCATTGTGCGGCGTTCGTGCTTTCCGGTCAGAATTGCATATAAATGAACGCGGATTTCACCGGTGCCTGCAGGTTGATGCATGCAAACACGAGGGCCGCATATACCGTCCAGCGCACGGCGAGCGGCCTGCGCCGCCACAAATCCCACGCCACGCCCCGTTCCTGCAGCGCTTCGACCATCATCATCACGGCTATGGCGACGGCGGCGACGGCAATCTGATACGGAGGAAGGCCGAGAGGAACCTCGGTAACCGGAAGCTTCGCCGCCCCGAACATGTTGACAAAGACATACCATGCGTCACGGATATCGCGGACCCTGAACAAAACCCATCCAGCCAAAACCAGATGGAACGTAACGACGGCCCCAACCGCGTTTTTTACGGCGGGGACGCCGTCGATTCCCAGTGTGCGCGAGACCTTTTTCCCAAGCGGCGAGAACAACGACGAGGCGGCAAGACACGCTCCGTGAAACGCGCCCCAGGCCACGAACGTCCATCCCGCGCCGTGCCACAGGCCGCTCACCATGAACACGACGAGCAGATTGGCGTAATGGCGCGACGCCGACACCCGCGATCCTCCCATCGGTATGTACAGATAGTCCCTGAACCAGCTCGACAGCGAAATATGCCACCGACGCCAGAATTCCCCAAGGGAACGGCTGAAATACGGCCGCCGGAAATTTTCCATGCTCCTGAGCCCTAAAATCCGCGCCATGCCGCGCGCCATGTCGGTATAGCCGGAGAAATCGCAGTAAATCTGGAACGCGAACAGATAGGCGGCAAGCGCGAGCGGATACCCTGCGTACGACGCGGGGTTGTCGTACACCTGGTTGACGAGGATCGCGCATCGATCCGCGATGACGAGTTTTTTAAAGCCCCCCCACAGCATGAGCCGCATCCCGCCGATTGCGAAATCGTAGTCGAAGCCTTTTCCCTCCGAAAGCTGCGGCAGCAGGTTGGGAGCCCTTTCTATCGGCCCCGCTATGAGCTGGGGAAAAAACGCGACGTGCAGCGCGAGGGTATGCATCCTTTTTTCGGGCGCGCAGGCTTCCCGATAGACGTCCACGAGATAACTTACGATGCGAAACGTGTAAAACGATATTCCTACCGGCAGCAGCATATCCATGTGGGGCACCGTCCAGGAACCGGACGGCCGGCCCGCCAGCGCCCGCAGGGAATCGTTGACGAAATTGAAATATTTGAAGAAGAGAAGCGGGACGAGCGCCACGGCAATCCCCGCCGCCAGCCTCGCCTTTTTCGCCCGCCGTTCGCCGCGGCCGCCGATCCACAGTCCGGCGCCCCATGCCGCAACCGTGGAAAAAACGATGAGCGGCAGGAAAACCGGATGAAAGGAAGCGTAAAAACCATAGCTCACGGACAGAAGGAATACGGCTCTCAACCTGCGGGGAATCGCCCAATAGGCGAAAACGGCGAGACTGAAAAATACCAGGAACGGGGCAGAGGTAAACGTCACTTAAAAGCCCTTGCTTATTGATAACCGCAGGGTATGATACTGATACGAGTCGCCGCCGAAGAAACGGTACGCCACGTATGGTCTGGTGTTCCACGAATAATGAAGGCCGACGCGAAACCCGAGGGGAAAGCGTTTTTGGATTTCGGCCGCCACGTTCATGCCGCCGGTGCCGTAATAGTCGTAAAAAAAGTCCTTGAACCCCGCCAAAACATTGCCCGGCGCCGCCTGGTAGTAGCCGCGGTACGAACCGAATGAATACACCGGAAAATGTATCTTCAGTTCGGCCTTGTTGCAGAATGCAGCAACGTCGTCGGTCGCGTGTACCGCCGCGCAAATGAGGCCGAACGAACCCTCGTTGCGCGGCGTGTAATACGGAAAGTAGGTGAAAAATATCCGGCCGTCGTCGTCGGCTATAGGGAGGTAATAATTTTCGGTCATGTTTCGGTAGGTAAACGATGCGCCCGTGTATAAAAACGGCAGTGCCGGCCCAAAAAGATACAGCGCGAAACGGTGCTCCTCGTTCGCGGGAAAGGGATCGGTGCGGACGTCGATAAGATTGAGCACCGGGTTCAGCGTGTCGTAGAGCACCGAAAAAAACACGGTGTCGTCGAGAAACGGCTTGTATTGGCCGGGTTCGATCCGATCAAAGCGTCCGTATCCGTAGTCCGCGTGGAATTCCCACGCTTGCACTCCGACTCCGGCTTTGCACGCGGCCGACAGTTTCTTCGCCCCCATCGCGGCCAAAAACGGGTTGTCGTCGGCGTAACCGTACCGAATCCCGCCGGATGCAAGAAAACGTACCCCCGGCAGCGCCGCCGGTGAAACCTTGAGCGGCACTTCCCCGCCGATAAAATAATGAGGCTCACGGGCGAGATTCGACGCGCCGGCCCGCACAAGCATTCCGCAGGAAACGGGAATCGCGCCAAAACGGTATTCCGCTTCAACCGTGGCGATATCGGTGGCGAATTTCCCAAGGCCGTTCGCCGGAAAATTCGTGCGCCAATGCGCAAGGCCCGCCCTTGCCGAGCATTCGCCCCCGAGCGCAGCAATGCCGCTGAGGCCCACATCGTACGACGGCCCCATAAGCGCCATGTTGTCGCCGAGATATTCCACGTCGATTTCGAGATTCGCGCCGCAGCAGCACCCGGCGATCCAGAGTATTGTCAGCGCCCGAAGCGGCGCTTTGGAAAAGCCGCCCCACCAAGGACGCGTCATCGCAGCCCCCCTCCCCCCGCTCACCGTGTCAGCACGCAGGCGCGGGTGATTGCGCGGCCGGATTCCGGACGGATCGACACTATATAGGTTCCGCTCGTCCAGCCCGCCTCGGGCCCGATTTGTGCATCGCCCGACGCGGACGTCATGATGTTTTTCTCGGAAATACGCTTGCCGGCGACGTCCATTACGCCTATCGTCAGCCGTTGCGCGGCGTCGCCGTAGTGCAGCAGCATGCGGCCGCCGTCGATCCCCATCAGCTTCACCGGCCGGCGCGCCTCATTTTCTTTTCCGAGCGGCACCCCCGTACCCGCAAGTACTTTCGTCATCAACCTCATCGAACCGCCGGAATAGTCGACCCAGCACAACGTGTCGCCGAGAAGCGTGGGATGTCCTTGGTAACCCGCCCCGGATACCAGTGCCGCTTCCGTGCCCGTGTAAATATTATACCCGTAAATATCGCTGTTCGTGCTGTCGGCGGCCGTCGCGTTGCGGTAGTCCTCCCACACAACCATGCCGCCAGCCGCGAACGGATTGCCCTGGTATTTTGTCGCCGTGCATACCGGTTGCACCGCACCCGACGCGATATCGTATAGGTAAATATCGGCGTTCTTATTGTCGGAGCCGGCGTTTCGATAGTCTTCCCATACCACGGTATTGCCGTCGATGCGCGGATTGTCCTTGCCCGCGGCGAACGGCGCCACTTCCGCGGTGGTGCCTGACGATATGGTATGCTGGTACAGTTTGCCGTACGTCGGCGAATACTCTATCCACACGATGCGCTGTCCGTCGGTATACGGTTTTTCCTGATACAGGTGATCCGCCGTAATTCTCCGCTCCTGGCTTGCGGCAAGATTGTACATATATATTTCCGAATTCAGGCTGTCGATTGTCGTCGAGTCCCAGTTGCGGTAATCGACCCACGTCACGACGTCGCCGCCCACCCATACCATCTGCTTCCAGGCGTTGTTCGATATCAATTGCCGAGACGCACCGGTGGAGATGTTTTTGTAATACAAGTAGGTCGTGCGCCCGCCCCCGTAGCCGCCGCCACCGCCGCTCCCGCCGACGTCGTAGGGAATCCATGCGAGGCTGTTCTTGAAATACCCGTAGTCGATGTAATACGGATACGCCGCGCCCGTGCCGTTCGGCACCTCCACGGTTTTTGCCTTCGTTTTAAGATCAACGAGGGCCACTTCGGCCCAGAACAGCGTGCTCGTCGCGTAATGATAATCGAGGTACGCCGCCTTTCCCGCAGACATGAGCCCCCAGGTATCGATGGATACCGAGGTAAGCACTTCATCCGGCATGACGCCGCCGGCGGCGACGCAAACGAACACCGCGGTCGTGAGAAAACGTCTTATCATCGCTTCGCCCCTTTCCGTTGTTCCTTTATTTTTACGGATGAAACAAGTTCCTGTTTGTTTATCTCCGAAAATACCGTCTCGTCGGAGGAAAATCCGAGGTCGACCGACAGGCCCGCGGGCGTGTTTCCGTGCGGCGTATCGAACAGCACCAGCCCCTTTATAAGCGGGAAATTGCCGAGCGCCAGATCGTGAAACAGGTTGCGGTACCAGTCGTTCTTGTTTCCGCCGCTCGCGGCGCAGCCCGCTTCCGCGACCACGACGGGCTTTCCGTAGCGCTTCACCGCGTCGTAGAGGAGTTTTGTGACGGTGTAAAAATCCATCCACATGCCGTCCTGCGACAGCGACCCGAAGTTGAAAACGTCGAGGCCTATCCAGTCGACGCAGTCGTTTCCCGGATAATACACGGTGTCGGAGGACGCGTACGGGCACCATACGAACGCGGCGTTTCTCGCGCCCTCTTCCCGGAAGATGCCGTACACGTGACGCCAGAACTTTTTAAACAACGCGGGCGAATTGCCGTGCGCGCCGCTCCACGAATACCACGCGTTCGACATTTCGTGACCGGGCCTCACAAAAAACGGTTTTCCAAACAGCACCGCGTCTCGCGCCCATTGCCGGATATATCCGTCGAACTCGCCGGATGCGATGAGCGCGAGCGACGAGTCGACTCGCCTGTTTTTATACCGTGGAAAAGCGTTTACCCACGGCTCCCAGGTAATGAGCGGCACGAATCCGCCGCGGGCGAGGCTGCGGTTCACGTCGTTTTTAAACGAATATTCGTCCCCATCCCCCCATGCCTGGTAATACGACACAACGCTTACCCGCACGCCGAGGCTGTCCTCCACGGCATAGAGCCGGTCGAACTGATACGGGAGTTCCGGCCTGTACAAACCGAGGAAAAAACCGTCTTTGTCTAGAACATCGGCCTTGTCGTGTACCAGATTGCGTACCACAAGACGGTGATACAGCGCGAGTCCCGCTTTTTCGAACGGCTTTACGCCGAAATGGTACAACAGAATCAGCGCAGCGAGCGCGGTGATTGCGTAAGCAAGTCGGAGCATGGTTTCTTTACGCATAGTATCACGCGCCCTGTTTTTGTCCGGCGCCGCGCCGTGAGAACAGTCCCCACGCAATCACCGGCGTCAGAGTCGCCACGTTCATCCCCGCGAAAGCCATCATGAGCTGCGTACCGTGGTCGATGCGGTGGTAGAAGAAAAAAGGGAACGCGACGGCCGCAAGCGACAGCGCCACCGCGAACACGTGCGGCAGCAACAGCCCCATGCCGGTCGGGGAGGCCGCCTTTTTCGGCGTGGGAAGCCACGGTACTTTTCGTCCCATAAGGGCATAAAGAAATGCGAGGCTGTAGATGTGCCACGTCCCTTTTTCAAGAAACATGGATCGCCATGGAAATCCTTTTTCATCGTCGGAAGAATACCAGCGCTGCAAATACATGGTGATTGCAAGCGAAACGATTATATAGGGGAAACAGTGGAGAAAAAATCCCGAGATGGGCATTTCTATCGCATAAATTTGGAAGAATAAAAACAGGACCGGGAAAAGGATGGTACAAAACGTGACCGCGCCGTTGAGAAAAAACGTCCCGGCAAACAGGTAATAAACCTTCTGCTGTACATTAAAACGCCCAAACAATCTCGGGTATTCCTTGAACAGCAGGAAGAACATTCCGGTGGCCCATTTTAGCTGCTGTTTGAAAAACGCGGCGAGATCTTCCGGCACGAGACCGTACGACGCGCGGTAGGGCACGTAGCGGCTTTTCCATCCGGCCGCGTGGATGCGCATGGAGGTGCACGCGTCTTCGGCGAGGTGTTCCGCGTGTCCGCCGATGGAATCGAGGGCCGCGCGCCTGAACGTACAATTGGCGCCGATGGCTATGGCCATATCGAGACCATTCAGGGCCATCATGAGCGGCCCGTAGAACCCGAAGGTCTGCTCGGCCGCACCGTGCGCAACGATGTTTCCCGAATAATTGGAATAGGCCTGCACCACCTGGACAAAGCCGACTTTTTCATCGCCGAAATACGGAAGCGTCCTGTCGATGAAGTCGGGTTGCGGGACATGGTCCGGATCGAGGACGACCACGATCTCGCCCCGTGCGTAACGGGCGAGGCAGTGATTGATTTTCCCGGCCTTTGCTCCGGGTACGCCGAGGCAGTTCACGTGAACCACCCCGAGCCTTGCGCACAACTCCTTCAGGCGGGCGTCGTTTCCTCCGTCAAGCAGATACGAGGCGTGCGGGTACGACAACTTCTTGATGGCCGAAAGCGTGGTCTCGAACATGTCGTACGGCTCGCCGGGCATCGCGGTGGTAAGGACGTCCACCGAATACCGGCGGACATGCAACGGAGGCTGCGTGATGGAAACGAACTGAAAAAAAATCCAACCCAGCACGTTCCTGAACACTCCGCGAAACACCGCGTAGCTCAAAATGACGAACAGGAAGATGTTTTTCCGGTGGCCGCCCAAAAACCAGTAATCGGCGTAATACAGCACGGCCTCGATGCCTAACACCGCAAGGAGCGCAAGGGCGACTTTTTCCGCCAGGCCGACCCTCACGACGCGGCCGCCGGTGTCGCAGATCATTTTACCCATAACAGCTTTTCCAGAAGGAGTTTCGCGCGTTTGTTCTCGGGATCGATGAGCAGCATGTTCTTATACGCGTCTTTCGCCTCCCTGTATTTTCCGTTCCATTCGAGAATGGTCCCCTTGAGCCGGAGCGCATCGAGGACCCGATCCTTTACCGGACGTTGCGCCAGGCCGGGATTGGCGTCCATCGATATGACCTTGTCGAGTTCGTTGAGCGCGAACGCCGATTCCTTTTGCCATGCCTTTACCTCGGCACGGCGTATGAGCGCGTACATGCGGAGCGACTTGGGAGCGTTCTCCACGGCGCTCACGGCCGTAAACAGCGCTGTCGCCTCGTTGTATTTCTTTTGCCACGACAGGACCTCGCCCTTTCGTACCATGCTGTTCCACGGCTGTTTTTCCACCGCGATCATGCTGTCGTAAAACGCAATCGCATCGTCGAATTTTCCAAGCATCTCGAGCCGCAACGCGTACACCTTGCGGTAGGGCAGTGCGGCCTTGTCCACTACCCGTTCCAGCATCTCACCCGCCCTCTTGAATTCCTTTTTCCACAACAGCACTTCGCTGAAATTGATGCGCAATGCGTCGTCGACGGATTCTTTGTCGATTGCCATGGCGAAATACGCCGCCGCCGAATCCGGATTGAACAGCCGGTGGTATGCAACCGCCTTGAGCCTCCACGTCTCGGGATCCTGCGCGCAGGGTATCAGGGCCGTGAGCGCCGCTTCGTATTCATCGACCCGCAACGCCTGCGCCGCCTTCTTCCGGCAGGTCTCATCCTGCGGCACCGCGCCGGTCAGCGTTGCCGCGCACACGATCATTGCCAGCGTCCTGTTCATACCGTCACTCCTTTCTCGCCATGTGGTACGCTATGGTTTTCTTCAATCCTTCGGCAAGGCCGGTCGCCGCCCGCCATCCGAGCACGTTCTCGGCTTTTTTCGCGTTAAGACAATACTCCATCGATTCGTTAGGGCGGTAAGGAACCGCGCCGGGCCGCACCAGCCCAGCGTGTCCGACGAGCGACTCCGCCAGGCGCGCGACGTCTATAAGCCGTCTCGCCGCGCCGCTGCCCATGTTGAACACCCCGGAAACATCCTTTTTGAGCAAAACCGCCTCCACCGCGTTTACGAAATCGTCGACGAACACAAAGTCGCGCTTCTGTTCCCCCTCGGTCATGGGAAATTCCCTGCCGGCAAGCAGCGACCGGACCATCGATGGGATAAACATGGCGTTCGCCTGCGACGGTCCATACAGTATGCCGATGCGGAAAATCACCGTCTGTACATGGTAACTGGTCGTGAAGAACCGGATGATTTGTTCGCTCATCAGCTTCGATAACGAATAAAAGTCCCTCGGGTCGGGAAACATCTCTTCTTTAAACGGCCCCGCCTGGTTTCCGTAAATGAGCCCCGTAGATGGAAACAGCAATCGTGCCTGCTGGGCATGGGCGGCTTCACACAAAAGAAACGTCGCCCTCACGTTTGAGTTGATAATGGAGAAATACGTGTCCATGTCGGGCGCCTGGGAAATGACCGCCGCGAGGTGGACAAAGTTTTGGAACCTGAATTTCTCCATGATGGCGCTTACGAATCCCCTGTTGGAGACATCCCCGCTTACATAGGCGATCGGAGGTGCCGATGAGTCGGAAAACGGCGCCCAATCCTCGTGGATATCGGTCGCCACGACGTCGAAAGCCGGATTGGCGCACAACCGGTGCAGCAGGTTCCGCCCCACAAAACCGTTGGCCCCGGTTACCAGCACGGTCATCTTGCCCATATCGTCCCTCCTTGTATCCCGTCTTCGACATACCGTTTTAAATCCGCGGCCGTCCCGACAATTCCCTTTTCGTAATAATCGCGATACCACCCGACCGTATGCCGGAACGCCGTTTTGCTCTCCCATACCGGCCGCCACGACAGCACCGCCCTTGCCTTCGAGCAATCCAGCATGAGGTTGTGGGCCTCATGCGGTTGGCCGTCGTCACGTTCTATCCGGTAGTCCATTGCCGGCCAGTATGCTTTAAGCCTTGCGAGGACGTCTTCAACACACAGCGCCGACTCGAGCGACGGCCCGAAGTTAAAGCTCGTCGCCGCTTCGCGGCAGCCCTCCAGCAGGCGCCGGCCCACGAGCAGGTAACCGGAAAGGCAGTCAAGCACGTGCTGCCAGGGCCGCGTGGCCCGGGGGTTGCGTATCGTCACCGTTTTCTTTGCCGCGCACGATTTCATGACGTCGGGGATGAGCCTGTCGGCCCCCCAATCCCCTCCACCCACGACGTTGCCGGCGCGTACGCTTGACAGAAGCGTGTCGTGCGCGGTGCCGTATCGTGCAAGGTTGAAGTAGGAGTTCCGGTAGCTCGATAAAAGGACCTCGGCGCACGCTTTGGACGAGCTGTAGGGATCGTATCCGCCCAGGACGTCGTTTTCCCGGTAGGGCCATTCCCATTCCCGGTTTTCGTACACCTTGTCGGTGGTGACGGCGACAATCGCCCGAACGCTTCCCGCGACGCGGCACGCCTCGCACACGCGCAGAGTTCCGATGACGTTGGTCAGATAGGTTTCCGCCGGCTCTGCATACGACTGCCGTACGAGAGGCTGGGCCGCGAGGTGAAATACTATCTCCGGTTCGGCGTCCTTCATCGCCCGAGTGATGGACGCGGCGTCGTTGATGTCGCCGATTATTGATTTCATGTCGGGTTTGCAGCACTCGAAATGATTCGGGTTCGTGGGCGGCTTTAGTGAAAAGCCGAACACCCGCGCCCCCATCCGCGCCAGCCAGTACGCGAGCCACGAACCCTTGAACCCGGTATGGCCGGTGATAAACACCTTTCTTCCTTTATATGCTCCGCCAAAGAGGGATTTCATGTTCGCCCGCCTTTCCCTACCACAGCTTCCACGGAGCCTTGCCCTGGCTCCATATCCCGTTCAACTCGGAATAGTCTTTGAAGGTGTCCATGCATTTCCAGAACCCGTCCCACGGATACATCCTGATCTCGTCGCTCCTCACAAGACGCTTGAAAGGCATGTCCTCAAGCACCGTGTCGTCCCCGTCGATACAGTCGAAGATTTTCTTGGACAGTACGAAGTATCCGCCGTTGATCCGGCCCGGCAATACCGGCTTTTCCCTAAACGAGGTGATTTTACCCTGCTCGTCCGTTTCCACGATTCCGAAGGTGGTGGGGAGGTGCACGCCGGAAAGCGTTACGGTCTTGCCGTGGCGGCAATGGAATTTGTAAAGTTCATGAATGTCCAAATCCGACACGCCGTCGCCGTAGGTAGCAAAAAAAACGTCTTCGTCGATGTACTTCCGTATCCGTTTTATCCTGCCGCCGGTCATGGTATTTTCGCCAGTGAGCGCGAAGGTGATTTCCCAGTCGTCCACGTCCTTGTCGTGCGAGCCGTCGATGACGAACTGTTTGCGTTCGCGATCCTTTATGGTCATGGAAAAATCGTGGTTCCGGGAATGATAATTTTCGAAATAGTCGATTATGGCGTCGCCCTTGTAGCCAAGGCACAAAACGAACTTCCTGATGCCGTAAAACGAATAAATTTTCATAATGTGCCAGAGGATGGGCTTCCCGCCTACGTCGATAAGGGGCTTTGGAATTCCGTCCGCGACGCCGCGTATTCTCGTGCCTTGTCCACCGCATAGGATTACCGCCTTGTATCCGGAAAGATCGAAATCGGACATTTTTGCCTCCAATCTTCAAGCGTTCTCGTGTGCCGGCATTTCCATGTCAGAATATACCACATATTTTTAATTTTGTGTATAAAAAAAATACATTTTTTATAAATACTTATTTTATATATATTATAACTATTTGATTTATAAACATATAAATTTTTTATATGTATAATATTTTTTATTAAATATATTTATTTCACGCACATGTTCGTCATTGCGTATATTTAGAGAAATCTAAAAAAGGCATCATCCCATGCGCCCGGATATTTTCACCTATCTCGACTATCGACACTATCTGGCCGATTTATACTCAACGCTTAAAACCGAAGATCCGTCTTTTTCGTTGCGGGCGTTTGCCAAGGCCGCAGGCTCGACATCCCCGAATTTTTTCCAACTCATCCGCGACAGGAAGCTCAACATAGGACCCGCGAACATCGTGGCGCTTTCCCGGTCGCTCGATCTCTCTAAAAAAGAAGAGGAATACTTCGAGACCATCGCCGCCTTCGATCACGCGAAAACCCATGAAGAGAAGGATAGACATTTTCACCGGATGCTCGTTTCACGCGAATACAGGTCCATCAAGCAACTCGAAAAGGAGCAATATGTCTACTTTTCCCACTGGTATATTCCCGTCATACGCGAACTCGTTACTTGTCCCGGGTTCACCGGAGTTCCCGGCTGGATCGCCGAGAGGATAATCCCCCCGATTTCCGAAAGCAAGATCAGAAAAGGCATCGCCCTTCTTGAATCGCTGGGCATGATAAAACAAGAAGGCGGCAAATGGGTGCCGAAGGTAACCAGCGCAATCAGCACGCCGTCGGAGGTCATTTCACTGGCGGTGGTGAAATATCACAAGGATGTCATCGCGCTCGCCCGCGAATCCATCGAGCGCTTCGGCATGAACGAACGTGACTTACGCTCGGTTACCATCGGCGTTTCAATGGGCGGCTTCGATGAAATAAAGAAAAGGATGGAGGCGTTCTGGAAGGAACTCATGGCTTTCGCGGAAACGCAGAAAAACGTCGAACAGGTATTGCAGGTAAACATGCAGGTGTTTCCCCTGACCAAACCCAGCGACAAAGAAGGTCCGTCATGAAAAAGATTTGTTGGCTCCTCGTTGCTTTTCTCGCAATCGCGGCGAGCCTTCATTTCCAGGTGGCCTGTACCGCCTCTTCCCAGGTCGCCGGCGGTTCAGGGGCGGGCAACCCCGGGGGCGTGGCGACCATCGCATTGCTCGTGGACACGCAATCTTCCGCCGGGCTGTCAAAGATTTCCGCGACATCCGCATCCGACACAACGGGAAAAGGCGCCGGACAGGCCGGCGGCCCCGTGCCCGCCTCGTCAAACGACCAGATAGCGGCGGCGGGGAAAGGGCCTTTCACCATAACCGATGACGGCGGCATGTCCATGACCGTGACCGGGACAACCATCGCGGTAAAGGCCGTTTATTTCATGCTTGACTCCGGCCAGAACCCCGCAAAACTTCTCGAACGGTTCGATCAGCCCCTGCTGGCCGATTCATCAAGCATTGTTTTGAACGGTCCGTTCGTGTTCGACGCGATGACCGGCGTTTCGGTGCCGTCCATCGACACGCTCAAACTGCCGGAAGCGAGGTACACCGGCATAAAACTGCTGCTCGATACCGCCCAGCACGGAGGCCAGCCGGGAGGTCGAACGGGATCGGCGGTAGACATCACCGGCACCTTTGTATACCAGGCCGTTCAGCGCAACTTTTCGTTCCGGCTGAACATGAACCAAGCCATTCCATACATGAACGCGCAGAGCAGCGTCGTCGTCCAGGCCGTCGACACCACCAATTTCACCATCGTATTTAATCCGCAGTTGTGGCTTTCGGGAGTCAATATTGCGTCATGCATTGACAATGGCTATATCACACTGGAGAACTCGGGCGATCTTATAATAGACGGTAATACCGGCCGCGGGCCTTGCCAGTCAATCGAAGGCGCCATCAGACAGAACGTTGTTGCCTCGGGCCAGCTCAGAGTGAGAGCTCGATAGTGAAAGAAGCGAAAAGAATGCCGAGGAATGCATGTGCAAGGTGGTCGAACGCCACCCGCGGAGCCAGATAGGCAAAACGAGAAATCCGAGGTATGCGACGGCGGTGCGTGCGATTCGATTGAGGGTGTTCGATACGGCCGGACGCGGGCGGCGGAATATTCGCGAAACCGTTCGGCGTCCCCATGTAACGTCATCAAAATAATTTTTTCACGCCGCAGGCCGGTAAAGACACCGCGGTCTCCGGCCGTGGTGTCTTTACAAGAAAAGGTCACAGGTTTTTCGCAAGCGCTTGTTCGAGCCGCACAGAATGAAGCCGAGTGGGAGAATTGATTGTTCCCCCGCTCTGCTCCGCCCGTGAGAATCCGTCAAAACGCCACCGCGATCTTCTTGACATACCGAATTCCCGTGCCGTCTTCATCAATCTTCACGATATATGCACCCGGAAGTGCCGTACCCCGGCCGAAACGTACCACGTGCGATTGACCCGCGCCCGTCCTAACCACGCGCGCCGTCTTGCCGTTCGCGGTGTAAACCGATATCGTGACCGACCGCGGCCTGTCCAGCAATACCGCTATCGCGCCGTTGACGTACGACATCGCGCACCCTCCCGGCGCGGATTCCCGTTCGGGCGGCGCCGCGTTGACAATACCGGAATCTGGCTTGTTCGGGTTGAGCGGCATGTTCTTCGACGGCGGAATCGCGCCCGTGAGCATTTTCTTGGCATAGCCCGCCAGGCGAAGGTACCAGTCGCTCGGCAGGCTGCCGTAGCCGTCGGCGTCGAGCGTGAGCCAGTAATCGCTTGCGGGAACGAGCGATTTCTTGGTGGCCGCCTTGAGCATGGCGGTGCCTTCGTCCACCTCGTCGAACATCGCGTTGTAGAGCATGGTCGCCCCCGCCGCGACGGCGTTGTAGGCCTGCCGCCAGAAAAACGCGCCGCCCTGGCGCGGTATTTGGTTCTGCGGCGAGGAGCCGTGGTGCATGTTGCTCCAAGAGAAGCCGGGCCAGATCACCGGCAGGTATTCCTTCCCCATCCGCTTGCACTCCGCGACGTCGGGGTCAAGATGGTTTGTCTTCCAGGAATCCGCGCCGTTCATATCTCCGAACCTCCCCACGAACCAGGGACTTATGATATCCGGCGCGCGCACCACCGAGTCCCACGGTGCCGCGATGGTCTGCCAGTTGTCGTTTACACCTCCCATGAACGTGACCCGGTATTTTGCCGGCGCGTCGGTCTTGAACCATTTGATAATCCGCGCCGCAACGTCCGCGGTCATGGCTCGGTCGGTGAACCCGAAGCCCCACACCGACAGGAGCGGCAGGCCCTTGTGGCGCAGGTAGCGCGGGCTGTCGAGGATTTTGAGGGAATCGACCAGGTACATCCAGTCGGACGTGATGTCGTTATACAGGGTCGCGTTGTTTGAACTCGATATGTCGTACATCACCGCGAACACGCGGCCGTATGCTTCGGCTCCCTTCCTGCCATTGAGCAACACGTGGTTGGTGAAGTTGTTCACGCCTTTCTGGGGCGGAGAGAACCGCTGCACCCAGACGCCGTCGATGCCGTAGTCCTTCATCCACTTGAAGTGGCGGAGTTCCGTTGCCTCGGAATACGAGGAATTGAGTTTGAGCGTCGAGCCGTCGGCATAGGTCATCTTCGTATCGAACAGTTCCGACGCGGCGTATTCGGAGAAATCCGGCAGCAAATCCACGTTGAGGTTCGCGTGCGTGGGGTCTTGGCTGTTGAACCAGTGGAACCATCCGCCGCCGGAACCGTCGCCCGGGCACTGGAACCATCCCTGATAGCCGCACATGTATTTGCCGACAAGGGTGGTTGCATCGACCGTGTCCTGGGAAAACGCACGGTGATGCGTGAAGAAAAGCAAGGAAAATGCGGAAAGCAAAATTGTCCCGGTACATTTCCCGGCAACAACACCGGAAGGCCTGGACGGAACCGCATGGGGGGATGCGTTCATGCCATCCTCTCGATTGTTACGAAGTTTTGGCTTTATGGAAAAATAGGATTTTCTGCCGGTACAGTCAAACCAGGATTAAAAAACGGGCGTATTGTAAATTGTTCCGCGGCAGGTTCGCGGAACCGGTCCTCGCGCGATTAAAAAAGCCCCCGCCTCTTTTAGGAAGCGGGGGCCTTTTTAAAATCAAACAATCATCGTGCTACCGTACCACGAAAAACCTCTTCACCGCGTTTTCCTTCCCGTCGACGACCAGCCGTACAAAGTACACGCCGGCTCCCATTTGGGAACTGCGGGGAATCCGGGCAACGGTCCACCCCGCGCCCCGTGCCGTCGGCTTCTGTTCGTACAATACTCTTCCGGAAGCGGACAACACCGTAAACGAAACCGAGGACTGCTTCTGCAGATAATACTTCATCGTCGTTCCGTTAACGTCGAAGCCGTGCAACGCCGCGCTGCGGGATTCGGCGGCCCCTCCCGGAATGACTACCGTAGTGGGTCCCGCGGACACCGGTACCACGGTGTAGGAGGCGCTACCGCTTTTTAGCCCCGCGGCCGTTGCCGTCACCGTGACGTTTCCCGCCGTGAAGGTGGAGCGCACGGCTATGTGACACATGCCGCCTTCGGCCGAGAGTTTCGGATCAAGCGGTGAGTGATATCCCACCGCCTGGCCCGCGGTCACGAAGGCGTCGGCGCCCCCGCGGTACTGGCACGGGCCGGACACCGCAAACGTGACTTCGTTGGTCGCGGTGGGACACAAATTGCCGTTTGCGTCGACCACTTTCGCAAGCAGCGTCGCGCAGTCGGTTCCGTTGGCCGTGATGTTGAACACCGAACCGTCGGGCTTGACCAGCCTCGGATCGACGGTAAGAGCGATACTGTCCGGAGCGCCGGCGGTGACTTTTCTGTCGGTGCACACCACCCTGCCGGTCGAATCAAGCCCTTCGGCAAGCAACGTTCCCGAGGCCCAGGCCACGTTGTCCCAATAACACTGATACGAAATCTCCGTGGTGGTTTGGGATCTCCAGCTGTCGTTTCCGCCGCCGTCGGCCGGGTTCGGCGTTTTTTCTCCCAGGCTCGTGCCGTTAAGCGAGAGCCGTACCTTGGGACAGTTGCTGAACACGTTCACGCGCACGTTGCCGGTGCGGTTCCAATGGTGCGCAATCACGACGCCGGGCTTAATGGAGAAGGGAATCCACGCCACCCTGTAAATATTATACAGCAGTTTGGGAAGGCGGTTGGCGTCCATGACCGACGAGCCGAACGACCGTGCCGTGCGTGTATCACCCAGGAACGTGCCCACCTCCCCCGGGCACTCGCACATATACCAGTGGGCGAGACCGAACGCATGGGCCTTCCAGGAGGCTTTCCAGTTCTGCATATAGGGCCCAGCGAACTCAAGCTCGTAGTCATAGGCAAAACGGGACACTCGCGCGGGACCGGCGTCCCAACCTTCGGCGCCGAAGGCCGGGAAATTCGGGCATGCCGGATTGAGCTTCTGCCCGGCTTCACAGCCGGCCGCCGAGCATTCGATGACGTTGGAGATGCCGGCCCTGCAGCCGTCGAGATACGAGCGGTCGGCCTGCGCATGCTGCATGATGGGATCCCACTGCAACGCAAGCGCCTTGAGATTTCGCGACAGGCTGTCTATGATGCCGGCGTTGGTCACTTCCCACATGAGAATGCTGGGGTGGTTGCGGTCGCGGATAATCATGTCGCGGTGCAGCTCCATCTTGAGCGTAATTACGTTCTGGTTGATGTTGCCGGCTTGGAACGCGCCTTCGCCGTCGCCGCTCGGCTGGTCGAGCATCACGCCGAACGCATCGCATGCCGCCACGAACTCGGGCGCGCAGGTGGAATGCCCGGGACGCCAGATTCTCCCGCCGCAGTCCGCGGTAAGCTTGACGTCCTTCCACAGGAGCTCGTCCGGAACGCCGGAAGCGAGCGCCGGGTAATTGTAGCGGCCCGACATTCCCCACATATAATGCATGTGCCCGTTAAAATAGGGGTAATCCTTGTCCCAGGTGATCTTGCATATGCCGAGCGGCGAGGTGAACACGTCGACGGTCGTGCCGTTCACCTTCACGATATGATACACCTTGTGCATGTAGGGCGTGCCGTACGGGCTGTTTGCCGGATACCAGAGCTTGGGATTGGCGATGTCGCCCGTCTGATCGAACACGTACGCGGAGTTCGCGGCGACGGTCTGCGGGGAACTCACTAAAGACAAAACAACGTTGTCCTGTGCGTCAACCACCTTGGTGGTGACCGTCACGCTCTGGGACGTCGCGTTGTCGTTTTGCACGTTGGTCATGAGGCGCACGGTCGCCGACGCATCGCTGGCCGAGACCGTACCCACGCAGGTTCCCCAGTTCCTGACGACGGAGTAAACGTTGACCGGCACGTAGACCTTGTCGGTGATGTGCATCCACACCGGACGAACGAGTCCGCCGTCGGCCTGGCCGAAGCGGAACGCCCCCGAGATGGCCTCGGTATATATGCCGCCGCCGTTGCTCACCTTGACGGCAAGCACGTTTTCGGCGCCGCCGAACTGCACGTTCGGCGTGATGTCGACGACAAAGGGTATGAAGCCGTTCACGTGCGTGGCCAGCGGGTTGATTGCGCTGTTTCCGGGGATGAACGTACCGTTGATGTACACCGCGGCGCCCGTGTTTGCGCCTTCGAACTCGACGAACACCTTGCGGTTCGCATAGGCGGCGTCAAGCGTGAAATGCTTACGGTACCACGTGGAGCCGCCGTATTGGTTGCCGCCGCCGCTTTCCCGGTTGGTGTAGCTGTCGTCGTCGTTGAAACAGTAGGGTATGCCTACATCCTTCCATGCACCGTCGTTGAAAGCGACGGTCGACGCTCCAACGGGATCGCCTTTGGTGAATTTCCACGGCGTAACGCCCATGTTGATGGTCACGCGGTTCGACGACTCCGGCGTGTACACTTCGGCATGGGATATCGACAATAGCAAAGACAACCCCACACCGATTATCGCAAGCCTCCCCCCTGACAGCATAATCCCCCCTTTTTGAGTTAATCGATTAACGCCAAATGAATTCCCATTATCGTCTTGGATCGCGTCTGATTGAAATCGCGCATAATAATATAAGGTATCTTCCCGCTTTTTTCAACATCCGCAACTCATTAAATCGCCGGAAGGATCTCGCCAACGGTCACAATCCGCGCTTGCGGTACCTTTTTCTGCCGCCTGCCCCACGGCAAGCTTTTGCATGCATCTTCCTTACCTTCGATAATCACGAGAATAAAAACCGCCAGCGAGCGGTGAAAGCCGGACATACTATCGGAACAGAAACCGTACGACGATAACCCCCGCGCTCGACACCGCATCGGGAAGCAAGACGCTACGCTCTTTTTCCCCCGCACTAAACGCCTTTTTATATAGAAGCCGCCCTCTCACGTTGCACACTTCGAGCGCGTTTGCGCCGTCGGCTACTTCCATTTTTCTACTGTGGCGGGGATAACGAAGGAATCCTTGAGATTGACCCGTTGTGCGCAGATCGCGCGGGGACGGCCCGGAAGAGACACCTGTCGCGGCGACGAGCTTGTACAGTTCGGCGCCCGCCATGCAGAAACCGCCGTCGGTCCACTCGTTGTTGTCGCCGACGGTCACCGGCCCCGGCGACGACAAGGCACCCTGGGCATAGCCAAGATGGTTGTTGCCCTGGATACACCCAAGAAGCCCCGTCCACGCTTTTTTCGCGGCCGGCTCGAATATGCTTCTGTCAACGATCCCGGCATTGACGGCATACAGCATCTCGTACAGGAAGAACACCGAACCGCTTGTTTCCCTGCTTGGATACACCGCCGGATGGTTGATGTCGCTGCGCCACAGGCCGTCGGTCGCGTCCTGGTACTTCGCAAGGGCGGTTATATGCGCCCGTATCATGGACTCGACCCACAGGGTGCCCGGCCGCCCCTTGGGAAGGTTCTTGTGGATGAGGCACAGGCCGCCCGACACCCAGCCGTTCCCCTGCGCCCAGTAATGGATGTCCGGGTTCGTGGAACACGCGTTGTACACGTTGCTCCCCCACATGCCGTCCCGTGCGCAATAATGGTGCCTGTCGGCGTTGTTCTTGTAGAATTTGTAAAGCGAGTCGAACATCGCGGTATCGTGAAGGGCACGGCCCGCGTACGCGAGGTTGGGAGCCGACATGTACAAATGGTCGAAGATAGGCCACACCGGATCGTTCTTGTTTCCGCCGAAAGGCGGCGGGTCTACGTAGGCCATGTACTTCGAACTTACCGTCGCCGCCTGTATCCTGTAGAAATTTTCGGCCGAGGTGTCCTGCTCGAAAACCTCGAAATAGGCGTGGAAGCAGCACCAACTGTCGAAATTGCTTTTTATAGTGTCGCCGTGTCCGCCGACGTTGTTGCCGTCGGTGTTGGGCAGCCATTTGTAATAGTTGCCCCACGCAATGGTCGTGTCGAGGTATTTCTTGTCTTTTGTCATCCGGTACACGGCCATCACGCCGTCCATGAAGGTCCCGCCCTGCCAGCCGCGGTTCATGCGGCCCGAAAGCCGCGAGTCGGCGACGCGCATGCAGACTCTCTTGATGCTGTCGGGAGTGAATTCCGGCTGCGAAAAGGCGAGATCAACAACGAGGACAATCGGCAGGAACAATACCGGCAAGAATTTCATACCCCCCACTTCCAAAGACGCCACGGCGTTGAAGCAACAAGCCCACCGACCGATAACAATTTCCGGTCAAAACGACTGCCGGAGCGGCGACGCACGGATGGCTTTGCCGCACAGGGCGCCCGTCCGGGCTTCAGGTCTTAAAAATGAAATATACCGCGCCGACGAGACACATGCCCGCCCAGAGGAAATTCAACCTCAGCGGCTGCCTCATATAGAGAATCGCGAACGGCACAAACACCAGCAGGGTTATTACTTCCTGCAATATCTTGAGTTGCCCGAGCGTGAGCGCGGTGTATCCAATCCTGTTGGCAGGCACCTGGATCATGTACTCAAAAAACGCTATGGACCAGCTTGCGATTGCGGCTATAAACCACTTTTTATCGATGAGGTTCTTGAGATGGGCATACCAGGCGAAAGTCATGAACACGTTTGAGAGAACCAGCAAACAGGCTGTCTTGAGAACGACCGGCATGGCATCGGCTCCTTCCGCGCGGGCAGTTGGATTGTAAAAAGCAGCTATTTTGGGATATCCACCGGGTTGTTACGGAAACGCCGTTCATGACAAGATTGCCGAACCGCGACGGCGCCCCAAAGGACTTTTCCAACACCGGTAAGAGGTCCCCGTTTGTCGTTTATTCCACATTCGTTCATTGCACGAACGTGTTTTAGCCGTCCTTCCATTATTCCTTTGTAATAGAGTCTCGTTCCTGGACATAATATACAAAAATTTCGAGGTCGCGGAGTGAAAGAGAACGGGCGCGGGCAAGACGAACGCAATGAATGAATAATTAAAAATCCCGGTTCTTCTCGGAAGCGGCGCCCCGCCTTTCACGTTCGGCATTGGAACAGATAGTTTCTACGCGCAATAACCATCGGGAATGTTCAACGATATTTCCCGCCCAGGCATTGGCGACGGCCGCATGAAAATGGCGGGGCCGCCGGGGCACAATATTTATCTTGCTTTGCGGGACGGCGGAAATTGGTTTATAAGGCGGGCGGGGCTTGCCGTCGGACAAGGGGCCGGGCGGCGGACACGCTCAATCAAGGGAGATTTACACCCGCGCGAGCAGGACCGGGATTGCCAGGATTAGAAGCCCGCTCGCCCATATTAACCTGAAAAAGTGAAATGCGTATGATATCCTTTTAATGGCCAAAAAGTACAACATACATGCCATTTTGGCACGTATGTTGTACTTTGAAGT
>JGI20214J51650_10000316_pt1 | contig 30474 bp, 29 predicted proteins | sample WetSurMetagenome_FD_51650 | JGI IMG/M metagenome (IMG submission 51650) | reverse complement strand
CCAGTTCAAAAAAATCCGCAACCATGCGGATGCCGATCTCGTGGAGTTCTCCCCCGACGCTGGTGGCTACGAGGCGGCGTCCGATCTTTTCGGTGGCAAAGATATGGGGATAGAGTTGCGACATGATGAGCTGGGTCGCCGCGGTGCAATAATGCTCCTGGGCCACGCTCAGCCGGTTGGTCTGCCAGAGGCGGCCGATTTCATGCTGGGTGGGCTGAAACACCTGAAGATAAGTGTCCTTGATTCCCGTTCCCTGCGCCACGGCATCCAGGATCAGGCGGCTGGCCGTGCTGCGCTCACCTCGCAGCAGGGCCTGGAGGTATTTTCCGGCCAGGGGAGTCAAGGGTGCTTCTTCGCGGAGAAAGGTGGGAATAGCCGACGGCAACTCGGGCAAGTTTTTCAATCCTGCTTCGAGATACTCGATAACGGGGGGTTGCCGGTCAGGTGGGAGCTGCTCCCGGGACACTTCCAGCATGCATGCGAGGGTGGTGGTCAGGACGCCATCGGAAAAGCCCAGGCCCTGAAACAGCACCTTCACCCATTTCAGGTAATCCATAAAGAGCAGTGGGTCCGAAGCGGAAAGCGCCGCAGCGAGATAGGCGAAGTGATAGTCTGCGTCCTCCAGACTCCTTTGCCTTCCGATCGCACCGTAGCGCTCCCAGAATTCCGGCTCCTGTGCGTATTTACGCTCTACGACAGCTTCGGAGAGCTGTTCTCTGGTTGCCAGGAGCGCCTCACTTGCTCTTCTGTTGAGTTCCTCCATGGTCTTCGCCCCGCTCTAAGCCGTGACATGCTCAAAACGATGCACCCGGACACTCTTGGGAACCAGTTTCAAGCCCTTCGGGATCCCCGTGTGAGATTCGCGGAAACGGTGGCTGCGACGCCAGTTGGTGAAGCTCTCCTCATCATCCCAATAGGTGATGAGCCAGATTTCCGCAGGATTTTCCACAGGACTGATGACATCCAGCCTCACGAATCCCGGCACCTGGTCCACCAGACGAGGCCGGTTTCTGAAGGCCTGCTTGACTTCTTCGATCATCTGATTTGCCACGGTAAAGCGACTGTGCGCAACAAACATGGCAAGGCACTCCTCTCACCTCCCGTGATTGCTTGATAACCTCCCCTCGGAGACGGAAGCTGACCAAGGTCTAAATATATCAGCCTGCGCAAGCCATCCCCCCTGGGCAGCCAGCTCCTGCGTCGTGCTGAAATAGCCGTTTCGCAAATTTTTGGCGGAAAGGACAACACCCTCGGCCAGAGCTTAACCCAATCTGTCATAAAATCAAACTCGAATTGCTGATTCTCAGCCGGTGCTGAGAGATACCATAAAGTGCTGAGTTTGTTTCTCAAGGGCAGTCGGCATGTTCTTTCCGCAAGCCTTGCCGGCATTTCTCCAAAGACGGAACGACGGAGGCGGGAGCCTTGTGCGCATAGGAGGGCGCAGGAGAAAAGCAATCATTCCTAACCAGGGCATCGGCTCAAGTGCGCAGCATCAGCTCTCCCACCATAATTTTCGATGAGCCTACCAATAGCATGGATTCATGAGCTGAGGCTGGCTGGAGCCGTTCCCCATTCTGGTACCAGCTCGCACCGCCATGGTTTTCAACCATTGTTTTACAACAGCCGTGAGCGCTGTTATTATTCATCTGGTAGTTGGCGTTCACCTCGTGAAATCGTGAAGTTTGTGCAGTTACCCGTCCAAGACGGGGTATACAGCGTTGTGGAATCGTCAGGTCCTGAACTGGTGTGGCCGGAACCGCTCAACGGTTGTCCGCTGCTCTCAGTGCCGATTGCTTCCGGTGTTGCATGATTGCCGACCGACGTAAATACATAAAGTAACTGAAGACCTAAGATTTTGGCGTGATTTATTATGGCATGTGTGCGAAATGAGGAAGAACTTATCCTTTTGTGTGCTCGGACATCTGTTAATGACCAGGCCAGCGAACGGATAAACGAACTTATTGGTCAAGGCGTTGACTGGGGTTCGATTGTTCGAACGGCTTCCTGGCACAAAGTGATACCTCTTCTCTATCGAAGTCTGATCAATGCCGCCGCATATGTGCTTCCTGAAACCATAAGAGAGCAACTTTATAAATACTATCTTAGCAATCTTGGACGCAATGTCTTCCTCGCCAAGCAGTTGCTCAGAATCGTTGATCTATTGAATGCCCAAGGGATCGCAACAATCCCCTTTAAAGGTCTTGCGCTGGCCTCTTCTGTGTACGGAGATCTCGGACTCCGGCAATTCAACGACCTTGATCTACTACTACACAAAGAGGACGTGTTCCGAGCTATGGATTTGCTCCGTGCCCACGGGTTTCATCCGCGATATCCACTCACCCGCGACCAGGAGACTTGTCTGCTCAATAGCAACTACCATTATGAGTTTAGGCGCCACGATCTGAAGGTCATAGTTGAAATCCACTGGGCATTGGCGCCCTCTTATAGTCCCTTTGTTATCGATGTGGATCGCGCTTGGGATGCAAGCAATCCCATTTTGCTGCAAGGGAAATCGCTGCTGTCCATTGCTCCGGAGGATTTCCTTCTCACCTTGTGTGAACATGGTGCCAGGCATTGTTGGGGGAGACTTTCGTGGATTTGTGATGTTGCTGAATTGATCAACTCGTGCAAACATATGGACTGGCCGGTGGTTCTTCAGAGGGCTGAGGAGTTGGGTGGGAGGCGAATGCTTTCGCTTGGGCTTTGCCTCGCCAGACAGTTTTTCCAAACCAGCCTCCCGCAATACGTTATGGAGTGGACACAGGCCGACCGTTTGGCAGTATCGCTCGCCAGCCAGGTGCGCAAACAGATCTTTCAGGGGGAAGCCGCTCAGAATGGTATATCCGAGGACAGGATCTTCCTTTTCTACCTTAAGACAATGATTCGGCCGGAGGACAGGGTTAAATCGTACCTCAAAAAGATCATGCTTCCCTGGCCCGTTGATGTTACCCCCATCCCGCCATCCCCCTTCTTGTTTCCCCTTTATTATTTGATCCGACCGGTGAGGCTTATTGTTAAGTATGAAAAAATATTGTTGAAGCGCCTACTCCAAGGGGGCGCCATATCCAGCTAGACCTTGTTTGAATCGACGGAGCAATGCAAGTTGTTCATGCAGTCTAAACCGATCCATCTCATGGGCGTAAGGGTAGACCCTATAGATGTCAAAACGCTTCATCAACTGATTGCTTATGAAGTTGAGCAGGCAGGCCACGTTCTCTTGAACCATGTTAATGTTCACGGCCTCAATCTTGCCTACGGACAGCCATGGCTTCGCACATTTCTTAATTCCTCCAGAATCACGTTTTGCGATGGCTTTGGAGTTATTCTTGGAGCAAGGATTCTAGGATACACTTTGCCGCATAGGATTACTTACGCAGATTGGATATGGCAACTGGCCGAGTTTGCCGAAGCACAAAATTTCTCTTTTTTTTTCTTGGGCGGTCGGCCTGGCGTAGCAGACAGGGCAGCAGCCAGGCTCAAAGCGCTGTTCCAGGGAGTGCGCATTTTGGGTGTTCAACATGGATACTTTTCCAAAGAAGCAGGAAGTTCAGAAAATGAATCAGTGGTCGACAACATCAACCGGTTGCGGCCTAATATCTTGATTGTCGGTCTCGGTATGCCGGTACAGGAACGCTGGCTGATGGATAATTGGGATAGAATACACGCCAATATTGGACTTACCGGCGGGGCGGTATTCGATTATGTCTCCGGCACCGTGCCCCGGGCACCGCGCTGGATGGCCGATCATGGGTTAGAGTGGCTGGGAAGACTCATTATTGATCCTCAGCGCCTGTGGCGGAGGTATCTTATTGGCAACCCGCTCTTTATCTGGCGGGTTGCGGAGCAGCGGCTAAAAAGAAAGACAATAGCAGGCTCGCGAGAACCAAAAGGCTAGCAGATGCCTGTGCGTAAAGACTATCGCAGCTATGAACCCCTCTTATTGGCATTCCATCAATGGATGGATGCTCTGATCGGTGCAGGATTACTGTTTGGGATTAGCTATTATTATCATCAGGACAACCAGATATACCTTGAATTAGTCTGCTTTGCCTTCTTTGCAATATTCGTATGTTTTCACGTCTTGGACCTCTATCGCTCATGGCGCGGATTATCTCTCATACATGAATTGCATCAGATGTCGTGGGGATGCTTTCTTGTTTATTTCTTACTTTTTTTAATTAGCTGCATACTGAGACGCACTGAGTATTTCTCTTCACCGGTGGTTCTGTCCTGGATGATAACCTGGCCGGTATTGCTTGGAGTCCAGCGTTTGATTCTGCGAACTGTGCAGCGCCATTATCGAACGAAAGGCTACAATCTGCAGCGAGCCGTTGTCGTCGGAGCGGGTGAAATCGCACAGCATTTGGCCCAATGGATCAGGGAGAATCCGTGGTGTGGAACAAAGGTTTTGGGATTTTTTGACGATAAAGCTTCATCGCCGATTGAAGACTACCCAATCCTTGGGAGGATCGAGGCTCTTCCCGGATATCTGCGGGATCAAATCGATGTGGACAGAGTCTATATCGCACTGCCTCTCGAGGATGCACTCAAGATGAAGCACCTTCTAGCCGACCTGAAACATTCAACCGCGTCGATCTTTGTGGTTTCAGATCCCGAGATCTACGATCTCTTGGTCGGGCGGGCGGTCATGTATTTTGATGGCCTTCCTGTGATTTCTCTTCGGAATTCTCCCTCCTACGGCATCAATGCATTGCTCAAACGGATCGAGGACTGTATTCTATCGGGTTTATTTCTGGTTTTGGCCAGCCCCTTAATGCTGGTTATCGGTCTGGCCATCAGACTGACGTCGGGTGGCAGTGTTGTCTTCAAACAATGGCGATATGGCCTTGATGGACGACCGATAAAGGTTTACAAATTCCGCACGATGACTTGTCGCGAGGACGGCTACACATGCAACCCGGCAACCAAATACGACCCGAGGGTGACAAAAATCGGCGCCTTTCTGCGACGGAACAGCCTGGATGAGCTTCCGCAGTTGATCAATGTTTTGCAAGGCAGGATGTCCATTGTGGGGCCGAGACCTCATCCGGTGTTTCTAAATGAAGAGTACCGAAGGATCATTCCAGGATACATGCTCCGCCATAAGGTAAAACCCGGTATGACCGGACTTGCTCAAATCAACGGCTGGCGCGGGGAGATCGATGCACTGGAAAAGATGGAGCGACGAATTGAGTATGACTTGGTTTACTTGAGGGAATGGTCACTTCTGCTGGACTTAAAGATTATAGTACTGACTTTTCTCCAGGGATCATGGCGCAACGTAGATTAAACATTAGGATAAGAACTCCTTGTTCCGCTCGGAAATGAATCGCCTTCTCCCAGTCGGATATGATTATATGATAAAAAACAGGAATTATTTTCCCGGGTGGCTAAGCTACCTCCCTTTCCTGGCATTTTGTCTCTTGTCTGTTCGGATAATTTTTGTCTCCTTTTACTATGCATGCTTCATCGAAGCGCTCGTCTTGTTTCCTGCATTATTGACGGTAATGTCAGTGGCATACAGGAGACCTTTGTGGAGTCTATACGGGTTCATCGCCACGATACCATTGGTCAGTGGCCTTCAGGGCTTAGGGATGATGCCGAATATTCCCATTTTGAGTTTTGCTTTTGCCGGTCTTTATTTGTCGTGGTTTTCCAGAAGAGTGCTTTTTGAAAGGCCAACCGTTCTGACCAAAACGGCGATAGAAATTCTAGTTGATCTCCTATCGTCAATGATCATAATCTCTCTTTCAATGATATTTGCAGCCGGCCAGCCAAATTATCTTTTTCAGCTGCTTTTGTTCAGTCCATTCCAGGCCGCGGACAGCTCTCTTTATGGAATCGAAGCTGCGTATATCATCCTCCAGGGATTGTTTCTATATAGAATAATTTGTATGGAAGTGACTCATATAGAACAGAAATATATCCTATATATCCTATATATACATATATTAACTATTTTGGTTTTCTCAGCCATTCAATTTGTATTTCATATCCCACCACTTGACTTAAAGATGGGTGGCGCTGCACTTTATGCTCCATTTAACGACAAACATTCTTATGGTAGTTATATGTCACTTCTTTTTTTCATTGTTTTATACTTGGCATACAACAGAAACAGTTTCAATAGATTATTGAATACAATTTTATTGTTAAGTATTATGTGTTTAATCGTATTATCATGGTCTAGGGCAACTTGGTTTGCAGTTTTAATAGTATTGCTTATTTATCTACTGACCATTATAAAGAGTTGGAAGATTTCAATATGTACTATATTTATATTAACAGGACTTCTTATTTGTGCTAATCTATTTTATGCTTCACATATTATACGATCCGACAACCTTTATATTAAGCGTCTCGGAGGATTGATCATATTTAGTGCAGTTGCCGAGGATAGGAACATAAAATTCAGAGTTATCCACTGGAAGCGAGCCGCTCGAATGGTCGCGGACCATCCCATAACGGGCAGTGGAGTGGGTTCGTATTATAAACTCTCCCCGTCCTATGTCGGTGCTGATGATTCCCCGATGATGTGGGGCTTTCGCGAGCATACACACAACTATTACCTACAATTTGCTGCCGAGATGGGTCTGCCCGCATTGGTGGTTTTTCTTGCGATTGTCTTTTGCACCTTGAGAACCGGTCTTTCTGCCATTTCCAAAGATAAGAACCAGACAGGCATCACTTTTGGGATTATTTCGGGTCTGTCTGCTTATCTCATCACTTGCCTTGCCGGGCATCCACTCCTCTTGACGAATCAGCAGCTTCTCTTTTGGTCCGCTCTGGCGTTAATTCCCATCTCCGCTGGACCCTCGGAAGATAAATGCCTCTCTTCCCACTGCTCCTCCCGTTGGAGAAACGGAGTTGGCGTATTGTTCTATCTGCTCTTGATTGCCTACGGATTCCGGTGGTGGGGCGCCTTTAACTCGCCAGCGTCTTACGAGTATGGTGTTTACGCGCAGGAAAATTGGGGTGAGAAGAAGATGCGATGGACCATGCAAGAGTCCCGAATGCGCTTGAAAGCCGCCGGATCGGTTCTGACATTTGAACTCCTTGCCGGGCCCCGCCCTGTCGGTGCTGAATCGCTGTCTGCGAGGCTTTTCTTAAATGCTCTTCTTTACGATGAAATCCATCTGCAGGAAGGCAGACCAGAGAGGTTCCAATATCCAGTTCCCTGTAAGAGGGGAGAACTCTTTGAATTCAGAATAGTATTAAACCAAACATTTAATCCTCATGAGTTGGGTTTAAGTGACGACCGGCGCGACCTGGGGGTTGCTATCAGCGAACTGGAATTTATTGAAGAAATCCCCAAGGCTGGGATCGGCTTCTATGCTCCAGAAATATCCACCGGGGAAATCCCCGGTTGGTCCCGGGAGGCACCCCCCGAATACCGTTGGACCGGAAAAAGAGCCCTCATGAACCTAGACAGTGGATTTGTCAAAGGTATTACGTTATTTCTTCTATGTGCTCATCCCGAAGTCGCAACTTTTCCAGTGGAGCTCAGAATAATGGGAAATGGTAGAGTGATAAGAGATGAGATGTTTGAAGATAGAGAGTGGAGGAAGATACACATCCGGCAAGAAGAGCTTAATGATTCGGAGGTTCTTGCTTTGAACGTAAGCAGAACATGGAATCCAATGCGCGACGGCGTCTCCGGCGATAACCGGGACCTGGGAATCGCTGTTGCCCTCCAACTTGAATGATACTTTGCCCGAGGTCTCTGAGGGGCATCCGAATAATGCGTAGAATCTTCATGGTCGGCCCTTTGGATCCACAACTGAATGTGTTTCACGGTCCATGTTCGAACTCTCGACATTTGTTGAGAACCTTGACTATGAGATGTTTGTCGTAAGCTTCATGCATGAAGACCAGGCGTGCAGAGAGCGGGGGCTACACCATCTCATCATTGATCCAGAGACAGACAAAGGAGACTATGGAGGCAATTACTGCAATGTGGTTTTCACATGAACGCTGATTTTGCGTCTCAGTTTTCATTAAATGAGGATTTTGGCAAAGACGTCTTCTTGCGACTTTGCCTTGGCCCCTTGCGATACCTCCTTCAAGCGCATGACAATTGGGGGCAGGAGACCTTATCGCGTTTGCGCAGGAACGTTGAGTGCGTTGGGTTTGACGGCCCACCGGATCGGATCATGCATCTTTTTGAATTTCATCTTTCTTTTCACGAATACAAAGAGGTCCGCTCAGGTTGTTTGCCCAACCGGCTGTCGCAAATTTTGCCAGGTGATTTTCCTAAGCAGGGTTGGAAATTGACAAGTGACCAGGCGGGGAATGTAACCTGGTACTGTAGTGGAATTTCTCAGTCCCTCTGGACTTGGAAGACGGAAACACCACACCACCATACTGTTTTCCAATTGCCCTGGCACCCAATCCTCGAGGATATGGTCAAACTGGGGGGAGCTTTGGTACATTCTGGACTGGCAACGATAGAAGATCGAGGCTATCTCTTCACCGCGCCTCCCGGCGGCGGCAAAACCACGACCCTTGCCAGGATGCCGCCCCCCTGGCAGGTCTTGGGGGATGATGCTGTGCTGGTTTGGGCTAACGAGGAGGGTTCTTTTCTCACCTCCCCTCTGCCAACATGGGGCGTTCTTTTTGGTTTGAAGGAGAGGCTACAGAATGTTGTCCAATGGAAAGTTGGTACGGTTATTGAGCTGGCCGGAATGATGATGATAAAGAAGGCGCAGCATGAAAGTCTGGTTTCGCTTCGGCCGTCAGAAGCAGCTCGGCAACTCTACCGGGCGTTTTCCGAACACCCAATGGTTGTGCCCAATCGCAACCCGATTCGAAAGCATCTGTTCCACATCGCCAGCAAACTGGCCAAGACCACGCCATCCTGGGAATTCGGACTCTCTCTCAATGGAGACTTCAAGGAATTGCTTGATGGGGTTTTGCCCCATAGCCGATAGCCGGAGGGGTTAAGGAGGGTGAAGATAACACACTGATATACTTATGGTTTCTTCACCCTCACACAACATACAGCTATAGTGCCGACCTAAACACACTCCTCACCATGAGGAGGAACCAATAAAACGTCCCTGATGACCACTAACCGCAGTTGACGCCAGGGGTTCCACCCGTGGTACAATCTCCAGCTGTTGGCCCAGCACACCCTCCACTGTTGCATAGATGCCCAATACCAGCAGCTGAAGTCTGCCCGCCATTGACACATGCTTGATCACCAGCGTTTGGAATGCCACCTACACTGCACGCACCACTGCCGCCTTGACCACCGGTTGCTGTATTGCCGTTAACACAATTGCCGAATGCTTCCGGTAGAGCATCCAATTCAAGCATTCTCGGATCTTCCCAAGTCGATTTTGATCGCTCTTTTATCATTTCTCCTCCTCTAAACTCAGTTGCAGTTCCTTTTTCTTCCAACTTCCTCAACTTTCGTCTTTCTCCTTTTGCATCTTTCCCCTACCGGATAGAGCAGCAAAATTCTACCCGTCCTTCAAGGCCCTAGAAGTGGTTCTGACTCAGTCCCTTAGCCGAGCTTGCGGAAAAAAGCCTTCCTGTGCCGCCTGGTCGCAAAACCAGAAAGCACTCTTTATGTCCCGCTCTCGATAATAATTCTGGGCAAGACATGAACCAAGGCAAGCTTTCTTCATAAGGCACCGACCGCAAACTCCTTCGAGTTCGCCAGGCAGGTCATGTCTAATCTTCAGCAGCAAGGGGTTCTCTCTCCAGATCCTGTCGAGTTCTCCTAGACCCGCCACCCCAAAAACGAGCTCAGGAAGATTCTCACCTATACCGCATAAGGCGTAACTTCCGTCGGCCAGAAGACCAAGGATTGTCTTTATCCCGCAGACGGAAGAAAGATTGGCGTCGAGCATTTCATCGATGGAGCGAAAAGCCATCGGGATGTCAAGGAAAATCGGGAAAGCATGGCGACTTCTGAGTTCACAGGCCAGTCTCCGATTCAGTTCCAGAACCTTCGCAACAGAAAGAGAACGGCCCTCATGGTGTATCTCCAGACCTCTCAACGTAGGCTGAATCAAGTTCAACTTAACTGAACCGGCGCCGATAATTTCAGCAAGCGTGAGCAATTCATCCAGTTCCCCCAAATTATCCATCATGAGGCTCATAATCACTTGAGGCCTGAAGCCGACTTCGACCAAGTTTTTAAAACCCTTCAAAGTGCGTCTGTGAGCCCCGCGAATGCCCCGGATGCTATCATGAGTCTCCGGCAAAGCGCCGTCAAGGCTCACTGCGATGTGGTAGATGCCGCTGGCAAAGAGCAGTTCGGCCAGGGCCCGGGACACCTCCATGCCGTTGGTCTCAAGTCGTCCTTTAAGCTGGTACTTGTGCTGCAATTCGAGCAATGCCGGAAAATCGGGATGAATAGTTGGTTCCCCACCGGTCCATTTGATGCTGGAAAGCCCCAAGGGCTTTGCCTCTTCTATTGCCGCCTTCATAAGTTCGAGGGGAAGGAACCAGGTAGCAGCTTTCTTTGAGGGATGAACTTCGGGGATAATCCAACAATGCTTGCACGCACAATTGCAGACATTGGTAACATACACATAAAGCTGAGACAGGGCTGGTACCTGATTGGGTTCTAGTTTTGCCATATGGAAAGACCCTCGGCTCCAAGATCATGTTTGAATTTCCTGAGACAGGTCTCGGGGCTCGGACGGTTTGGATCTTTGGATAGGGACAGTGCCGTACCGGGACAGTTGCCTGTGCACAGGCGAAGATACTCACATCCCTCACATTCGTCAAAGCTGTCAAGAGGTATCGAGATTCGTCGTCGCAATCCATTCAACAGCCCAGAATTGCGCCAGACTTCCTCCAAGGAATCTTTCCCGATGTATCCGAGGACCAACTGGGGGAGCATAATGCAAGGCACATAGGCGCCATCAGATCGCACCCCAATCTTGGAAAAGGTGCAGCCGCAGCCTACTAGGTGCCCTCTGCCGGGAATGGGGTTGTCGCCCAGCCTCGCAGCCTCCATCTCCCCAAACATCTTCCAGTCGGCCAGTGGCCCAGCGGTAGCTTGAATACGGCCGGGATATTGCTTATCGAGCAGGGCCAGGACCTTCATAGCTTGCAGACGCTGAGCCGGTGTGAGGAGGAGATTGTCACCATATTTGGCTCTTGAACCGAGAGCCGAGATAGAATTGGTGCTGAAATTGGGCAAACCGAGCTCATCAAGGAGCAGATACGCCGTTGCCTGGAGATCGTCGATGTTTGAGCCATGCACGGTGACTCGAACAGTAATCGGCAGGCCCTCTTCCTTCAGGACTTTGATGGCCTGCAGGGCCGGTTCGAAGCTACCTTTTCCCCGCATGAGTTCATGTACTTCCGCCCGCGATCCATCCAGAGATACCTGGATGGAAAAGCAACGTCCGGTTTTCCGTAAACGCTTTGCGAACTCCCGGGTGGCGCGTGTGCCGTTTGTCAATATCTGGAAACGCATTCGATTTTTAACAATGCCGTCAATGAGATCAAAGAAATCCTCACGCAACAGCGGTTCCCCTCCCATAAGGCAGACGCTCATCACCATTGCCCGGCCAAGTTCATCAAAGAACTCCAGCCAACTGGAAGTGGGGAGATCTTGGTATTCAACGCCTTTGTTGTTCTGGTAATAGCAGTATCGGCAACGGGCGTTGCAGCGGCTGGTGATCTCCAGATCAACAGTTCTGGGCGTCGGCATCAGTTCCGTCACGGGGTACGCTCCGCGGGTAAGCCGAGCGCACCAATACGAAAGAACTTCCGCACCAATTCCAGCAACTTTTCCTCGGCGGAGTCATCCATTCCATCAAACTGTTGCTTCAAAATTTCTATGATCTGAGCAAGGCTGCGCCGGCCATCCAGCAGCTTCCATGTTTCGGCTGCAGTGATATTAAGAATGCGCACCGATCCAGTGTCCGGATCAAACAGGACCCCACCCCTTTTATTCTCCTCCCGTAGAAACAGGTTGGGATTGGGGACCGGTACTGTCTCAAGGGTTATCTGCATTGAGAAATCATTCATTCATTGCCTCCAGTTGCTTGCTGATCATTGTCAGGGATGAAGATGCCTCGTCTAACCCACTCCGAGAGAATGATTTCAGCCCTATCAGCGGCTTCTGATTCTGACACGGAATAGTTCCTGCCTATCAGTCCTGTCAGATCATTGCTGGAAAAATCTCCATTAACGAATGTATTGGTGATAAACTCCAGCAAAGCCGCTCCTGCCTTGTTGATCCTGATCAACTTGTCCTTGGAAGCAAGCAGGATAAGCGATTCTTCATGAAAATGCTCAACGGCAAGATCAGGAGCTACTCTATAGAGATGCGGTCCGTTTCCGTGCGAGCTATGCATGCCGGCACGCTCTCCGATCGGGGGCAAAGTGAGAATCTCCTATAACGTCAAACCCATAGCGAAATGTTCGTCCAAAAGTCAAGATTATTATTGACGGGGAAGAATACCTTGTGTAGTCCCCGTTAATCAAGACGAATTGTTTTTGCAAACGCCCTTTATTCTCAAGGTCACCACGGACATCAAATCTGTGAGCGGGAGCAACGGGTAAGATCGATTCGTAACCGGGTGATCTTTTCCTCTGCAGAAGGTTTTTATTCAGCTCACTCAGGCCTGACGAGGAAGTGTTTGTTCTTGAAGGGTACCGTTCTTCATAGCGAATATCCGATCAGTGATTCCCAGAATCTGCATTCTGTGAGTGATGAGAAAGGTTGTTCTGCACTTGCCAATCTCGCGGAGTGTTTCGGCAAGGGCGATTTCGGTATTACGGTCAAGGGCCGAGGTGGGTTCGTCCAGGATAAGAATGGGAGGGTCTCTGAGGAAGGCACGGGCAATGGCGATTCTCTGCTTTTGACCGATCGAGAGCTTGGCACCCCGCTCCCCGACCACGGTTTGGTACCCCTTTTCAAAGCCTAAAATATCGGCATGAATGTGCGCCTTCTTGGCTGCCTCGACGACTTCCTCCATGGTTGCCGAGGGCTTCCCATAGCGTATGTTGTGCTCAATCGTGTCGTCAAAGAGAAAAGTCTCCTGGGAAACAACGCCGATTTGCGAGCGCAGCCAACGGGTGTCAAGTTCCTGCAAGTTCATCCCGTCAAGGCAAATGGTGCCCTTCTGGGGTTGATAGAACTTGAGCAGCAAGGCCATCAAGGTGGTTTTGCCGACCCCGCTGGCTCCGGTGATGGCCACCATCTCACCCGGTCTCACCGTCAGCGAAAGCCCTCTGAGAACCGTCGAGCCCTGCTCATAGGCGAAATCAACATCCTTATAGACGACAGTTCCGGCGATCTCCTGGGGTATGTGGGCGGGGGTCTGCAGCTCTGAGGATTCAAATTCATGAGTGGTAGTGAAAAGTTCATATAATCGTTCCAAAGAGACGAAAGAATACTGTAGTGACATTATTTGAGCGAGCACTCCACTCATTGAGCCGTAGACGTTTGTGGCGTACCAGACAAACGAGGTGAGATCGCCAACGCTCATGGTACCTCTCAGCACAGCTCGCGCTGAAAACCACATGACAAAAAGCTTGACCCCAAGGTTGACAATGTTGCTGATATAGCTTGAGAAATTGGAAAGGATGCTGCTCTTGAATTGGAGGTCCAGGAGCTGCTTCATCCAGCCGGCAACTTTTTGCGTTTCCCGCTCCTCAGCACCATATGACTTCACCACTTCAACTCCGGCGATAGTCTCCATCATTTGCCCCGAGATGTTCGCGGAGCCCTCCATCTGTTGATAACTCAACGCCCGGCTTCGTACCCTGATGAAGTGGCTAAAGACTACATTCAGAGGCATGATGGCGAGCAGAATGATGGTGAGCTGTTGATTCAACTGCCATAAAATGGTGAAACTTAGAAGCGGGCTAAATATGTTGGTCAAGATCTGAAGCCCGAATTGGGAGAATAAGGACTGCACGGCATTCACGTCTCCAGTCACGCGCGTGGTCAAATAACCGACCTGTTTCTGTTTCAAAAATGCGAGGGGAAAACACAAAACTCGATTGAACAGCTCAGTCTGTACGCTAAAAGTGATGTCGTTGTTCAACTTGACGGAGATCACCCCTTGGATAATCTTTGTGAGGCCCATCAACAGCCCCAAAATGATTCCGGCCACAACCAGTAGGTTGAGTGAGGTAAAAATTTGTTCGATGGGGTGTATGAGAAAGGAGAGGTGAAAAGACCGCAGAAGATCCTGAACATTCTGAAGCCCGTTTTTCATAATCACGAAGTCGATCAAAATTTTGCTGCTCAGCGGCGTTGCTGAATTGAAGACAGAGGTTAGAGTGCTCAAGGCAAAGCTCACTAAAGCTATCTTCCAATGGGGCCTCACAAACCGGAAGAAAAACAGGATTTCCCGCCAACGCAATTTTGTGTGCTGCCGCTCTGGTTTTCGGAGGATGTCGAGCAGATGGTCTTTGAGCAATTTTATAAGGCTTACCGCGGTTCCTCCCTTCTGACCCGCGAGGTGGTCTTGGCGCAATTAAGGTTTCCCTCAACTATTCAGTCGAAAATTATGTCGAATCTTAAGATCCCCGACTAAGTGTACCAGGGTCGGCCTCTGTTCCCAAGTTCTTAATCGGAATATTCACTACTGGACATCCTTCGGGTTGGATCGCCAATGCGCCCTCATGGATCTCACCTCCCTTCTATTGTTGTTTGGAGGGCTGAAAAGACCATAAGGATGTCTCGCTCGGACTTAAAAAGTCCTATGATGTCAACGGAGTTTTTGACAATACGTCCCCAATCGGTTTCTCTCTTAAACCGTGAAGGGACTATGGCGACAGGGTCACGGTCACGGTTAACTCCTGACCGTTTCGTTTCAGGATGAGGTCATGGACTTTTCCTTTCGAGAATGCCTTGTGGATATCTTCAAGAGTGCTCACCGCACTGCCGTCGACCGCATTAAGAATATCGCCTTCCTTGAGCCCTGCCTTGGCTGCGGGGCTGCCCGGCAGGACCTCCAAGATCTTAAGTCCCTGCCCCGATGGGAGCACGCGAAACAGCGCCCCGAGCCGGGCTCGGCGAACCGGATCGGACCGGTCGGTGATCCAGACAAAGTCGGCAATGTCGGGATCGGCGGTCCCACCCGGGTAATCGACAGGAAGGGGCGCAATGGTTCGGAAGGAATCGTTTACCCGATCGTAGGTCAATTTGGGCACGCCCACCCGATCACTGATGTGACCCTTGCCGATGAGGACCACGATCTGTTCTTCGGCAGGACCGGCAGCCAGAGTCCTCGCCAATGTCTCCGCCATGGTCTCTTCCCAGGCCAGTTGGGCTTCGAGAAAGGTATTGAAATCGGTGATGTTGCCTTTGAGGTGCTGGCTGTATTGCCGGCGAAGATATTCCTGATGTTTCGGGCTGCTCAAGTGAAACTCCTGAGCCACCCGGTTCCGTTCAGTGGCATCCAGCCCTGCGAGTCCGGATTGAGCGATCTTGCTCACGATCTCACGGGGAGCGTTAAGGCCGACAATCCTCATGTGGTGTTCTCTCGCCCAAGCCAGTACACTGCGATAGAGTGGGAAAGGATAACCCCATACCTGGTCCCATTTCACCTCCCGGAGGAATTCCTCTTCCGTGATCAGGCCCCCCGCGTATTGATCCAAAAGCGGTTGAGCCTCTCGCGGAAACATTTCCAGAGCGAGGATCAACGCAGGATTCCGCGCATACAAACCCTTCATGACTTCGAGCTGAACCCGATGATCTTCCCGGCTCGTGTGGGTCTCTCCCACGTAAATGATCCTCACCCGGGCCAGTTCCGCCATGAGGGCGGCGACCGAAATGATCTTTCCCGTCCTGGTCTCGATGATGTCGCCCACCTTAATCGCTCCTGTAAGCTCCTGCGGCGCCTGATGGCGGTGAAAACCGTCGGTCATGCAAGCGGCCGGCAGGGTTAAGAGCAGGCCGAGCAGAAGAGATCTCAAGGTTTTTGCATCCATAACACATGATCCCGTGGGTTAAAGGTGTCGTGCTTGAATGAGTTCAATCAGCTTGCGGTTGGCTGCGGGAAAGGCATAGTGGTCCAGCTCCCCGGGGGTGACCCAATGCCCGTCCACGGCGGAATGAAGAACAGGCTGCTGGCCGGCGCCGTCAAGTCGACAGGTGAAGGCGTGAAGGGTGACCCTGAACTTGGTGTACTGGTGACGGATCAGAGCCAACTCCCGCAGTCCGCAGATTTTGAGCTCCAATTCTTCCTGAAATTCTCGCATCAGGGCTTCCTTCGGGGTTTCCCCATCATGCAATTTACCCCCGGGGAATTCCCACAGGTGCGGCATGAGTCCGGAGGAAGGGCGTTTTTGGATGAATATTCTTCCGTTGCGGATGAGGATGCCTACTGTAACCTGAATGGGAACGATCTCTCGTGTCTTTATCACGGCCGGCCTCAGGTCAACGACGCCGACCTTCAATCCCTGGCAGCTCTCGCGGACCGGGCATTCGGTGCATGAGGGATTTCTCGGCGTACAGACCAGAGCGCCAAGGTCCATGAGGGCCTGGTTGAAGCTTCTCGCACTGCCCCGGGGAAGGAGGCGTTCCGCGATGTCCCAGAGGTTCCTTCGACTCTGCGGTTCCCGGATGGGATCGGCAAAGTCGAACAGGCGTGAAAAGATCCTCATCCCATTGCCGTCCACGGCCGTGCAGTCTTCGTTGAAGGCTATGCTCATGATCGCTCCCGCCGTGTATCGGCCAATTCCGGGAAGACCCAGGAGCAGATCATGATTTTTTGGAAGCTCGGCGCCATGGTCTCTGCTGAGAATTTGCGCCGCCTTGTGGATATTTCTCGCGCGCGCATAGTAGCCCATCCCTTCCCAAACCTTGAGGAGAGCTTCTTCCGGTGCGAGGGCGACCTTCCTCACTTCGGAAAAGCGCTCCATCCAGCGGTGATAATAGGGGAGCATGGTCTTGACCTGAGTCTGCTGCAGCATGATTTCGGAGATCCATATTTCATAGGGTCTGTAGTGCACTCTCCACGGGAGTTTTCGTGCGTGTGCCTGAAACCAGGCCAGCAGGTTCCGGCGAATATCGTGATATCTTGTCTCGGGCATGCTCATTTCCTACTCGCCTGGATCGAATCCAAGGAAGATTGGGGCGAGATTCACCCGCTTCGCCGTGAGAGTTTTCCTGCGAAAATACTGATCAATCCCCCAAGCATGACATAGCCGAAAGTGACCTCGNTCATTACCAGGTATGCAGCCACAGCATTCTTGGGCACAATGTCACCGAAACCAAGAGTGGTAAATGTCACGACGCTGTAATAGAAAACGGTGGTGAGGCCGAAAGGCATGTGCTCGAGGTGAAAAGAATCGGCTCCAAGGTGCCAGTAAATGATCGCGTAGAGAAAGGCGATACTGAACGACCACCCTGCCCATCGCAGCAAAGAGCGACCGCAGTTGGAAGAAAGCCACCAGAGATAACACCAGAACCTGCCTGAGCTGCTTTCCTGTAATTCCTCGAGGTAATCCTGATCCTGAAGGAAAAGCCTGAACCTCTTACTGCCAAAGGAGGAAACCGCGTTGTTTCCTTTGCAGCGGATGGTGGTGCCGAGCAGCAGATCAAGACGCTTTTCCCAGAGCCGTCGGGGATGACACCGAGTCTCGTGCAAGGCCTTAAAGATACCGTTGCGATCGAACCTGACCAGAGAAAGGTTGGCGTTCTCAAGATTGGTGGCTGTCATGTTTACCCCTTCCAGGCTGGCGCCCATTAGGTTGGCATAGCGAAAGTCCGAGCAGGACAGGACCGCATTCTGGAGGGTGGCATAAGACAGGTTTGCATGCCTGAAATCGACATCCTCGGCACGAAGGTTCTTGAGATTGGCCGCGCCCAGGTTGGTTTCGACGAGATGAGCAAAGGGCAGCATGGCATCTTCGAGGCTGGCGAACGCCAGGTTGGCCCTGTCGAGGTGTGCATGCGCCAGGTTGGCATGATCCAGGGAGGCATGCGCCAGGTTGGCACGGTGCAGTCTTGCCCTCACCAGAATCGCATGGTCCATGCATGCGCACGATAGGTCAGCTCCCTCGAGGTTGGCATCGGCAAGATTGAGCCACTCGAGGTTGAAGCTGTTCAAATCGGCAGACTCAAGGTTGATGACGACATTGGGGTTATGCGTTCGCCATGAGTTCCATGCCTCGGCTCCCCGTCCCAAAATTGCCAGCTGTTCTGCATCCGCCATATCAATCCTGAATTTCCTTACTGTTCCCTTGCTAAAACTCGGAAGATGTTATAAAAGGCACAAGATTTCATATTGTTTGGCTGAAGCCATGGTTAAGATCTTTGCATACATAAATGAGTGGTTTCGGTAAAGGCTTTTTTGCCGCACACTCGGGAGTGGGCTTTTGTTCTTCTCAATCCGAAGGTTCTTGACTGAATGGGTCAAGGACTTCAAAGACACCAGATTCGGTGGTTAAGATGAATCCGACCAGTCGCAATCAGCAAATCGTTGCCGAATTAATCGACGAAGAACAGGTGTCGGAGCAGACCGGAAAGCCTTATCAGCAATTGCGGCGCTCCTCAAAAGCCAAGCCCTCTGCGGGCTCCAGGGGCGGGAAGCGATCGGAGCTCAAAAAGGGAATGCCCGGACTTCCCTCTGCCCAGCCTTCAACCGTCGAGAGTTCCTGGACGCGGCGTATCGAAAAAGCCCTTCGCAATACCACGCAGCTGCTCGTTGCGACCCAAAATGTGGAAGGCTATTGGTGGGCGGAGCTCGAATCCAATGTTTCGATCACCAGTGAATACATCATGCTCTACTATCTCCTCGGATGCTCCGACGGGGAGAAGGAACGCAGCATGGTGAAATATCTCCTGAACCAACAGCGCGAGGATGGTTCCTGGGGGTTGTATTACGGTGACGACGGGAATTTGAGCACCACCATAGAAGCTTACTTTGCGCTCAAACTGGCGGGTGAGGCTTCGGACTCTCGGCCTCTTCGCAAGGCCAGAGAATATATTCTCAGCCGTGGGGGGATTGACGCCTCGCGAGTCTTCACTAAGATCTGGCTCGCCCTCTTCGGGCAGTACGATTGGGACAAGGTGCCCTCCATGCCCGTCGAGCTGGTACTTCTGCCATCCCATTTCCATTTCAATATTTATGAATTTTCCAGCTGGGCGAGGGCTACCGTCGTTCCTCTCTCGATCGTCCTGAACATCCGCCCGAAGTTCGATTTAACTGCGGACAGGAGCATCACTGAGCTTTACGTGACCGGCTCCAAGGCAGCCGCTCACAAAAGGTTCGCCTCTTATACCCACAAGCTTTTTTTTCTTTTCGATCGCATCGCCAAAACCTTCGAAAGGAATCCTCTTCATTCTCTGCGCGACCGCGCCATTCGCGCCGCCGAAACGTGGATCCTGGATCATCAGGAGCACAGCGGCGACTGGGGAGGGATCCAGCCTCCCATGGTTTATTGTATATTAGCCCTGCACTACTTGGGTTACCCATTGAGCCACCCTGTCATGACCAAGGGCCTGAAGGCCATTGAGGATTTCTGTCTCGAGGATGAACAGGGTCGGAGGATGCAGTCCTGCGTTTCTCCCATATGGGACACGGCGCTCAATGCACTCGCGCTTCTTGAAGCCGAACTGCCTGCGGACCATCCCGCCCTCAAACGCGCGGCGTCTTGGCTGGTGAACCAGCAGATCACGACGGGAGGGGACTGGCAGGTGAAGAACAGCTGTCCTCCCGGAGGCTGGGCCTTTGAATTTGTGAACACCCAGTACCCTGATGTGGATGATTCGGCGGTGGTCCTGACCACGCTCCACCGTTTGAACTCATGCCATTCCGACGGCATGGGAGGCGTCAAGCAAAGAGGCATGGAGTGGGTCTTGAGCATGCAGAGCAGTTCCGGGGGATGGGCGGCCTTCGATCGCGACAACAATATGGTGCTTTTGAACCGCATCCCCTTCGCCGATCATGGGGCCATGGTGGACTATCCCACGGCGGATGTCACCGGCAGGGTTTTGGAAGCCATGGGCTATCTGGGGTTTCCCGATTCACACCCTCGAGCCGTGCGTGCCATCCAGTTCCTGCGTGATCTCCAGGAACCCGATGGCTGCTGGTGGGGGCGTTGGGGCGTGAACTATATCTACGGGACCTGGGGGGTGCTCCGGGGACTGATCAGCATCGGCGAGGACTCGAAAGCTCCCTGGATCCAGGCGGCGCTTAGATGGCTTAAAGAACATCAGAACGCTGACGGTGGATGGGGAGAAACCTGTGAGTCCTATTCCGATTCTTCGCTCCGGGGGCGGGGACCCAGTACCCCTTCGCAGACGGCTTGGGCGCTCATGGGCCTGATGGCGGGGGGGGAAGAGAAGAGCCTGGAAGTCAGTCGGGGGATCCAATACCTCCTCAACACCCAAAAGCCCGATGGTTCCTGGGAAGAGCTTCACTTCACCGGCACCGGCTTTCCGGAACATTTCTTCATTCGCTACCACAACTACCGCAACTGCTTTCCCCTGATGGCCTTGGGTCAGTACCGGAGATCACTCAAGGACAAGCCTTCGAACTGAAAAGTCTCACCACAGAGTCCGCCGAGATTCAAACCTTTACCACCCGGGTGGTCTCAACGCTCTCTTCCAGTTCGTGTTCCCGGCAACTTCATGAATTATTCAGGTTCAGGCAAGGTTTCTCTTGCTTGCAGAGGATTTTTGCCGCCTCTTCAGGGCGAACTGCTCTGGTGGATACAGCAGGTCGGCTGTTGCCACTCACGAAATAGCAGCCTAAAAAAGCGGGGTTCTCATACCAAGCCGGTATCCGCGTCCTGTGCTACGGGGTGACAGGAAGTCGCTTTCTGATTCTTCTTGGGTAGCACCTGCGGGGCTTGGGTCAAAGAGGCCCTTGGGCCGGTTTCTTCGTATATGAAGACAAGAACCATCACGGTGTGGCCCGCTCTCGAGAGGGTGAACAGGGATATTGAGCATCGGGCGTGCGGGAAATGAGAAATCCCGCATCGTTGTTTTGACGAACGCCAACACCGCAAGGAACAACTCCATGGACTTGCGCTCAAAGAACCGTGTGCCGTCGTACGAAACATTGCTTCTGCTGTGCTGTGGCATCACCTGCGGATGCTATCTCGGCTCGCACATGCGCATTCCGGTGGTGCCGCTCTTCGCGCGCACCATGGGGGCCGACACCTTTCAGGTGGGGACGATCAATGCCTCTTTTCTCCTCATGGCGGCGCTCCTATCACTGCCCCTTGGCATTCTCTCCGACCGTCTCGGGCGAAAGCGCCTCATCATGGGCGGCCTGCTCATCATCTCGTTGAGCTCTTTTTTGCTCTGCTTCAGCACGTCGGTATTAGAGCTGATCGGTGTATACCTCCTCTTCGGCATCGGACTCGCGGCATTTGCTCCGACCATGATGTCCTTCGTGGCGGATTTCTCACCCCCAACCCATCTGGGCCGCTCCTACGGGTGGTACACGCTCGCTCTCTACGGAGGAATGAGCGCGGGCCCCGCTCTTGGTGGGGCGGTTGCCGGGTGGGTCGGCTTTCGATCGACTTTTATCGCATCCGGTGCAATCACCCTCGCGGTCTTTTTCATCGTGCTGTGTCTCCTGCCCCGCGCCCGGCACGTTCTCGTGAACCGTCCACCGAAAAGGGCCACAGGAGAGGTTGCCAGGGACCTCGTGAAAAATGCTCCTCTCCTGGCATGCTGGGTTGCCACTCTGGGGGGGTGCCTCGGGCTGGGGATGTTCGTGACCTTCGTGCCCTTGTACGCTCAGGATCAAGGGGTAAACGTTGAACAGATCGGTCTCATTTTTGGCTTTCAGGCCCTTTGCAATGCTCTCTCTCGCATACCCTTCGGGCGCTTGAGCGACAGGGTGTCAAAGCGAAGCCATCTTGCAACGGCGGGCCTTATCGGCCTATCGATCTCGATTGCAGGACTCGGAATGGCTCACGGCATGTATACCTTCATCTTGTTCGCTGCGGGGCTTGGTATCAGCATGGGGATAGCGTTCACGGCAGTCGGCGCACTCATTTCGGAAGTGGTGTGCGCCGATGCCCGGGGGCTTGCTATGGGCGGCTACAACAGCGCGATCTACATCGGGATGATGCTCAGCTCGTTCGCAATGGGAGCGCTGATCCGGGAGATCGGATTCAGAAACGCTTTCCTCATTGTGGCGATGACTAATCTTGCGGCAACGGGGTTGTTTCACAGGGTGTTCAGCCGTGTGCATGCGGACCGGACGGATCGGGCAGCGTCGGACAAGTCTGGATTCCAACGTTAGTTTTTTCACGGTAACACCACCCAGGGGGCTAACCAATTATGTTCTTACCCGATAGCACAATGGGGAAGAGCATCGAAGATTTCAACGTTAACAACTCCAGCACCTTGAGGGTTAGCTGAGGGGGATTGGGCGGGAGAACCTCTTGATGCCATCGCCGAGCGCGATCCATCTCTTTCGTCCCTGTACGTGTTGAGGCCTCCTGACAGAACATTCCATCGCTTCACGGAAGCGCGTCAAAATGAAGTCTTTCCGCAACAACTGCCCGGTCCCGCGCATCCGGCATGGGCCGGCGAACTGCCGCAGCAGGCCGTGTCAGAAGGCCCAGGAAGTCCCTGCTTGGCGACCCCGGATAAGGACGAAGGCGCAGAAAGCAGCTTCTTCAGGTTCACGCTGCCACAGGCCTTGCAGGTTGGTGACTCAGCAGGCGATGCAACCAGCACCTCGCTCGTTGCTCCGCATTCCACACATAAGAAGTCAAAAAGGGGCATGGCGTCTTTTTTACCTTATTGATTTGATTGTTGGGTGTACTCATCCAGCGCCTTTTGGAACGTTTTTACCGCCAACTGAATACAATGGTGCTTTTGTGCGGGGATCTCCTGCAGGGCGCGGAAAACGTCACCATCGTTCAGGGTGCGGGCGTCCACGAGCTTTTTCCCCTTGATTAGGTCAACGACTGCCATGGCGGAAGCGATCGCTCCGGGACAGCCAAGGACCTGGTAGCGGGCATCCTGGATAACTCCGTTCTCCACCTTCAGGCAGATGCTCATGGTATCCCCGCATGTGCCTGTCATCTCGCTCACTTGGTCGGCGTCGGGGATCGCGCCCATATGAGGCTTTTGAAGAAAATACTGGATGGCCTTTTCGGAGTAACCTGAATCAGCCAGCATCTTATGGATGTGAGTGGCGTTCGCCAGCTCTTCAAATGATTCTTGACTCATCACGCTCCACCATTCAGAAATTAAAGACTTTGGCTTCGGCTGCCATCTCGATGAGATGAGGGCCACCGTCCAACGCCATGTTGTGGAAAAACTCGGCTTCATCGAGTCTACGATTCCTGGCACAGGGGGTGCAAACTCCTATGCTGACTTCTTTTTCGACAAGATAGGGAAGATAGTCGTTGGGACAATCCCCGGTAGTCGTTTTGATGGAGAGGTCTCTTTCATTGTTTGCCCACATTACCCCTCCATCGATGAAAAACAAGTTCACTCCGTGTCCACTGGAGTGGGCAATTTTGGCGAACTGAAAACACCGGGTTGCCGCCTCGTTGTCGTCCTTGCTCAAAACAAACAGGAAATTAGCCATCTTCTTCGTCCTTGATCTATCCGCTTCTTGGCTTCGGGGGACACGTCAAAAGCTGAGCCGTCCAGTTTATTTACCATAACATGTGCCGTCGTGGCCACCGGATCCACAATGGATGTTGTCGCTCCGGCAGACAGAGCATGCCGCCGGGTTTGCCGGTTCCATTCGTTACACTCCACTGTGTTGGCGCCGGCGACACCCAAATGTTGGCTTTGCGGCCATTTCGATTGCAACTCCTTCAATGCGCAGGGCAAGCCCTTCGACCAGCACTCGCGCGACCTTGCCTCTAGCCTCCTCAACGATTCTGCCGAAGGTCTGGCGGGATACGTTCATCCGTGCCGCCGCCTGCTCGTAGTAAAGTCCTTCAAGATCAGCCAGGCGGATAGCCTCAAATTCGTCCATAGAGAGAATGATCTCTTCCATCACGACCCGAGGCCTCCTAGCCGCCTCGAAGATCTTGCAGACGGGCTCACCATCGATTCTCCGCCAGCATTTCGGTCTCGACATTCCCCTGCCTCCTTCTTTTCGAAACCTACCCTCCCAGCCGGAATCGCTTCTCACCTTTCATCACCTGTAACCCGACACGGACTGGCACAACGGGATGATCAACAGAACCATTGGAACTCAGCGGTCCCAACCTGAAAGTATCTCGCCACCTCCTTTCGCTCCCTCCTGGAAATGCAGCCCTTGTCACTCCAAGAGCTGGACCGTCAAGGGGGGATATTGAGACCGAGGATCTGCCTCAGCCGGCAAAGCAGTTCCACGGCATCGCTGGGGCGGGGTAGGACCGGCAGGCGGGCAAGAATGCCCAGTCCTTCACTCGCCTCATGGAACTCCTCTTCGGTAAGGGGACTGACCACCGCCGTGTTGACCATGGCGTTCACCGTGAGCAGCTCGCGTACCAGAGGCAGCGGTTCCCTGTCCGGAAGTTCAAAGTCGATGATCGCAAGCTGAGGGGGATTGCTGCTTACGAATCGCAGAGCTTCGGCGCCAGAGCTAACCTCATCGAGGCGCACCTCCGGGTCTGCAGCGAGGCCTTCGGCCAGGGGATGAAGGGTTTCCTGGCGGGCACTGACCAGAAGAAGGTGCAGCATAGATTCTCCTTTTCAGTGAGTGAATGATCACATCCTGCCCGTTTGTTGACCACCGCCGCCACCACAGGTGAATTCACTGGTAAACTGCTGCAGCGTGCCACTCAAGAAAGCCTTCACGGCATCGCCCACGGTTTGGGAGTCGGCGCCGTAAAGAACGGCGATTCCCACTTGAGTGAACCCCATGAGCGGCCGCATGCCCATACCCCCAGCAATCAGGACCTGGACACCATTCTGGGCCAGGTGATTGACCGGGGCCATGCAGCCGCCCTGCTCGTGCGGAACGTTGGGCAGGGTCCGAACCTTCTGCACCTGTCCATCCACGACTTCCACCAGGGTGTAGAGATCACAGTGACCAAAATGGGCCCCGAGAGCAGAGTCAAGACCGCCCGGATGGGTCGAGGGAATAGCAACAACGGTAGTCTTCATAGCACTTTCTCCTGATTCTTTCTGCTTTCTTGCGGAGTCATGAGACGCCGCATTTCGCCTTGAAATACCCTTTAGTTATGGCAATAGAGGACTGTCCCTGCTATCACCCGCCTCAGAAAACGTTTGGTACAACCATCAAAATTCGCCGGTTTTGCCCTCCTACTTGATCCCATTCAGCAGGTCTTCGATCCGCGCCCAGGTCTGCCTGAGCTCCCGGCTGAACTCGGTCTCAGGAAGCTCGGTAACTACCAGCCCCTGGATCATGGCCTGAGTAACGATGGGATCATGGGGCAGGCGCGCCAGCACCTGATAACTCCTCTCCCGGCAGAAGGTTTCAATCCTGGCGACCTCATCCAGGTTGAGATCATGCTTGTTAATGATGACCGCGAAGGCCACCTGAAAATGCCGGCACAGCTCGGCCACCCGCTCCAAGTCATGCCGCCCCGAAGGCGTGGGTTCGGTGACCGCCACCGCCAGATCGGTTCCCGAAAGGGAGCTGATCACAGGGCAGCCAATACCCGGGGCTCCGTCACAAACAACCAGGTCCAGCCCGTTCGCCTTGGCAAGTTCGCGGGCCTGCTGCTTGAGGACCATGACCAGCCGTCCGGAGTTCTCTGCCCCCGGAATGAGCTGAGCGTGGACCAGGGGACCAAACCGGGTGGACGATACGTACCACTGCCCGCAGTGCTTCAGCTCGAAGCGGACGGCCTCGACGGGGCAAAAGGCAACGCACACTTTGCAACCCTCACACCGGATGGGATCAACCAGAAAACCTTGTTCCCCCTCCCGGATCGCTCCAAACCGGCATAGGGAGGCGCACACACCACAACTATTACACCGTGCGCCGTCGATTTGAGCCTCGTAACCCGAGTGGAATTCCTCGGTCCGTTCCCGCGTAGGCCGAAGGAGGAGATGGAGGTCGGGAACGTCCACGTCCAAATCGCAGATCACTTTGTTGGCAGCCAGGTGGGCAAAGGCCCCCGTAAGCGAGGTCTTGCCCGTGCCGCCCTTGCCGCTGATGATGACGATCTCACGCATGGGCCACCTCCCGTGGGCGGCATCGTTCAGCCCAATCGCAGATCTTGTCCCGCAAGGCAACAAAGGTCTCCTTCAGCTCCGGAGATACTTCCGCAATGACCCTGCCGCGGGCATAAGCCTCTGCAATGGCCCTATCATATGGGATCTCTGCCAGAATCGGTAAACCCTTGTCCCTGCAAAACCGATAAATGTCGTCATTGCCTATTCCTGCCCGGTTAATGACAGCGCCCATGGGTTTCCCCAGGGGGGAAAAGGCTTCCCAGGCGAGCTGAAAATCGTAGAAGCCGAAGGGCGTGGGCTCGGTAACCAGGAGGATCACATCACTTTCAAGAACGGCGTTTACCGCGGGGCAACTCACACCCGGCGGTGCATCGATGATCGAATCGTGGGTGCTCGCCGCGATCATTTCGTTCAGCTTTGCCTTGACCTGGCGTATCAAAGGCGGACTCATCGCTTCGCCGATCCGCAACCGCCCCATGAGGAACTCCACCTGCCCAGCCCGGCCCCAGCAGATTTCTCCCAGTTCCCGCATACCAGGCGAAAGCGCCTTCTCTGGACACAAGGCGATGCAGCCCCCACATCCATGACACATCTCGGGAAAGGTCAACACCAGTTTGCCCATAACGCTTATGGCCTTGAACTGACAAAGCTCGGAACAGGCGCCACAAAAGGTGCACCTGGAATTGTCGACAACGGGGACCTCGAGATGGCCCATTTCGCTCCCCTCCAGACACGGGTGCAAAAAGAGATGGAGATTGGGTTCCTCAACATCGAGGTCCACCGCCACCAGCGGTCCATCCCAGACCGCGGCCAGAGAGGCAGTTACCGTGGTCTTGCCCGTTCCACCTTTGCCGCTTGCCACCGAAACGATCATTTGCCGGCCTCCCGGTTGGCGCTGTCGGCCACCTCCAGTGCGCCACTCTTGAACCGCTCCACAGCATCCCGCACGGTGAGTCCTTCAAGATTCTGCCCGATTTTAATCCCGGCTGCGGAGAGTGCCTGGAAAGCTTTAGGGCCGACGTAACCGGTCAGCAGCCAGCTCGCACCGGCCCGGGCAATCAACTCCGCCGCCTGTATGCCGGCACCCTGAGCCATAACCTGCGACTGGCCATTATCGATGTACTGCGTCTCCATGGTTTCGAGATCCACGACCACGAACCCGGCGGCCCTGCCGAAGCGGGGATCCACCTGATCGTCGAGACCGGGACCTTCACTCGTTATGGCAATCTTGTTCATGCTGTACTCCCTACCCATCTGGTGGGTGTGATTGGCATTCGTAGTTTCAAATACTGCCTTAGGCTCACATCCCGGCCCCCGGCCAACGACTGCAAAACGGCATCCAGTAACCATATAGTCGCCGCCATGGATCCGAAGTGCCAGCCCCTTGATCACGGCCTCGGCTACAACCCTTCTCGCCTCGGCCAGGATGCGGCCGAACGTGTGGCGGGAGATCCCCATGTACTGGGCCGCTTCCTCCTGGTTCATGCCCTCCAGATCCGCCAGGCGGAGCGCCTCGTGCCCCTCATAGGCCAATGATACCTCATCAAGCTCTCTCATGGGGATCCCTTGAGGCTTGAAATAGGTCACCCTTGGGGTGCCAGTGATACGACGGCATTTGCGGGGCCGGGGCATGTTTTCCTCCATTTATGCTCATTTGATCAAAACATAACCCCCGCAATTCCAAAGGTCAATTCATTTATGCTCATTTGAGCAAAAAAGAATTGACCGACGTTTATCTGTCGGCCATTGGCCAGTTCACGCACAACAACCATTGTCTTTAGACCTGATCTTCAAAACGTGATGACATCGAACCCTGCCTCCCGGAAGCGGGCCATGCCGGGGTGGCCGTGCATATCGTCGAGGAGGCTCGGGCTTTGCGCTTTTGCCGCCTCAGCGGTGCCCATTTTGGTCGCGCAAGCCCGGCAGGCGCCGGCAACCAGCCCCACGGTCCTGACCTTTTGGTATGGGGGTTTGGCCGGCCGCACGGCACCATAACCCTTTCCCCGGTTACAATAGCCTTCCGCCTCCTGGATCGAAGCCTGCCTGGCGAATTCACGGACCTCCCCAGTGCGAATCGCCTCGAGAGACTCGGCCGCCAGGTCTTGATGGCGGATCGACGGACAATTCGCCGGGGCCTTCCCGTGGTCGTGGCGACAAAACCGCTCGGACCACTCGTAAGGACAAACAGCGCACTGGGGTTGTGGGACTGCCATCGGGTTTCTCCGGGTTTTAGTGTTCCGGCGAGGGCGCCGGAAGATGGTGACGATGTTCCGGCAGGGCCACATAATTGTGGAGTGCCGTCTGCAGGGTCCCGGCAGCAAGATGAGCACAATGTTGATGGTCTTCGGGCAAATTTTCAATCATACCCAGGAGGGTATCCCCTTCGATCATGGCCGCGTCATCAAGGTTTTTTCCTATTGCCAGTGTCAGAGCAACCGCGCCGCAGAGCCTGCTGGCGCCGCATCCATCTGTAAAGAAAGAGCCATCTCTGATCTCCTCTCCCTCTATGTACAGATAGATCTCCATCGTTTCCCCACAGGGACCGGTGACCCTTGCGGCAGCGGTCGCGTCGGGCAGTCTCCCAAATCTTATCGATCTGGCGGCATCTGTTTCCGGTTCTTTCGAACCATACGATTTGTGCGTCAGACTGCTGATCAATCTCTCCAAGTCGCTCATTTGCCGCGCCTTGCCGCTGGTGTTCCTGGCAGTGTACACAGCCCAGGGATCACACGTGATGGGCTTTACCCTTTGCTCCAGGTAACAGTCCTCGCACAGCGATTCTCCGGCGAATTCACAGGCATCCTGGCCCTCGATTGAGGCACCGCATTTTGCGCAATTGCTCATCGTTGCTCCTCCTTGCCCATACGCTGTACGGTCAAACTTTAGTCAGCAGGTCTGGATCACCGTTTCGTATTTGAACAGTGGGCGACCCTTGCAGACGTGCATTCCCGGCCAAGGTTCACCGCCTTTGCCCAGGACGGAAGGACCACCCACTTCCGTGACGCGTTCCAGCAATTGGGCGGCACTGTCCTTGATCTGCGTTCCGGGGACGAGAAGATTCATCATCGACATGTCGCTCTTGCCGGAAGTTTTGCTCTCACTTTCCTTTTACCGCTGGTCCTTCTCTTTCAGGTTTAAGGTCTGTTTGACGATGTTCTTGTCGTGTTCATAGTCGGTAACCCGCTGCAGCATGATTCTCTGGGCCATGACAGGTCCGGCGCCGTGCCAGGTGGCCACGCCGTGCTGGCCGGCGGTCCAGTGCTGGAGGAGTTTATGAACCTTCAGGATGTTTTCTGTGGGTCTTCTGACTGCGCTTGCCACGCGGTTCGGTAAGTGCGCCGGCCACTGACAGATCTTTGCGCTGGACCATCTTGAGATATTCAAGAAAGCGAGGGTAATACTCAGTGCCTAAATCCCGGTCCATCTCCCAGCAGGTGCTGGCAAGGGAGTGGAATGCATCGTATCCAACACACCGATAGATAAAGGTCCCGAGCATCTCAGCAGTGAAGGTTCCAGCCTCGGCCTTCTTAACCAGGTCATCGGTGCTGGCGCTGACATGAGTATAACGGTTGACCGTGTCATTGATGAGGGGGGAATAGCAGGACATGATGTGCTTGTAACGATCGTCCAAGGCCCATTCATAACTTGCTTTGTTGGCCTCGACCACCGTGCGGGTGTTTCTGTTTTCAAGAACATTGTCCACTTTCTTCCCGTTCATGAATACGCGGGGCTTGAGGTCTTTCAAACTCTCTTCGAATTGCTCGGGGGTCATCATCGCCATTGAGTTTCTCTCCTTTCACGTCTCACAGTTCTAGACAGAAGATCCTCTTGCTGGCCTTAAAACGGAATCCATGCAAGTTACTGCATGAATAACCGCCACCTGCAACGAAAGGCCTCGATCGATTCAACGAACCGAGCAAGGAATTGATGGTGGTCCACTTTAGCGTTGGACTGTTCCATGCCCTAAATAGTCGTGGCGCCCAGCATTCGCCCAAATGGGGCCATCCATTCGCCTCTCGTATCGTTTGCTGGACAGGCCGTTCAAACTGATCCAACGCCCAACAGCAACATGATTGGAGGCAAACCCCTTCCTTCACAAGTCTAACGAGAGAGGAGTGGATAGCCCCTTTCACTTATTGCTTCTCCATCTGCTCGATGCGCTTCCTGATTCGAGTGAGCTCATCGGCGAGCTTGTCGGCCTGCTGTTTGAGAGAGGATAGCTCATCCTGACCACTCGGCTGGTTCATCCTATCGGACCGAAGCTCAACACCCCCTTCGCGAGGAGCAACTCTGCCACCACCCCCTCCACGCCCAGATCCCATGCCCATGCCTTTCCCTCCTCCGCATCCCATGCCGCGACCCATGCCGCTGCCGCCACCACCACCCATACCTCTACCACCACCCATGCCTCTACCGCCGCC
>JGI20214J51650_10000315_pt1 | contig 30477 bp, 34 predicted proteins | sample WetSurMetagenome_FD_51650 | JGI IMG/M metagenome (IMG submission 51650) | reverse complement strand
GGGGCCTGCCGGTGCGCATGGGCTGGTCTTAAGGATTGGAAGAACGAGGATGGTCAGGACTCCGGTGCGAAAGACGTTGCGGGATCTAAGAAAAGGTATTACCTGATCGGGACGAACCCTTCTCCATATGTCGTATCTGGCTAAAACGGATCCAGAAATTGCAGATATCATCGAAAAGGAGCGGCTTCGGCAGGTCAACGGCCTTGAGCTGATCGCTTCCGAGAACGTCGTCTCCCATGCAGTACTCGAAGCCATGGGATCGATCATGACCAATAAATATGCCGAAGGTTACCCCGGCAAGCGGTACTATGGCGGATGCGAGTTCCATGATATGGCCGAGAACCTTGCCCGCGACCGGCTGAAGAAGCTCTTTGGGGCTGAGCACGCGAACGTGCAGCCCCATTCGGGTACCCAGGCAAACATGGCGGTGTATTTTGCGTACATGAAGCTGGGAGAGAAGATACTGAGCATGAGACTTAACCAGGGCGGACACCTGTCCCACGGTTCTCCGGTCAGTTTCACGGGCAAGTTCTACCAGGTAGCCCAGTACGGCCTTGACCCCAAAACCGAGATGCTGGATTACGGCACTGTCGCCGAGATGGCAAAAAAGGAGAAGCCCCAGATCATCGTCTGTGGCGCTTCGGCCTATCCCCGTACCATTGAATTTAAAGCATTCCAGGAGATTGCAGACGATGTCGGTGCCTACTGTATGGCAGACATCGCCCATATCGCCGGCCTAGTTGCAGCCGGCCTCCACCCGACCTCTGTCGGTGTTGTCAACTTCACTACCACCACCACCCACAAGACCCTCCGCGGCCCCCGGGGAGGCGCAATTATGTGCAACAGCGAGTACGCCCAGGCGATCGACAAGGCCGTATTCCCCGGCATGCAGGGTGGCCCCCTGATGCACACGATCACGGCAAAGGCTGTCTGTTTTGAAGAAGCGCTCCGGCCCTCGTTTAAGGAGTACAATAAGCAGATCATTAAGAATGCCCAGGTCCTTGCCGANACCCTGATGAAGAACGGGCTCCGGCTCGTGTCTGGAGGTACTGACAACCACCTGATGCTCCTCGACCTCACGGAACAGGGGATCACGGGTCTCGAGGCGGAGACTGCACTCGGAAAGGCTGCGATCACGGTCAACAAGAACACCATCCCCAACGAGACCAAGAGCCCGTTCGTGACGAGCGGTCTCCGCGTCGGCACCCCCGCCGTCACCTCCCGGGGCATGAAAGAAGCAGAGATGCGCCTCATCGGTGCGTGGATTGCCAGCGTCATCAAGGATATCAAAAACGAGAAGAACATCAGGGACGTACACGGGAAGGTCGAAGCGCTCGCGTCGAAGTTTACGCTCTATCCCGAGTAATTTACGGTAAGGTTACGGTTATGGCCACGATCCTCGACGGGAAAAAATGCTCGGAGAAGCGGCTCGAAATCCTGAAGGAGCAGATTGAGGACGATGGTCTCTATCCCCGCCTTGCTACCATCATCGCGGGAAACGATCCGGCCTCGAAGATGTACGTGCGGATGAAGCACCGGGCCTGCGAGCAGGTGGGGATCGGCTCGGTAGGGATCGAACTCGCCGATACCGTGACGACTGAGAAAGTGCTCGAGTCGGTTAACAGCCTGAACAATGATACGGATATCGACGGTATCCTCATTCAGCTCCCCCTTCCGCACCAGATCGATGCCGAGCGGATTATTGCCGCGATGAACCCGGCGAAGGATGTTGACGGGTTCCATCCGGAGAATCTCGGCCTCCTCTTCTCGGGGAGGCCCCGTTTCACCCCGTGTACACCGACCGGGATCATGACCCTGCTTGCAGAATACACCATCCCCATTGCCGGGACCAGGGCCGTGGTTGCCGGGCGAAGCATCGATGTCGGGAGGCCGATGGCGGCCCTCCTGACCAACGCCGACGCAACAGTCACCATCTGTCACAGCAGGACGAGGGATTTTCCGGAAGAACTGAAGCGGGCCGATATTCTCGTCTCCGCAATCGGGAAAGCCCATTTCATCCGCCCGGATATGGTGAAGCCCGGNGCAGTCGTTATCGACGTCGGCATTAACCAGCTCGCCGGCAAACTTGTCGGAGACGTCGACTTTGAGAGGGTGAAGAAGATCGCTTCTGCCATCACACCGGTCCCGGGCGGGGTCGGTCCGATGACGATCGCCACCCTGATGGAGAATACCTTCCGGGCGGCAAAGGAGAGGGCATGCAGCACTGCAGAGTGAATAACCTGATCATCGGCAGCGATGCTCCGCCCCGTGTGATGGGCGTCATCAACTGCAGCCCTGAATCATTCTATGCAAATTCCTACATCCCGACGGAGTTCGTGCATAAGACCGCCGTAGAGATGATCGAGCAGGGTGCGGACTTGATCGATATCGGCGCCCGCAGCACAGCACCCAACACTCAGGCGATCTCCGGGAGCACAGAACTCTCCCGGGTCGATGCTGCTCTCAAGGAACTGGACGGAAGTGGGATCACGGTCTCGGTGGATACCATGAACCCCTGGGTGCTGGATGCCTGTCTCCGTCACGAGATCCATGCCATCAACGACATCTCCGGCCTGGTCTCCGAAACATATGCCCGGAAAGCCGCAGAATCAGGGCTCCCGGTATTCCTGATGGCATCGGTTTCCCAACCCGGCGACGCTGTCGGCCTGGATGCGACCCTGGCTGCCCTCAGGACCGTCATAGGGCGGTGTGAAACGGCCGGAATCCGCGATTACGTCCTTGATCCCGCTATCGGCATCTGGACGCCGTTTCGCTCTGTCGAGGATGACTGGACGCTCTGCCGGCATTTTACCGATTTCCGAAGATTTGATCGACCTCTCCTCGCGGCCATATCCCGGAAGACCTTTATCGGGGATCTCCTGAACAGGGCCCCGGAGGATCGTCTCGCCGGGAGCCTTGCCGTCACCCTCTCGCTGCTGGAACAGGGTGCATCGGTTGTCAGGACCCACGATGTCCGTGAGACTGTTGATACCATCAGGGTCTTCCAGCGCATGGTGAAACAGGAATGAACACAACGTACTCGGTAATCGGGCTCCCTACCGGCATCATCCGGCCCGGGGATCCGATGGCCGGGCGGGTCGTTGAAGCAGCAACCAAAGCCTGCGGGGGGTTCAGGAACGGGGACATCCTGGTTCTTGCCGAGACTGCCGTTGCAACAGCTGAGGGAAACGTGATCCGGCTCTCGGAGATCTCACCTTCGGAACGGGCACGTGACCTTGCCGAACGCTACCGGATGGACCCGGCAACTGCCGAAGTCGTGCTCCGGGAAAGCGATTCCATCATCGGGGGTATCCCCGGGTTCCTGCTCTGCATGAAGGGCGGGACGCTGCTCCCGAATGCCGGGGTGGATGCATCGAACGCCCCGCCAAGCTGCGTTACGCCTCTTCCCGCGGATCCCGATGGCAGCGCATTGCAGATCAAGAAGGCAATACTCAAGGAGACCGGGGCCACGATCGGCGTCATCATCGCCGACAGCCGCACGCACGCGATGCGCCTCGGGTGCAGCGGGGTTGCCATCGGGTGCGCCGGGTTCACGGCCGTCATCGATGATCGGGGCAGGAGCGATCTCTTTGGCCGCAAGCTCGAAGTGACAAAACGGGCAGTAGCAGACAATATCGCCTCTGCTGCGGAGCTGGTGATGGGAGAAGCGGATGAATGCACACCTGCGGCGATAATCCGGGGGATCGGGCTTCCCATCGATGACACGCTGGGGATCGATATCATCGCTGCAGACGAGTGCCTGTTCATGGGCGTCTTTGGCAAAACCAGAAAGAGACCCTGACCGTTACAGGCGCCTAAGCCGCTTGAAGAACGTGATCTTGTCTTCGAGCAGTTTCTGTTTCTCGACAATAGCCATCGGGTGGGCCTTGTCACGTCGCATATACTCGATCTCGGCAAAGTCGCGGATGAGGTCTTCCTGCTCGTCAGCAGAGAATTCCTCGTTCGCGAGCCGGTCCATGAACTCGGCCTCGCCCGGGATCGTACCTTTTGGCGGAGAAAATGTGGTCCTGCACCGTATCCGGCAGTACCGGCAGGGAGAATGTTACTCCCCGCCCCCGCGCTCATGGATCTGCAGGATCCTGAAGTTAATACCGTTGCAGTGAGGGCATGCCCACTCCAGCGTAAGCCCCTTTAGCGTACCTTTGGCATCCTTTTCGAAGAAGCGTTCGAACATNGGGTCCTGCACGTTCCAGTACATAGCGTAGAGAGATACAGTCTCAATAAATCTGTGGTCAGTGCAGTACCCCGCGATAGAAAGGAGGTGGTGGGGGTTTCCCCTCCGGATATGCCCTGCCCCGGGGGGGTTCCGGGTATTGGAAAAAAGGATTACGTGCAGGTTAATCGCAGCGCTGGTTGATGGTATCAAGCGCCTTCTTTGCCGCATCTTTCCGCGCGTCCGAGAGCGAAGGGCCGGTACCGTCAAAAGATTGGCCGTCTGCGATCCNCACCCGGACGGAGAACTGGGGGCGGTGGTGGGGACCGTCCCGGGCGGTCTCCTCGTAGAGGGGTCGCTCTTCCCCGCGTTTCTGGAAATACTCCTGGAGAAGGCCGATCGCATTCTGGTGGGGGTTGCACTCGTCGATGATATCCTCCATGATCACGGTCACAAAATAGGTGACGTCGTCGAGACCAACCTCGCAGTAAAGCGCCCCAATGAAGGCTTCAAACGCCCCCCCTGTGATCCGTTCGCCGTACCTATTCTTCTGCCCTATCGAAAGCGGGATCAACCGGGTAAAGACCCTCTTATCGTAGCGGCGGGAGAGGATGTCGAGGGCACGGTTCGAGACAATCTCGCTCATCATCCGGGTCATGTCACCTTCGTTCAGGACGCCGTCACGCCAGGTGAACAGGACCTGGGCAATAACAAGGTTCAGGACACGGTCACCGAGAAATTCATACCGCTGCCATTCCCCTTGGGAAATATCCCAGCGTTCTGCACACGGATCCCCGTACACCCCATTGAACTGCGTGACAAAGGTGTCGATAATCCGGTTTACATCCGGTGTCGAATCGTAGAGGAGATCGATGAGCGATTCTCCCGGCTGCCCGTTCATATCAAGCCATTCTGCAGGAATGAACCATAAGGTTATCGATTTCTTACAACCCTTACGCGGCCTTTATCCACAGACAGGCNAAACCCCAGCCCCTCAAGGTACGCCCTGCTCTTTCCGTTCCCGTGGATAAGGAGCTCCACGAGATCATCCGGTTCATCGATATCGGTGTGAAGGCGGTACGAATCGACCACCTCAACGGAGAGGCCGGCCTCGGCAGCAATCTTCATATGTTTTAAGAAACTTGTCCCGTAATAATCGACATGGAACTTTGCGGGTTCCTTCAGGTAAATTACATTCGTCCCGCCACCCCGGCCGGGCACAATGGCCATATCCTTCCCGGTTGACGTGACGCGCCGGATTGCTGCCGCATCGGCAAGAGGAAGATCGGCCATGATGATCATGACCGCTCCGATATTCTGGGGCAGGATCGCATTCAGGGTACCGTTCAGATCCGTATCGGTAATGGTCACCTGCACGTCCTCGCTGTCGAAGAGCTCCGAACAGGCAAGGACCGGGCTCAGCAAAGCGTCCTTTACAGCGGCCTTGACGTCTTCAAGCATTGCACGGGCGAACTGTTCCCGCTCTTCCTGGCTGAGGAGGGACGCGAGCCGGGTCTTCGGGTTGACGGGTTTGTACGGGATAAGAGCCGGGGGGCACATGGTATACCGAGGTATGCCGGGCAATATAAAATAAGGCGCTGGTATGACTGCCAGTAAAGGGACGGTTTAACATCTTGGCCAGCTGAAATTCCGGGGATGCTGGATATCCCATACACAATCAGGAAGATTCCCGCAAAGACGGTTATCGGACTCTCCCGGCNCACAGCCAGTGCTGATGGAAGGAGCGCCCGGGACGTGCCGGCTCTCTGGGGGGAGTTCCTGAAGCAGAACGCCATGGCAAAGATCCCGAACCGGGCAATACCTCCGGTAATCTACGCAGTGTACTCGGACTATGCTGGCGACTGGCGGGGGGAGTATTCGTACCTGCTCGGCTGCGGCGTGACACGCGCAGCGACCGTGCCTGCGGGGATGGAAGTCCGCCAGATCCCTGCCCAGACCTATGCTGTCTTCACCGCGAAAGGGCAGATGCCCGACGAAGTCCTTGCCATCTGGAGCCTGGTCTGGCTATCCGAGCTGCCACGGACGTATACGTATGACTTCGAGGTCTATGACAAGCGGTTCACCAACCCGAAGCAGAAGGTTGTCGACATCTGCATTGCCGTCGATCCCGAAACAATAAAAAAAGAGACGTAATCTCTTCCCTTCTCCGGGTTCACCGCGGTGATGCTGTTCAGATTAGTCCCGGTACGAACGTGAGCAGGGCACAGACTCCCAAGGGGATAAGGAGATTGTCATCGACCGGGGAAAAGAGTTCGATGAGCCCGGTGGTAACTGCTGCTGCCACTGCCCCGGGCACGGTCAGGAAGAGCAACAGGGCAGGTATGCTGGCAGCGATACCCGCAAAGGTACCCTCCCAGGATTTTCCATTAAAGATTCGGTGCCTCCCGTACCGTATGCCCGCGAGCGTGGTCACACTGTCAAGGACCGACAGGACCACGAGTGCCGGCACAACTACGTTTGCCGGGAAGAGGACTGTGCACGCGAGGGCACTCACGGCAAAGAAAAATGCCCCTTTCCCCGGCAGGGGATCGCTCCGGTCACCATAATGGACAAGCCTGGACAAGAAGGGGACCGCATAACCTCGGAGAATACAGTCCACGAGCACGACGCCAATCAGGAGACCTCCGGCAAGAACTGCGATGACAGCCGTACGGTCGAGAGTGAAGACAAGGGCCGCAATACCGAGGCCGAAACAGAGGTGGATGAGCTGGCGGATAAGTTCCCTCATGAATGGGAGTGTTGGAACTGCCCCTTAATGAACCTCTCCNCCTCTTTTCCCCGAGGTGAATTAACGCGGACAGATTAATGAGTGAATCGCCGGCCCGCTAGAGTTCGGATGGTTTCCCGACATTCAGCTGCAGAGTATCGGGAGGGAGCGTGATCTCGAGACGGACGCTGTGTTCCGGATCCCCGTTCTCGGTAATGGTGATTCCCGTTATCGCAAGGATCTCCCGGGCCAGGAAGAGACCCCAGCTGCCCGTCCTGACGTACCCGCGGTCGAAGATCCTGCCCTTCTCCTCTTCCGGGACCCCATCCCCGTTATTTTCCATGATCAGGACCCCGCTCTCCCCGGTCAGGATAAGCGTGACCCGCACTTCTGTTACCTTCGCACCCAGGCAGAGGAGGTCTTCAAGGAGGTAATGAAACCCCTTGTCGAGCAGCGGATCCGCGAGGACCGCGGCATCGCCGGTATCTGCCACGACACGCACACCACTGTTCATGCAGTCTTCAGCGGCAAGGCTGACCGCGTTCCGGATATTCTGCCATCGCGGGGGTTCGGTGGCAATATTCTGGTAATCCTTGGCATACTGGAACTGGACCCGTATGCGGTCGATCGCCAGTTTTTCCTTCTCCACATAATTCTTCAGCTTCGGATCCTGGACCATCATTCTCAGCAGTTCATTGAACCCGATGATCGCAGTGAGCTGGTTGAGGACATCGTGGCGGGTAATACTCCCGACGAGCTCAAGTTTCTTCCTCGTGAACTCCAGCTCCTTTTTCAGTACCGCTATCGTCTGTTCTGCTGAGGATACAGATCCTCCTGCGCTGCTCTCCGCGGCTGAACCCGCTCCCGGATCAGAGACCGGGGAAGACATCCACACTCCCGGGGTAATGAGAGGACCCTGAAACATTCATCTGGTATTCTCCCTTTGAACGAACTGCTACATTATGGTTCCCGTTTGCCTGATTATCCGGTACTTTCGGCAACAAGAGCACTAACTTCAATAGAAAGCGGGGAACATCTTTTCTCATGCAGCGCCGGGTTATCACCTTCTCCAGAAATGTCTTCCTTCCCCTCACGACCGTCTGCCGGAACCACTGCGGTTACTGTGGGTTCAGGACCCCGGTCCGGGAGGGGTGTCTCATGGATCAGGCAGAGGTCGAAAAGACCCTCCGGTTCGGTGCTTCGGAGGGCTGCACCGAAGCCCTCTTTACCTTCGGGGAGCGTCCGGAAGAGGAGCCGGGGTTCTCCGGCTACATCAAAAAGGCCGGGTATTCCTCAATTCTCGACTACTGCGAGGATATGTGCAGGAAGAGCATTGGATATGGCGTCCTCCCGCATACCAATGCCGGTATTCTTACGTACGGGGAAATGGACCGGCTGCGCGCGGTAAATGCCAGCATGGGGCTGATGCTGGAAACAACGGCACGGATTCCCGCTCATTCGACATCGGTCGGGAAAGAGCCTGAAGTCAGGCTTGCGATGATCGAGGATGCAGGAAAGATGAGGATCCCGTTCACGACCGGCCTCCTCCTCGGTATCGGCGAAACGATGAAGGACCGGGAAGAGTCCCTCCTTGCGATCCGGGACCTCCACCGGCGCTACAGCCACATCCAGGAGATCATCATCCAGAACTTCTGCCAGAAACCCGGAACGCCGATGGCGGGGCGACCGGGGCCAACGACGGATGAAATTTGTGCTACGATCCGCATGGCCCGGGACATCCTGCCCTGCGATATCGCCATCCAGATACCCCCCAACCTTATCGATGCATCAGCCCTCATTCCCTGCGGTGTGGACGACCTCGGAGGTATCTCCCCGGTCACCATCGATTATGTCAACCCCGAGCACCCGTGGCCGGCGCTCGATGGCCTCCGCAGGATCACCTTTGGGGCGGAGCTCCGGGAACGCCTCTGCATCTACCCCCAGTTTATTGAGCGCGGGTGGTACCACCCGGATTTGCAAGCCCTGATAAACCGGCTTGAACAAAGAATAAAGGGAAGGAGCAGTGGACCGTGATTCAGAAAAAACTCCTCTACGCTGGTAAGGCGAAATCCGTATACCGTACCGATGTGAAGGATACCCTTATTGTCGAGTTCCGTGACGATATCACCGCCTTTGATGGCGGCAAGAAAGATGTGCTGAAAAACAAGGGGAGTTACAATGCAGAGGTCTCCGCATTTTTCTTTGACTATCTCGGCAAAAATGGGGTGAAGACACATTTTGTGAAGATGCTGGACAAAAACCGCATGGTCGTCCGCAAACTCGGGATGATACCCCTCGAAGTGATCGTTCGGAACGTGGCTGCCGGTTCGATTGTCAGGAATTACGCGTTCAAGGAAGGGACCCGGCTCGACCCGCCGGTCATCGTAATCGACTTCAAGGATGATGCCCACCACGATCCGATGCTCAATGATGACCTCATCGTTGCTCTGAAGCTGGCCACGCCCGCAGAACTCAAGAAAATCAAGAAGATCGCCCTGAAGATCAACAGCCTCCTCTACTCTTTCCTCGCAAAACAGGGAATTACTCTCGTCGATTTCAAGATTGAGTTCGGCAGGTTGGGAAAGACCATCTGTCTCGGCGATGAGATCAGCATGGATTCAATGCGGCTCTGGGATAAGAAGAGCGGGGAGTCCCTCGATAAGGACGTCTATCGTTTCAACAAGGGAGATGTCATGGCGACCTACAATTCAGTGACCCGGAGAATTGTCAGGAAGGGCAGTCGGACAAAGACCCCGAAAAAAGCCTGACCGTCAGGGCACATGCAGATCGTAAAGACTATTGGTTCGGATACAAAACGTACCAGAAGGCCAGGGGCGGTCGGATACCATGACAGAGGAGACAAATGCAGAAGAGGATATGCTCAAGTGGGCGCATGGATATGCCAGGAAACACAACTGGTCGCTGAATACCGATGAGAAGCAGCTTTCCATCGTCATAAAAGGTCTTGTCCGCAACAAGACGAAGTTCGGAAAACCGTATTGCCCATGCCGGCTCAGGAGCGGGGATGAGGAGAAGGACCGGGCGATAGAGTGCCCGTGTGTCTACCATAAGGAAGAAGTGGCAACGCAGGGACACTGCCATTGCCATCTTTACTATAAGTAACCGTAGTTCTGGAATTCCATGGTTGCCAGGGACAAATCATGCAGGACGTCCGCGGTATTATCCCAGGCACAAGGCCTTCCCCCCGTAGCCGGAGTGAGCCCATGTATACTCATTTTAGGAAGCTTTCCGGGCCGGCAGTCACTCGCGGCTCACGAATACTATGGCAACCCGCAGAACCATTTCTGGAAGATCATGCAGGAACTCTTTTCCATCGGACGTCACCTCCCCTACCAGCAGCGATGTTCGGAGCTGACCGGATGCGGGATCGCACTGTGGGATGTTATAGCGGGTTGCAGCCGCGTGGGGAGCGCAGACCGTGAGATCTGTGATCCCCGGTTCAATGACCTCGCAGGGTTTCTCGCAACCCATCCGACAATCCGGCTCATCGCCCTGAACGGGACAACGGCTGGCAGNTGTTATGCAGAAAGCCGGGTCCCCGGTAGTGTCCCCTCGGTTATCCTGCCATCGACAAGCCCGGCCAATGCCCGCCTGACGCTGCCGGAGAAAGTCCACCGGTGGGAGATCGTCAGGACCGTATGTCACGGGAGCGGGGATGAAAAAGAGTGAGATTACCGCTCCATGCGGAACTTTAAGAAAATGACGTGATAGATTGCGTAGAACCCCACGAGTACGGCAGCAGTATATCCGAGGATGGCGATCCAGCCGATCTCTTTTGGCAGGGTAAAGGGGGTTGCCTGGAGGACAAGTGACGAGCCGACGACAAGGGACGCGACCACCAGCCCGATCATGATCTTGTCGCTCGCCTTGTCCAGCGCCATCTGCAGCTTCTGGATGTCCGTATCCACAATCTCCAGTTTGAAGGTACCGGTCGAGAGCCTTCTCAGCATCAGGTTGAGGTTCCGGGGCATGTCGAGGATCGCGTCGGCTGCTTCCAGGAGCGATGTGGATGCCCGTTTCACGTAGCCTGCGGAGAGCGTATTGGCGTCTGCAAGCTTGGTAAGGTAGGGGGTGATTTCCCGCCCGAAATTGAACTTCGGATCGAGCCGGACGCCGATATCGAGCACCATCATAAAGACTTTCAGGAGCAGCATCAGGTTCATCGGCACCCTGAGCCGGTAGCGGCGCATCGATTCAGTGAGCTCGGTGACCACGAGGCGGAAGTTAAGCTGCGAAACCTCATCGCTCCCCCCGATATCATGCATCATGATGTAGAGGTCGTCCCGCAGCGCCTCGCGGTTCTCTTCTGCAATGACGATCCCGAAGCCTTCGAGGGATCGCAGCATCAGCTCGATGTCATCATTTACCAGAGCAAAGAGGAGGTTGATAAAGTTCTGCCGTTTCTCTGGTCGCAGGATGCCGACGATCCCAAAATCCAGGAAGACGATGTCGCCTTCTTTCGTGACCAGGAGGTTGCCCGGGTGGGGATCGCCGTGGAAGAAACCGTCCTCAAAGATCATCTTGAGGTATGCCTGGAATCCACGGACACCGATGACGTGCGGGTCAAGTCCCATGCCGGTGATCGCTTCGGGATCATCGATCCTCACCCCTTCGACAAATTCCATGACCATGACCCGGGGGGAGGAGAATTCCCAGTAGATCTTCGGGAAGCGAATGCCCGGCACGTTCCGGAAATTCCGGGCCATCCGTTCGGCATTGCGCCCGTCGCGGGTAAAATCCAGCTCCTTGACGATCTGGTGGGCAAAATCGTCGACCATCCCCGTCGGGTTGTACAAGCGGGATTCGGGAAAGACCGTCTCGACCCGCTCGGCCATCGAGCGGAGGATCCCGATATCCGTCTCGATGATCTCCCCGATGCCTGGGCGCTGTACCTTGATCGCTACCCGGGTGCCGTCGTTGAGAATAGCNCGGTGCACCTGGGCGATGGAAGCCGATGCCACGGCTGTCTCCTCAATTGAGGCAAACCAGAGATCTGCGTCCGGGCAGTTATCTGCCAGCATCTGGCGGATCTCAGCGAAGGGGACAGGTTTGGCATGGTCCTGGAGTTTCTTGAGCTGATCGATCATCTCCGGTGGCAGCAGTTCCGTCCTCGTGCTCATGATCTGCCCGAATTTGACGAAGGTGGGTCCGAGGTCCTCAAGCGCGAGACGGATCCTCTCGTAGACCGTTTCCGCGTCTGATCGTTTCCCTGAAGAAGGGAGCCGGAAGCGGGCCCTGCCGGGGAACAACCGCTCGAGCCCGATGCCAAAACCGTACTGGCCCAGCACGTCTATGATCTGCGCATAACGCCGGATACTGGAGACCATGAGTACTGGTAGGTTGTCGTGATACTTAAGGCGTGCTTCTGGTCCTGACAGGAGAAAAGAAGCCCGTGTCAGGGTTTCCGGAATACCACGATGCGGTTGGTGTTGGTTCCGTACGCCATATTGTCCACGCCCCAGATATTCGAAGTCTTGGTGAACCGCTGCTGGTTGATCACCACACAGGGGCATTCGAACCCTGCAGCAACACCGAGCGGCACTACGTGTTCTTCGAGGCGGATTGTCTTCTTCCTCACCTCACCTACCTCGAAAGCGACCCAGCCTCCGGACCGGGTGATGCGGAAGAGTTCCCCAAAGACGACCCCCATCACCCGGGTCCATTCGGCAAGCGTCCGGGCCATGGTAATCTTCTTCCCGATAACATCGCTTTCGAGCCCGTTGAACCAGCATCTCAGCCAGTTGTCTTCCCGGTACTGGACGATATCAAGGAACGGTGGCGAGGTGACGGTGAGCTGGACGGANGCATCCGGGATCTGGGGGGTGTCCCCGGCATCCCCGGTCAGGAGGAGGGCTTTCTTCCCGGCCCGCTGGAGGTTCTTCTGGTCGGTCTCCGAGAGCTGGCGCAGCAGGCTCTTTGACTTGTTCAGGATAATCCGGCNGGTGTCGCGGTATTCCGGTACCTGAAGGCGCTTCCTGTTGATACGTTCCTGGCTCTTCTGGGAGACTGCCTGGTTGGGGGGCAGGGTATACACCGAGAAGAAACCCGATGAATGGCCGGTAAGGCGGTTGGTAGCCACCATTGCGATCCAGCGGTCGAGCAGGTCATCGCGGGACGCGGATTTCCGCTCGAGCAGGTAGCTTCTGAGGGCAACAATTTCCTTTGCGGTGTCAGGGTGGTAGAACATGGAGAGATCGATCTCCGGTCCCGCTGAAGCGGCAGGGACTGTTGCCAGACGCTTCTCGACAGCTGTCAGTGACGGAGGGAAGAAGCGGGATTCAGTCATGATCCGTGAGAGGGGATTTGCATCGTTGGCGATCACGTCGCGGCCCAAGAGGGCAGCTTCGATGACGGTCGTCCCCCTCCCGCTGAACGGGTCATACACCGCATCTCCCTTACGGGTCAGGAGCCCGATAAAGAAACGGGGGAGCTGGGGCTTAAAGCATGCCCGGTAGGATATCTCGTGGATCGGCGCCGCCTGTCGCTGGCGGGAGGTCCAGAACTCGTTCGTAAACCTCCTCACTCGGCATGATCCAAAGGTCACCTCATCAGGGATCGTGTCTGCACCTCCGGCACTGACGAACAGGGCGAGATGCCGTATCAGTTCTTCAGGGGGGCAGGGAAGGGAACCAGTGNCCATATCTCAATGGTAGGTAACGGATTGAAGGTATAAATGGCCTGTGGATTGAAGACCAGGTTTTGACGTCACTAATAACCTGACCAGGCTGGCAGCCCTCGACGGTGACCTTTGAACAAACGGATTGGAATCGATGACAGAGACCAGTTCCTGATCTATCTCGTAACCATGGGGAAAAAAGAGTGATATAAGGATCGTAATTACGAGGTATGGGCACCGACCGCATCGAAAGCCGCGGGGTACCTGACCGTACCGTGAATACCGTCCAGTGCGCCGCTCGATAACGGAAGTGCCATGAGCGCTTCATCCGGGCAGGGAAACGGGGCATGGATCCCGAGCGTGCGGGCGATGACGAAACCGAATTTCGGGTAATAGGTCGGGTGACCGACGACGATTACGATCCGGTGTCCCAGGCGCTGGCATTCTTTGAGGCCCTCTTCAACGAGAGCGGCACCAATACCCAGGCACTGGAAATCCTGGTGGACAGCAAGGGGAGCAAGCGCAAGTGCTGCGGTTTCGGTGGTTTCGGAGACGATCGCAATCGGTGGAAAAAGGATATGCCCGATGATCCTGTCGCCGCAGACAGCAACAAGGGAGAGTTCCGGGTGATAATCCCCGTCACTCCGTAGAGCATTGACGAGCCGTGCCTCGCCGTCCTGCCCGAAAGCCTGGAAATTGACCTCAAAAATGGCGTCGATATCACCGGGCTGTTCCGGACGGATAAAAAATGAATCCATCCCTCTCTGTTGGATGGCTGAGGAGATAAAGGGGGTTTTGCAGCACCTTCTTCGAAACCATCGAATATGGGGAATACCAACCTAGATCCATGCACCCGACCCTGCGGGCATATATCGACCTTACGCGGCTGNAGTTCTTCTTTGCCTGGCCGCTCCTCTTCGGTTCCGGGTACCTTCTGGCTGTGATTACCTATGGCGGGTTCTCCTGGCTGGACCTCGCAAAGATCGCCCTGATCGGTCTCTTCGGGTTTGAGGCCGGGCTTGTCCTCAACGATTACGTTGACCGCGACATTGACCGGAAAGAGGTGGTGGCGGGAGGGCTGACACGTTACTGGCGGCTCTTCGGCACTCGCCCGATCCCTGCAGGGACGATCTCATCGGCGCAGGCACTGACCCTCTTCGGTATCCTTGCAGGGCTCACCTCGGTTCTCATTCTGACCCTGCCGTACCCCCACTCGCTCTACGTCCTCCTCATTATGCTCTACAGTTACACCATCGAGATCTTCTACCAGGTCGAGAAGAGGATCCCGCAGGCTTTTCCCTTCCCTCAGGTCTTTGGCAGGACGGATTTTGCCCTCTTTCCGGTCGCCGGCTACCTCTGCGCCGGATTCCCTGACGTGAATGCGCTCCTCTATTTCCTCTTCTTCTACCCGTTTGCCCTTGCCCACCTAGGGGCCAATGACCTGATTGACGAGGTCAATGACCGGGCACGGGGACTCCGTACCATTCCGACCATCTACGACGCAGAGCGAACCGTGTACTGGATCGCTGGGTTCACGGTCATTCATATCATGATGGCCGGCCTTTTTATCACGCGTCTCGGGCTGGTCGCACAGCTCGGTATCATTGCAGGTCTCGTACTCCTCATCGTTGCAAATATCACGATCATGAAGAACAGGACTCCTGATGCTGCCCTGAAGGTGCTGCCGTTGTTCCATCTCGCTATGGTATGCTATGCGGTAGGGATTNTGGCGGGGGCGCTGCTGCATATCTGAAAAATTATCTGGATTTGCTCCGATCAATGAACGTAGAACTCTTGTNTGAAACGGAAATTCGGCAAAGAGCGGATCCGGTTTTATCCCCCCTCTTGAGCCACCAGTCCCCCACAGGGGAAGGGCACAGTGCGATAGTGCCAGGACACCGGAATATAGCACTGTCAAGATGCGAAAGGGCGGGTTTGGGGGGGAACTGCCACTGTCCACCTCCTAACTCTAGATTCTCAGCAACCGCTCGTTCTCATGGAGCCATTTCCGGCGCCGTTCGTAGTCCGGCATGATCTCTTTGACCTTCGCCCAGAACTTCTTCGAGTGGTCGTGCTGGCGGATGTGGACAAGCTCGTGGACGATGACGTAATCCACAATCTCGAGCGGGGCCTGGACGAGCCGCCAGCTGAAGTTGAGCCCGCCTTTATACGTGCATGACCCCCAGCGCCCTACGGCATCCGAGATGCGGATCGATGCCGGGGTATACCCTGTCGTCAGCGAAAACCACATGCAGCGGGCGTGGATCTCCTTGCGGGCCTCCTCCACGTACCACGCCTTTAACCGGCGGCTTATGTCGGGCCTGAGGGTCTCACATACGCAAAGCCGGTCTGTCCGTTCGATCGTTCCCCCTCCACCAACGGTGAAATGCAGGGGATAGGAACGGCCGAGGAAAAAAAAGGTCTCACCTTCCTCATACTGGTGGACGGTTGCCTGAGGCCGGTCTCTCATCTCGGCGAGCTTCTTCCGGATCCATCCGCTCTTCTCCCGGATCATGTCTTCAATCATTGCGGCTGGTGCCCGGAGCGGGGCACGGACGATCAGGCGGGCATCGGGCGTAATAACGAGGGCGATGGTCCTACGACGGGAACGCACGATCTTTTCAATGGGGAAATCGTCCATGGCAGTTGCTGTTTACTCACTATCTGCCCGCTGAGGGAAAAAAAGGAGGTGTTTGCTGCACACGTCAGCGGGGTGGCAGCCCGTTCGTCCCATCACTGATGACCTTCCCGTCCCGGAGTCGGACGATGCGGTGGAAGTATTCCTTGTGCCAGTCCTCGTGGGAGACCATGACGATGGTCTGCTGCATCTCTTCGTTGATCTCGCGGAAGAGGTCGAGAACCATCCGTGAGTTCTCCGTATCGAGGTTCGCGCACGGCTCATCGGCGAATAGGATGTCGGGTTTGTTGACCATCGCACGGGCGATCGAAACACGCTGCTGCTGCCCGCCGGAGAGCTCCCGAGGCAGGTGGTCCCGCCGGTCGTACATCCCGATCTTCTGCAGGATACCGCAGGTATCCTTTTTTAGCTGTTCCTCTGAGCGGTCCTTCCTGAGCATCGCCGGCAACGATACATTCTCAAAGACCGTGAGATCGGGGACAAGCGCATAGTCCTGGAAGACGTACCCGAGTTTGTAGAGGCGGAACATCGTTTTGTCGTAGTCGGATANTTTTGCAATGTCCATACCGTTGATCGTGATCACGCCGGAGGTGGGTTGGTCGAGGAGGCCCAGCATGTGCAGGAGCGTGGTCTTGCCGCTCCCGCTTGCCCCCATGACCCCGAGGAATTCGCCCTTCCCTATTGTGAGCGTGACACCGTCGAGGGCCCTGACTTCGATGTTCCCCATATGATAGATCTTCTCCAGATCCTTGAGTTCGATCATATCAGGCCCTCATGGCGGTCTGGATATCCTCGCGGGATACCTGGTATGCCGGGACGTAACCGGCAACAAGCGCNGCAATGAAGAGGATCAGGGAGTTCATGACGAGATCCATTGGCGTCAGGTAGAGTGTCGCGGACCATTCCGGCGTCACAATGGGATGGATCGCCATGTAAATCGCGAGCAGCACAGCGATGATGACACCGAGGATGATACCGAGGATGGCGAGGATGATGACCTGGAACCCGTAGTTATGCATGATGACTTCCTTGTCCACGCCGATAGCCTTGAGGATCCCGATCTGCTTCCTGCTGTTGATGGTCTTGATGGTGATGACGATGAAGAGCACGACCGTCGTGATGATGATGCTGACGATCAGAGAGACGAGGTTGATGATAGCAAAGCTCTGGAGGGCCCGCCCCAAGCTCTTGGAGAGCAGGTCCGCGGTGGTCTGGACTTTGGGGGTCACCCCGTACTGGATCAGCTCGTTCTTGATGAAGGTCTCGGAATACCCTGGCTTTGCCTTGACCGTGATATAGTCCGCATTGTCGACCGACCTCGGATCGGCGAGTGCCATGTCGGTCGAACTGACATACACTGCACTGTCAGCCTGGCTCCAGCCGGTGAAGAAGATCCCCTTTACCCGGTAATCTTTGGCATACCCGTTGCCGTAATCGATATTGATGGAGTCGCCGACCCGCACGCCCCCGAGCGAGGGCTGGAACTCATCCTCCTGCCGAATGGAAGGGTCACCGGCAACGGGTTTGCCGATGATGACCTCTCCAGTATCAGCCTCGCCAAGATAGCTGCCTGCTACCATTTTGGTATAGAGCGGAGAGACGTACTTCTCATCATTGGGCGAGATGGCCCGCACCGATACCCCGAGAACCCGCTGCCGGTACTTCAGGGTCGCGCCCTTGGTAAAATGGGGAGTGGCCCGTTCCACACCTGGCATGCCATTGATAAGGTCGAGGGTGGCACCGAGATCGGAGACATACTGATCGCCGGNCTTAGGGCTTACCAGCACGTTTCCAACCTCGTAGTCTACCACCTGCTTGGTGATGCTCTGCCCGATCCCATTGAAAATGCCAGGGAGAAAGATCATGTTGGTAAAACACATCCCGACAATAAGGATGGTCAGGATCACGCTCGACCTGCTCCCCCGCTGGAGTGACCGCAGGGCGAGCAGGAATGCGACCTTCAGTTCTTTCTTTCCCATGGGAATGAACCGTTACCGTTCTTCTTTGGCAGGTACCAGTACCGGTAACCCGCGAACCCAACGATACAGAGGACGATGAGCACAAGGATGATAGTGCCGGAGGTATCTGCCGGAGGTACCCGCATATTCATCTGGCGGATGAGCGTGTGCGGACCCATGTCATCGGTATAGGAGATCGTCAGGTTATACGGGTACGTACCTCCTTTCATCCCTTCGAGAAGGAAGATCGCCGGGGCATCATTGCCCGGTTTGATCTTCCCGATGAAGGCTTCCTTTGTCCCTTCTGCCGGGAGGTCAACCTTCGCAGAGACTTGTTTTGCCTCGCCGGTGCCGGTGTTCTCAATCCGGATGGTGAGGTCAAACGGTGTATTCTCAGTGAGCCGCGAAGGATTGGTATCCACGGACACAAAACCGAGCTCTGCGACACCCTTGAACATCACATCGATGCCGGTGGACTGCGTCATGGGGGTCCCGTCGATGGCATTGTACCGGATGGTTACCGGGACCTTTACAAGACCCGCGACCGTATTCTTGTCCGAGAGGAGGAGAAGGTCGAAGGTCTTCCTTTCCCCGGCACCAAGACTGCCAAGATGATACAGGTCGGTTTTCTTCGGTGCCACATCGCTGCTCACGTTCTCAACCCTGACAGTTACGTCATCGGCCAGCATTCCTCCGGCGTTCGTGACGGTTACCGATACCGGGATCTCATCNCCGGGGTTCAGGCTGCCGGTCAGAGAACTGTCGAGGATCAGGATCGCCTCTTTNTGGATACCGACTGCGGTATTAACATTGACCGGGATTGGGTATTTTACGCTCCGGCCACCGGTGGTATCAATCCAGACCTCAGGGTAATACATCGCACTCTTTGCCGGTGCCTGGATCGAGAAACTGATCGGGATGGACTGGCCGGGTCCAAGCTCTCCGACGCGATCGAAATCTGTTGTCAGGACCTTGACACCATTACCCTCGAGATGGATATTCTCGATATTGACATTGATATCCGTTGTCTTGGTCGTACCCGAGTTGTCCGGTGTCAGCGGACCGGTCCTCTCGCTAATAGTTGCACTTGCTGCCGTATTCTTTACCGTAATCGTAATGGTACCGAGGCCATCGGGCATGAGGACACCGGGGCTCACCGAATAATTCGTGATGGTCACCGTAGGGGTGTCTGCCGAGGCCGGGGATACGATAACGCCGAGAAGAGCGATTATGGTCGCCACCAGCACCAGGACCGTACCGGCCAGCGAGTTTCCCCCAGGATTTTTTCTTTCCATGCTGGGAATTGTCTTTTTTATCATTGTCTGATGTGCTCCGTACCGGATCCTGCCGGCACCTGTGTACTACTAGGTGAAATACCCAAAGTTATTAATCTTACCATTGGTAAGTTAGTATTACAATGGGTAAAGAGTCCTACCCATGGATTCTTCCATGCCCCGCGCGAACAAAAGGTGCCTTTGAACAATGCCACGCATAATGCAGGATTACCGGGACGAGGTCAGGAAGAAGGTCGTCGATGCCGCCTACACCTTCTTCCTCAGGAAGGGATACCACGCAACTACCATGGGAGAGATTGCTGCAAGCCTCGGCGTAACGAAGCCCGCCCTCTACCAGTATTTCCCCGGTAAGGAAGATCTCTATGCAGCTGTTGCGGAGCACGGCCGCGAACAGCTTGCCGGGATCCTCGAACGATCCTATCGCGAAGGAAATCTCCTCGACGGCAGCGCTGCCCTCTTCGACTCGCTGGTTCTTTACCTCCCCCGGTTCAGCGCCATGAACGCCGAACTGATGCTTCTCGCTGTCAACAATGAAGGGATCCGTGAGCACCTCTCCCGCGACAGGGCTGAAGATCTCCGGGTTATCGAGCGCTTCATCAAAGGCCAGCAGAAACGGGGACTGGTCTCTTCAACGCTCNACTCCCGCCTGCTCGCCGTAGCATGCGATGCGCTCATCAACGGGCTCCTCAACGATGTCATGATGGGGATGGATAAGGACGAAGCGAAGAAGACCTGGCTTACGGCCGTGGCCCAGCTCATAAGGACAANCGAATAACCTCAGCCCTTCATTTTCCCGCCANGGCCGTGTCTCAGTTACTATTGTAACGGCAATCTCGCCGGACATGATTCCTGGTAACGGTCAGTGATTCTATCTCTAAGACGCTTTGAAGCGAGCCTTAGCCATTATTCCCTCCTTGAGGAAGGAAAACCCGTTTGGCACGGGAAATATATCCCGGGCACTTAAAGAGTTCCCGGAGTCCGGAATTTTTGATCAGAAGAGTCTGGATACGAGATAATTGCGATCAGTCGAGTGAACACTCATCGTTCCGGCAATACTCCTCGACGATTCCCCTGAGGGGCAGGCGCTGGATATAATCATAGGAGCGGGAGATGATCGCGATAAGCTGTTCTTCATCCGGGTAGCCGGATACCCATTGCCGGATCTCCTCGATCGTCGGAAGTTCATCAGAATATTTTTGGTAATCGGTCACAATGACTCTTTTCTAATGAAGGTGTGACAACCACTTATTTGTTATTATTTATTTCCGGGATCAGATACACCAAAAAGGGACCGGCAGGAATTATTTGTGGGTAAAGTATGCTTGAACTCCTCCCTCGTTAACCCTGTCGATCTTCGCAAAACCGACCCTCTCGAACTGAACCACCCTGCCGAGCTCGTTCTTCACGTCAGGTTCACAGACACCGTTCGCAGTTCCTTCCGGGGTTACGAGCATGCACGTTGCCGCCACTTGGGCGGGCAGCCACTGGATGATATGGGCTTTGGCTTCTCGGGCGTCCGCAAGCGAATCACCGCCATAGGAAAAGGCGGGGGTGTCACCGTCCCATGCAATCTTAACGTTAAAGAGGTCCTTAAGCCTGACCATGGCGACCCCGCAGGCGATCTCGCTCTTNGGGAGAAAGACCGTTCCTTCAAATTCCAGGTTCCGGGTACCCCGGGCCGCGTCACCGGGATGGAGGAGAGCATGGGCGATATGACGGGGGGCCCCTTCAATCTTCGCCGTAACCGGTTCTGGGACGAAGAAGTAGCGGTTCGCAACCGGATCAACGATCTTCCGGTTCTCGGCATAGAGATTGTCCCACGAGAACGAGATATCCGTGTCACCGATACCGATTGCAAGCATCGCATTCTTCACGGCCTCGGGGCTAATCCCGCGACGGGCCAGCGCCCGCATGGTGCCGAGCCGGATATCGTCCCAGCCGGTGTAGGTCCCCTCGTTGATCCCAAGGCGCATCTGGGACGTCGAGAGAACCACACCTTCGATACCCATCCGGCCATAATGCCGGTAGACCGGTACCTTCCAGCCGAAGTGATCATAGATATAGCGCTGGCGCCGGGTATTCGCGATATGGTCCTTGCCACGGATCACATGGGTCACCCCGAGCAGGTGATCGTCGACAACAACCGAGAAGTTCATCAGGGGATAGACATGGGCTTTCACCTTCGGGTGCGGGGGCGCGTCGAGGATCCGGAATGCCGGGAAGTCCCGCATTGCCGGATCGGGGTTATTGAGATCCGTCTTGATCCGGACCGAGATCTCACCTTCCCGGAAGGTGTGGTCGAGCATCCTCGACCAGAGCCCAAGGTTCTTTACTACAGTCTGGTCGCGNCAGGGGCAGGCGGTCTTTGCCTGCTTGAGCTCTTTGAACCGCTCATTGTCGCAGGTGCAGACGTACGCCCCGCCCCGTTCGATCAGCTCGCGGCAGAGGTCATAATAGATCGGGAGGCGCTCGCTCTGCGTGACAGTTTCGGTGATGCCGAGCCCCAGCCACTTCAGGTCCTCTACAACCATCGCATAGGCTTCCGGGTCCACCCTTTTGGGGTCGGTATCTTCGATCCGCAGGATATAGCGCCCGCCATACTGCTTCACGTAGGCGTCATTCAAGGCAGCTGCGCGGGCATGCCCGATATGGAGCGGGCCGGACGGGTTCGGGGCAAACCGCATCACGACTCCTTTTTCGGCACCTTCCAGATCGGGAAGGACCTTCTTATGCTCNTGCTTCTCGGAGAGAGCGGCATACATTGCCGGAGCACGCGCCTGGAGCACCGCGATCCGTTCATCGGGAGAGAGAGAGGCGACTTCGGCAATAGCATCTTTCGCAAGGGATGATACCTCTTTTGCCCGGCTCCTTAANTCGGGATGGGCCCCCATCACCATACCGATCACGGCCCCGCTCTGCGGAACCCCGCCATGCTTCACGGCATTCGTGAGGGCACATAAAAAGAGGACCTCTTTCGGGTCTTCCCCTGCCATCTTCAGAAACTCCGGGTCACGAAGAATTCGCCGATCTCCATCAGGAGCTGCCGTTCCTTTGAGGGGGGCAGGATNGCGAGATGCTTGTTGCTGTCGGCAACAAGGTCCGATGCGATCTTCTTAACTTCGTCGATTACGCCAGCGTCATTCAATTCCTTTATCGCAGCATCGATATCACTGCTTGTCAGTTCACGCCGGTATTTCAGCAGATCGATCCCTTTCTCCCGGGCCTTGATCATGATCAGGGTTTGCTTCCCCTCCCGGAGATCGGAAGCACGGTCCTTCCCGCTTTTCTCTGTCGGGGTTAGGAGGTCGATAAGATCGTCCTGGATCTGGAACGCGATACCGGTGTTGAGCCCGAAATTATAGAGGGTCTTGACCTGCATGGGGTTGCCGCCGCCGAGAATCCCGCCGATCCCGGCAGCTGCGGCATAGAGGACTCCCGTCTTCTTTTTGATCATCTCCATATACTCGTATTCGTCGACATCAGTTCGGTGCTCGAAGGACATGTCCTGGTGCTGCCCCTCGCAGATATCTGCACAGGCACGGGCGAGCATCATCACTGCCCTGACCTTGGCATCCTCTTTCGCAGTGGCTTTGCAGAGGTACTCGAAAGCACGAGCGTACAGGACATCCCCGGCGAGAATACCGGTCGGCATATCCCACCTGGTATGGACAGTTTGGACTCCGCGACGGAGCGTATCGTCGTCCATGATGTCATCATGGATGAGCGTAAACGTGTGGGTGATCTCGAGTGCAAGGGCTGCCGGCAGGATATCATCGGAGGAGCCCCGCCGGACGGCATCAGCAGCGAGCATGACCACCGCCGGGCGGAGGCGTTTTCCTCCCGCCGCGAGGAGATGGGCGGATGCCTTGTTCAGTTCACCGACGGTGTCGACAAAATAACGATCGATCATGTGATCGATCTGTTGTGCCACCGATTCCAGGTACTGCGGGAGTTCCGACATGGTACATCAACTCTTAATTGATCTTGAGACGCTGCCCGTTCTTCATCATATGCACGGTTGAATGGGCGGTGTAGCCGAGCTCGGATGCAAAGTCCGTGTAGCCCGCAGTCATCTTAAGGTGCCCGTGGGCCGGGATGATGTGCTGCGGGTTGAGGAGGCCGATGAACTCGTAGTGGTCCTCGCGGTAAGCATGACCGCTGACATGCAGGTCTTCGAAGAGGCGGGCCCCTGCCATCCGGAGGTGTGCTTCTATCATGTAACGCTGCCCGAAGTTCATCGGGTTAGGAATAACATTGGCCGAGAAGATGATCTTATCGCCCTTTGTTATCTGGTACGGGGTATCCCCAAGCGCTGTCCGCGTGAGGATCGATCCCGGCTCACCCTGGTGCCCGGTGACGATTGGCAGGAACTTTTCCTTGCCTGCCTTCATCATCCGGCGCATCGTGCGATCGACCGTGCGGCGGTTACCGAAGACACTGGTGGTCTCCGGAAAAGATACGAGCTTCATCTGTTCAGCGGTCACGGAATATTTCTCCATCGACCGCCCCAGAAGGACGGGTTTCCTGCCGATCTCGTGCGCGCATTCCGCAATCGTCTTGACCCGCGCAATATGCGAAGAGAAGGTAGAGACCATGATCGCATTCTTGTCATCCTCATAGCTCGTGATGGTATCCCGTACAAGGTCACGGGCGATCCGCTCACTCGGGCACCGGCCCGGGCGATCGATATAGGTGCTCTCGACGATGAGAGCGAGGACGCCCTCTTTGCCGATCTGCCGGAAGCGGGCGAAGTCCGGGGGTTCGCCGATAACCGGGGTCCTGTCGAGCTTGAAATCGCAGGCATAGACAATAGCTCCATGCGGGGTGTGGAGGACCGGGGTTACGGTATCGATGATCGAGTGCTGGGTCCGGACAAATTCCAGGACCAGGTTCTGGGAAAGCGTATAACGTTGGCCCGACTTGAGGGCAAAGAGCTTATTGTTCACGCCAAACTTCTGTTCCCCGGATATCTGCTGCCGGATCAGTTCGGTTGCGTAAGGGGTGGCGATGATGGGCGCATTATAGCGGTGGGCCAGTTTCGGGATCGCCCCGATATGGTCGAGATGCCCATGCGAGCAGACAATGGCTTTTACGGTGCCCTCGACCGAGTTCATCATCGTGTCATCCGGTATCGCCTTGATCTTGATCAGATCGAGGGAATGCATATTTTCTATTTCAGCGTCCTCGTGGATCATCACCTGATCCAGGCGGAGGCCCATGTCGAAAACGACAATTTCCTTTCCACAGCGGACGGCGGTCATATTCCGCCCGACCTCGTCGTATCCGCCCACTGCAATGACTTCTATATCCATTGGTGTATCTCCTGTGTTCTCGTTTGGTGTATTCGCTTGAAAAATTTCCGGTTTGATGAGGTTATCGCCGTATCCGGGCCGGGTTGTCTTTTTCGATCATCTGTCTCGTCTTCCCAATCACGTGCATGGGTGCTTTCCTGAGATCCTCTAGACGGGCGGACCCGGTCAGGAACATCGTTACCGTCAGTTCCTGGTGGATAGCGTCAATGGCACGGAAGAGCGCAGCATCCGATTCCATGGCAGGTTTCAGGAGCGGGAGAGCCATTCCGCAGAGATCGGCGCCAAGAGCGACACCCTTGGCCACATCTCCCCCGCTCCGGACTCCTCCCGATGCAATAACAGGGCTGCCGGTTGCCAGTACCTCCGCAAGGCTCACGACCGTGGGAATACCCCACGTGGAGAAATCCTGGCCAAGCTCCTTGAGGCGCCGGTCATGGTCGGTCTTGCCGGTAGAAGCCCGCACGCTTTCTACTGCCGCCCACGAAGTTCCGCCCCAGCCCCCGATATCGATGGCAGAGACCCCGGCACCCCAGCATTTCCTCGCCGTTGCCGCTGAAATCCCGCACCCGGTCTCCTTGACGATGACCGGTGTATCAAATTCCAGACATAGGCTCTCGATCGCTGCAAAACATCCCGTTGCATTGTGATCGCCCTCCGGCTGGATCGCTTCCTGGAGGAAGTTCAGGTGGATCGCGAGGGCGTCGGCATCAAGCATGCTGACTGCACGCTCTGCCCACTCGATCCCGTGGTCGCGGAGCTGGACCGCCCCGAGGTTCGCGACAATAAACGCGTGAGGCGCTTCATCGCGAACGACCGAGAAGGTGCCGGCAAGGTCCGGGTTCTCGAGAGCTGCACGCTGGGAGCCTACCCCTATGCCAATCCCGTAATGCTCTGCCGCCCTTGCAAGGCGGGCATTCACATCCGTTGTACCGGGATGACCCCCGGTCATCGCGGATATGAAAAGGGGAGAGGAGAAGCGGTGGCTGAGGAACCCTGAAGAGAGGTCTATCCTGCCCATATCACATTCCGGCAGGGCGTTGTGGACAAATCTGATGTCCCCGAACCCGGCATCACCGCATTCGACCGGTTCTTCGGCACAGATATGCAGGTGGTCCAGTTTCCGCGAAGACGTGAAACGCTGTTTATCCGCCATTGGTCCTTACTCCCCCCTCACGTTCGTCCCGCCATGGTCGGATCCTTTCAGGAATGCCGATACCCGCGAAACGTGAAATATCTCTGACCCGATACCCGCATCAGCGAGCTCGAGCAGTTCATTAATCTTCCCTCTCATTCCACCGGTGACATCGGTATGCATCGAGTTTCCGATCTGGAGAGCCGGTGCGGTCCGCCGTGTAATGGTGCGAACCACCTGTCCCCCATCCAGAACTCCCGGTACATCGGTGGCGAGCCCCACACGGTTGATCTTCAGGGCAACCGCGAGATAGCGTACGAGCTGATCCCCCGATACAATGCAGGCCCCCTGTGAAAGGTCCATCACCACGTCGCCGTGGATCACAGGAACCATCCCAAGGGCGAGCATCGTCTCCAGGTGTCTACATTCGAATCCCACCAGACGCCCGCAGTCGGCCACGCCGGTATGCAGGGGGTGGATGCCGATCGCTGCAATCCCTTTCTGCCGGAGCGCGAGAACGACCGCATCATTAAGACCACTCACCACCCGGTGAGTCTCGTAGATGCCTTCCGTCTTCCCTTTGGTGGCGCCAATATCGAGATGATAGCGGTGCGCTTCAGGGTGCCCGCAGGACCCTGCACCATGGATGACCACGGTGCTGTTATCGTGGGCCCCTGCTATGGCCGTCGCAATGGCAGCAATCTGTTCACGGTTGACCGTGCAGTCGGCACCCTTGTCGGTGATGACACTCCCCCCGAGTTTCAGGATCACGCGGTCAGACATTCTTCTCCTTCCGGGCGCCCTCGGTGTCAATCCCCGTCACAATGGCCCGGGCCTCGCATGCTTCGATCGCCCCGGCAATCCTGTGCTTGAGCTGCTTGGGGCAGACGGCGACCATGCACCCGCCTCCTCCCGCTCCGGTTATCTTGGCACCGAACGCTCCGGCGGTCCGGGCCGCCAGCACAAGCCTCGAGAGCTGGGGGTGGCCGACACCCAGTACCTCGAGGAGGGCATGGTTCATATTCATGTACTGTCCCAGTTCCCGGGGGTTGCTGAGATGATGGATTGCACTCATGCTGACCCCCTCGATGGCATCGAGGACGGGATCCACGATAGAAGGGTGACGCTTCTTGAGCTCGCTGACCTGCTCCACCATCTTCGCCGTGCTGTGCGACACCAGGGAGTCCCCGATAACAAGGTGCATGTTCTGCGGAGGGAGCCTCCGGCGCGAGCCGCCGCTGATAAGGACAATCCCCCCGTATGCGGAGACGGTAGTATCCGTGGGACTTGCCCGCCCCTTCTGCACCTTCTTCTCGATCTCGAATGCCATGTTCGCTATCTCCTCGCGGGTCTTGTGGAGCGAGAACTCATCATTGATCGCCGAAAGCGTTGCTACGGTGACAGCTCCCGACGATCCAAGACCGGACGAACTCGGGATCTGGGAGTTGATATAGACGCTGCCCACAACTCCCATCTCTTCAAAGCAGCCGTCGATATACGGGGACTTGGCCCGCTGTGCCCGTTTGGTATCCCGCACCGTCACAAACACACGGGGCTTTATCGCCATGGCTATACCAGGCTTTCCGTATACTACTGCATGCTCGCCGAACAAAAATACCTTGCCCGGCGCACTCCATGTTGCCAACCTAGATCACCGCAATGGCTGCATACCCGACGACTTCCCGGGGATCACCGGTCACATCGCCGCTGGTTGCATACCTGAGGAGACGGGCGGTCTTCGCCCCGAGCTGGACGGACGCCATCACCATCGCCGCAATCGGCCCGTAACCGCAGGCGGTCACCTGTTTCTCGGCGATCCGCCGGTAAAACTCTTTTGTATCAAGGGTTTTGAGCGGTTCGATCGCATAGTGGTCGTCTGCCTTCGCTTTCGGTTCCGGTACATAATGCGAGAAGTCACTCGATGCAACGATCCTGACATCGCGACCGGTATTTCTGATCGCAGCACTGATCTTTTCGGCAAGCCGCATCGCACTCGGGTAATCCTGCTGACCCATCATGACGGGAGCGATCCGTGCCCGGGGGAAACGGTACTTGATAAACGGCATCTGTACTTCAAGCGAGTGCTCGTCCCGGTGCGAGAGTTCATCGGTCTCGATATCCAGGGCCCGGACAAACTCGGCGTCCGTGTCGATCACACCNAGCGGGGTCTCCCAGGGAACTTCGGATACACAATTGATGTACCCGCGATGGGAGGGCCCGATCACCACAAAGGTACCGGAAAATCCCGGGGGAATTGCACCAAATGCTACGGCAGCGACCTGCCCGGAATAGACATACCCCGCATGGGGTGATACGATGCCCAAGGGATTTCCTTCCGGGTGGGCAGAACTGAAGAACTTCTCTAGCAGCTGTTCCAGATGAGAAGGTTCCCGCGGGTAAAACATGCCTGCTACTGCGCATGTACGCATATTCATCGGATCAACCCTCTGGTCATTCTATTATATCCAGATATCGGTCACTCCTAAAAAAGGTGAACCGATGTTAGAAATCGGTTTCGAAGTCCTCGGGGGTGAGAGCCGTTGAGATACCGCGGAGGCGGAGCATCTCGCGGGTCAGGAGGAAGTAGATCATCGAGAGAGCCTTGCGACCTTTATTGTTGGTCGGGATGACGAGGTCGACGAACTTGGTCATATTGTTGGTGTCGCACAGGGCCACCACGGGGATGCCGCACTGGACGGCCTCATTGATGACCTGAGCATCACCGATCGGGTCGGTGACAACGATAACCTGCGGTTCAATATATCCGTCAAGGACGGGGTTGGTCAGCAGGCCCGGGATGAACCTGCCAGTAGCGGACATCGCACCGACAGTATCGGCGAACTTCTTTGCCGGGAACTGACCGTACTGCCGGGAGGTGACGACGAGGATGTTCGGGGCCTCGAACTGGTTCAGAAATTTAGCTGCGGTCTTGATGCGGGCATCCGTCTCACGGATGTCAAGGATGTAGAGCCCATCGCCGCGGACGCGGTAGATGAACTTTTTCATATCATCGCTCTTCTGCTGGGTGCCGATATGGATACCGGCAGCAAGGTACTCCTCAACAGGGATGAGCGGTTCTTTCAATTCAATTTCCATCTCGTTTACAGTTGTCATAGCTGTTCCTCTATGCGTATCAGTTCGTTCAGTTTGGCGATGCGTTCCCCGCCAACCGCGCCGCATTTTAAGAAAACACAGGAAAATGCGGTGGCAAGGTGCGCGATTGTCGTATCGGTGGTCTCACCGGAACGGTGGCTCATCACCGTGTCCAGACCGTGAGTGTGGGCAAGCCGCACCGCGTCGAAGGTGTCGGTGAGCGTTCCGACCTGGTTGGGTTTTATGAGCACGCAGTTCGCGGCATCAGTCTCGATACCCTGCATGATCCGTTCGACCTGCGTGACGAAGATATCGTCCCCGCAGACAAGGCACCGGTTACCAACCTGATTGTTCAGCTCGCTGAATGCATCGAAATCGTCCTCGTGGAGGGGATCCTCGACATAGACAAGGTTGAAGGTATCGACGAGCTCTGCGATATAGGCGATCTGGTCCTCGGTCGACCGTACCCTGTCGCGGTACTGGTAGCCTTCCTTGTTCCACATCTGGCTCGCTGCAACATCAATTCCCATATCGACCGTGACATTCATCTCGTCAGCAACGAGTGCGGTCGCCTCAGCAATGAGCTCAAATGCGAGGGCATCGTCAATCTGCGGTGCCCACGCACCCTCATCACCCTTGCCGCAGGACTTTCCTTTCTTCTTTAAGAGCTCTTTGACATGGCGGTGGACGGCCGCATTGGCAAAGACGGCCTCTTCTGCATCCGCCGCATCCCCGGGGACCACGAGGAATTCCTGGATCTCAGTGGCGTTTGCCGCATGGGCGCCTCCGCCGATGATGTTGCCCAGTGGCAGCGGCATCTCCTTGGCAAAGGCCCCGCCAAGATAACGGAAGAGCGGCATATTCATGGATGACGCAGCTGCCTTTGCATTCGCGAGCGAGAGTGCGACGGCAATATTTGCCCCGATACCGGAGAAATCCGTCGTGCCATCAATGTCGCGGAGCTGTTCGTCAAATCCTTCCTGGTCAGTGGCATCCATCCCGACTAAGGCCGGGGTGACATTCTGGATGGCGAAATCAACCGCCTCTTTTGGCGGCCTGACTTTTGCTTCCAGCGAGCCGGTGCTGGCGCCGCTCGGGGCTGCCGACCGGCCGAAGCCGCTTGCAGTATAGACATCCGCTTCGACGGTCGGGTTCCCCCGGCTGTCGAGGATGGTCCGCAGCTCGATAACCTCAATGGTCGTCATGGTTTNCCTACTTCCTCTTTACCGTAATGGGGATGGTGTTGTTGTTGAATTCCTCGATCGCAATCTCCAGNGGATCGATCCGTGTCGTCGTGANAAGTAACGGAGCACCCATTGATATCTGCAGAGCCCTTGCTCCAATGATCCTNGCCCGTTCATACCGGGTATAAACCTGCGTCTGCATTGTCGTCCTCAAAATGATCTCATGTACAATTTGAATGGGGTCGCTGAGATTCGAACTCAGGTCACTGCGTCCCGAACGCAATAGGATGGTCCAGGCTACCCTACGACCCCTCGGTCATCATGTC
>JGI20214J51650_10000311_pt1 | contig 30559 bp, 20 predicted proteins | sample WetSurMetagenome_FD_51650 | JGI IMG/M metagenome (IMG submission 51650) | reverse complement strand
GCTGAAACAAAAGACGGATTAAATGGTAAAAGAAGACTTTCAATTATAAAGCTGGAAAATACAAGTTCAATTCAGGATAAGATTTTTAAAGGATTATTTGGAGATTGATCCTCATATTTCATTTCCTGTTCAGATTGTCAGTCTGCTAAAGAAAACACTGTTTGGTTTGAAAATAGCTTTGTTTATTGGATCGGTGATATTTTATATCGTATTATCTTTAACTTAGAATTAATTTCAAATAGCCAGGCAGATCAAATCTGATGCGAAATTCTACAGCTTGTTATATTGACTTTCCCACATTATTTTCTAAAAACTTTTAAAAGGAAGGAGAAAAACCAATGAACTTTATTAAAGAGGTTGCTTCACCAAAAAAGATGGTGTTTATCTTTGTATTACTTGCAGNGATTTCCACTTTATTATTTACTACATGTAAAAGAGGGGATTATCCGCGAAAGACTGACCGTCTGGGATCGGGTAAGGTTAAATGGGTGGAATCACTGACCCCCGACGGCTGGACTATTGTAACAAATGAGACCGGGACCACCCTTGGTTATTCGAAGAATTCCGGACTTAAAATTATCCAGGATGACGGATACGCTTTTAAAGATCTCAACAGAAATAACCTGCTGGATATGTTCGAAGACTGGCGTGTTGAATCAGATGTCAGGGCGGCAGCAATTGTCAGTGAAATCCCTGTTGAGCAGATGATGGGCCTGAAGATGAATCCCTTCGGTCTGGGAAGTGTCAACTCTGATGTACTGGATGATGCAATTAAGGGTGCACTGGACCTTGGGTACAGGCAGTTACGGGCACCCGGTTCGAATGCCTCCGGGAAAGTAAAAGCTTCATGGAATAACATGGTACAGGCATACATNGAGAGTCTTGACAGTNTTGTCTGTATTCCTGCGGTCTGGATAGCTGACCCAAGGTCAGGAGATGTATCAGAATGGCCGAGCAACCTGGCATTGGCAGCAACTTTTGATCCTGAATTCGGAGCTGAATACGGAAGACTCATGTCGGAAGAATGGCGGGCTATGGGAATTTCCATGCAGGTTGCCACACAAATGGACCTGGCTACAGAACCACGATGGAAACGTATTTCCGGTACCTTCGGCGAGGACCCTGCACTGTCAGTGGATATGGCCAGAGCCGTAATTAACGCCTGGCAATCTACCTACGACGAAAACGGTATCGATCTGGGATGGGGAGTACACAGCGTTAACAACCAGATGAAGCACTTCCCTGGAGATGGCGCCGCTGAAGGCGGACGCGAATCGCACACACGTGACGGGGCATACAACGTATTCCCTGGCGGGCAGTTCTGGACTCATGTCCTGCCGTTTGCCGCCTGCATGAATTTGCCTGGTAAGACAAAGACTGTGACGGCTGCCATGACTAACTTTTCAGTAGGTATTGAAGCTGATGGTTCACCTGTTGGCGGAGAGCGTGTTGCAACCAGTTACAGCTCATACAAAATCGACACTGTGCTTAGAGGACTATATGGATGGGATGGTTATATACTGACCGACTTTGGGATCATTACAGGTAAAAATTACGGTGTGGAAAAACTGACTCCGGCTGAATGCATGCTGGCTATTCTTGAAGCCGGATGTGATGCCTTTGGCGGAGAGGGCAGGGACGGCAGGAAGAGCGTTGACCTGGCCATGGAAGCTTACAGGTTGGGAGTAAGGAAACTCGGTGAAGAGAGAATGAATGAGATCATGAGAAAGTCGACGGAGAGGATACTGAAAACTCACTTCAATGTCGGCATTGTCGACAATCCATATCTCAGCATCGGAATTGCGGATACAGTTCCAAACAACGCTGAGCATAATGCCGCAGGATACAAGGCAATGCTCAAATCCATTGTGATGCTTAAGAACAGCGGTGGCATAATTCACAGTGCATCAGCAGGAACAGAAAAGCCAACAGTGTATATTCCTATGGTATATTCAGCGGCCACAACCGGTAGGCAGTCCAGTCCGGCATCTGCCAATCCTGCATTTAATCCCGAAACGGCCGGAGAATACTTCAATGTCGTGACTGACGCTCTTGCCAGGAAACTTACCGGACCGGCAGATGAAAAGGGAAATCCGACTGTTTCACCAAAAGACATCATACGTGCATCTACAGCAAAAATAGCACAGTGTGACTTCGCTCTTGTAAGGATGACCAGTCCTCAAAACGGAAATCCGACATATATGGGATTCGGAGGCACTACGACAGAAGGCAAGGAGTATACTTATCTGCCTATTTCACTGCAATATCGTCCTTACACAGCAAATTCGGAATTCGTACGAAGGGAGTCCATCGGCGGAGATATGATCGAGGTGACAGAAAAATCGCCGGATGGTTATGGCGATACAAAGACACTTGTAAAGGAAAATCGCTCCTATTTCGGCAAAACAGGGATCATCAGGAATGAAAGTGATCTGGATCTCGTCCTGAAGACCGCATCGGCTGCCGGCAAGGTTATTGTTGCACTGAATATTTCAAATCCGATGGTGTTCAGGGAATTCGAAAGCGAGGCAGATGCTATCCTTGTGGGATTCGGTGGTGACAGATCATCCTGGCTGCCAGATAAGGCATTCCTTGAAATTATTGCCGGCAGGGTGGAGCCATCAGGGCTTCTGCCGCTTCAGATGCCTGCAAACATGGAGACCGTTGAGGCACAGTTCGAGGATGTTCCACGGGACATGAAATGTCATATCGACAGCGACGGCAATACTTATGACTTTGCATTCGGTCTAAACTGGTCGGGTGTGATCAAAGACAGCCGTACGGCAAAGTATGGCGTTCCGCCTGTTGCAGGCAGACCGCCTGAATAGATCTGANGGCAAATTTGTCAATTGTATTTCTCTGCGTTACCAATTTTACTAATGGAAAATANCTGGTTCAAAATAACTTTATAATAGACAATAGAAAGGAGCAAGACATGAGAAATGAAGGAGCAGCTTCTGAGACAAAAGGTGTTACTGTAAAGCAACTTGCAGCGGTTGACCTCGGACCTGAAATAGAGGGTATGGCAGGGCGCNAGCTTCGAATGCGTATTGTGACCATCGAACCCGGAGGTGTCATCGGCCCGGTTCATGACCATAAAGACAGGCCGGGTGTGGTTTACATACTGCAAGGTACCATAACTGATCATCGAAACGGTGTGGCTAAAGATTATGGGCCTGGATTAGGCTGGCCGGAGGATAAGAACACCAACCACTGGCTTGAGAATAAAGGAACGACAACAGCAGTGGAAATATCAGTCGATATATTCAATCAACTAAGCTGACTATTGCACTGGCACAGAGAGCAGGGAGGATTGCTGTCTCTCTTCTAAAGATATTTCTGTAGGTTTTTATATGAGAGCTCAACCTCATCCATCGATTTGGCCGTATCCTGCTCGTAGAAATAATACTTCATCCCTGCAAGCTTCGCGTTGGCAAACGAAGTACTGAAATCAACATCACCCATACCGATCGGAACAATTGTATTCCTGGCAAGAACAAAATCTTTCACATGGAACAGCGGGAATCTTCCCGGATGTCCTTTGAAAAGTTCAACCGGATCTTTCTTAGCGGTTGCAACCCAGCCAAGGTCAAGTTCCATTTTAACCAGATCCTTGTCTGTATGTGAAAGAATGTAATCATAAGGAGTGGTATCTCCTGTCTGGTCCCATTCGGTAGCATGGTTGTGATAGGCGAATTGTAATCCGGCTTTCTTGCAGGCTTCTCCGGCCTTGGAGAACATATCAGCTGCAATCTTGATATTATCGAGAGTATTTATTGCTGTCGATGCGCAAATAAGGTACTTAAGTCCTCCCTCTGCAGCATCATCAACGATCTTTTGCAGATTGTCGGTCAGGTTTGGGGCTTTCATCATCTTTGAAAACTGCTGGATCAGTTCCCACTGTTTTTTCTGTTCTTCTGTCGGATTTTCCGGAAGGATGGATAAGGCGCTTAATGGTACCCCCATGGCATGGTTCCCTATCCAGTTCAATCCAAGGTCATTCATGAGAGCTTTCAGATCCTTTGGTCTCATGCCGTAGTATTTATCATCCCTGTAGTCAGCCGTCTCAATATTTTTGAATCCGATCTCGGCAAGCTTCTTAAAAGTCACTTTCGGGTCCTTCTCCATGATAGCATTAAGGGAGAATGTTTGAATTCCTGCTCCGGCAAATGCTTTCTTCTTCATCATAGTGTTGTCCGGAAGATCAGGGGCAATAAGGCATCCAAGAGCAGCTGTACCGGATAACTTCAGGAAATTTCTTCTGTTTGTCATGACATAGATTTTAATGAAGGTTAAATTATTTACTGATAGTCTGATATATAAAAGTAATACTTATCTGACAATATCTTTTGCTGCAGCTTCCATCAGCAGATAGAATGCCTGAGCTTCAGGTGAAAAATAACTTCTATCGAAGTTTGGACATCCGCAGACATCATGAATATAACCAAGATTATCTACCCTTTCATTTGCTGCCTTGCGCATCAATTCAGCCTTTTCTATATAACTTTTCTCCAGAAAGCCTGCACTTACCCCCCTGAAAATAGAATAAGCCAGCATCTGTGAAAGGTTTACTTCAATAAATGTCTCAGGTTTATTTACAACATCATGAAAGGTACCATCATTATTCATATAGTTTAAGCAGGCATCAATAAGATCTTTTGTTTGCTCTATCAGTTTCTGCTTTTCTTCAGGCATGCTGTCAGGAAGCATTTTAATTACCCTGCAAAATCCTGCAGCTGACCAGCCATTGCCAGTCCCCCAGAATTCTTCGCGTTTGAATGATTGATTTTCGTAGTCGTAAATATGTGAGTATAAATGTTCCTTTGGATTATATAAATATTGCCGCCATCCTTCAATTTGTTTTAAAGCCTCTTTGTATTCACCACATGCAGCAAGAAAAGGAGGTAACATATAATTGGCATCACTCATAATCCACTTTGTGGGTTCTTGTGTATGGAATAAAATGCCTTCAGGAGTTTTATGCTCAGACCTGCGAAATACTTCAAGCATCTCGGCAGCACCTTTTCTGAAGACAGGATCTCCGGTTTTAGCCTCTGCAAATAACACAACCTCACCAATACTTGAGCAATCTGTTATGGGTCCGTTTCCTTTTAAAACAGAAAATCGTCCGTTTTCCTGTCTGAGGATTGCCCCACGGGCAAACGAAATAGCCAGATCCAGTTCTCCCATTTCCAACAAAGCCTGACCAACAGTTCCCTGTTCCCAATCATAACGCTGCATGCCTAATGCGGCAATTTTTACTCTTTCGATCCTGTCCTCACCGGAATGTGGTTTTCCAATAAACAATGTGCCTGCTTCATCAGACTTCTGCTTATTTCCTTTTCCGGAGCAACAATTGAATAATGATGAGCCAGTTAATCCCAGGGATACTCCTCCGGCCTTTTTAAGAAAGGTTCTGCGGGACCGATCGTCTGATTGATTCATNATATAAATTAAATTGGTTACAATACTTATTTCAATAGGTTACCTGTTAACAAAGTTACTTTTTTAAACTGGTGTATATGACTACTGTACGAAAATTACAGAAAGTCCNATGGTGCAAATAGTAAATACTTATTGTCATCAATGCCGAAATACTGATTGTGGTAAAGGAGTGAGTAACAGTCCCTGTCTTCAAAGAGCCCATACAACTCATCCTTCTAATTAGTGAGGTCTTAAGAAGGTCAGGAAAAAGAAANAGGTGATTTGAACCAATCCCCGGTTGCAACTCTGACTCTCACTCTCGCTCTTTTTCGGTCCGCCCAACAGATGAAAGTCGCAATCAATTAGGTGACATATGCAGTTTAATGTTCTGTAATTCCCTACAATTAATTTACAGATCGACTTGGTTCACCTGATTTTTTTGAACTGAAATTGCTTATATTTATATGCCGGAATANATCAGGTTTATAAAATAAAGTCGGATCAATTTGTCATATATTTAAAGATCAGAATATTAAGACCACAAAAACTATGAAGAATACAAGGAGAGATTTTCTTAAATCAGCTGGTGCATTTACAGCAGGTGCATTTTTTATTCCCAACCTGATAAGTGCTTCACCAACAAACAGGTTAAATGTTGCAGTTATTGGAGTTGGCGGACAAGGCAAAGGAAACTGGAGCAGACTGATTAATCAGAAAGATCCCCTTTGGAACGAAAATATCGTAGCATTGTGCGATGTTGATGACAAAAGGGCTGCAGATGGTTTTAAAGCAATGCCGGATGCCAGGCGCTTCAAGGATTTCAGGGTGATGTTTGACAAGATGCATAAGGAAATTGATGCAGTAATGGTCTGTACTCCGGACCATGTTCATTTCCCGGCAGCCATGGCTGCAATGGAGCTTGGTAAACATGTTATTGTGGAGAAACCACTTGCACACAATGTCTGGCAATTAAGAACCCTGAAGAAAGCAGCCCGCTACTACAAGGTAGTTACCCAGCTGGCTAACCAGGGACATGCCACCAATGGAATTCGTCTTGTCAGGGAATGGTATGACGCCGGAATATTGGGCAACGTTAGCGAAGTCATTGCATGGTTTGACGGACCTGCATTTGGAAAGGGAATGTATTTCGACAAGCCCATAAGTTTTCCACCGCCAGAACAACCTGTTCCTGAATATCTCGATTGGGATTTGTGGTTAGGACCTGCAGCATACCGCCCATATAATAGTGTTTATGCCCCATTAACGTGGCGCGGCTGGTTTGATTTCGGCAATGGTGAAATGGGAGACTGGTGCTGTCACACCCTCGATGCTCCTTACTGGTCATTGGATCTGGGAATGCCTGATGTCGCCGAATGTGAGTTCAAGACACCCGTTCCTGATACCGGATTTATCTCAGACAAAGCCATTATACGCTGGGATTTCCCGGCACGGGGAAATAAAGTTCCTGTTACTATGCGATGGTACGAAGGTGGGTTGAAACCAGATAACCGACCGGAATGGAACCTTGAAAAGTTGCCTGGAAGCGGTATGATTATGGTTGGAGATAAACATTGCCTTATGACAGGTGGTCGTCCGAATACTCCAACAATATTATTACCTGGCAATGAATGGGCTGGATTTCAGAAAAATCTACCGGCTCAGACTATTCCAAGAGTCTTTGAGGAAAATCCACAGCGCGAATGGGTTGAAGCCATCAAGAACAATACACTGCCTGGTTCGAATTTCGATTATTCTGCAGGACTGGTTGAGATGGCACTTATTGGAGTTCTAGCACAACGATTCGATACCCGCATTGAATATGATGCAACAAATATGAAGGTCAGGAATCATCCCGAACTGGGAGTTTATATTAAGGAGCCTGCCCGCAAAGGGTGGGAGTACGGGGAAAAGCTCTGGAAATGAAATTGATAAAAGATATTTCATTGTCGGCATAAAGCCAGTTTCATGCATACCAGTTCCGTTCACGGCCCAGATCTGATTTCAGAGCATTATAAGCGATATTCGCGTTTTCAATTATTTGGAAATCAAACATTCCAATGCATGCGAAATCGGCCCCACTTGAAAATGCATGACGGATACCGTCTTCCGGCCTGATTGCGCCTGCAGCGAGAATCTTATAAGCGATCCATGGAGTGGAATTGTTCCTGAAAAAATCTGTCACAGCTAGTTCACCCATGCACCATAAGTTATCATGCGACTGATTGTGTCCGTTACCCTGTTCGGGGAGGTACGGATCGGCCGGATCAACCGGAGTGGAAGACCAGTATTTATCGCTATGGAATGTTTTCATGAAGAAGTCAACATTGATATTGTTTGCAATGCAAGCTTCAGGAACTGACATGGAGTGTCCAGCCGTTCCTGCAATTATTCCCTGACTACGGATATATTCAATAGGCATCGCCAGGTCTTCAATCCTGTTGTCTCTGACAACCNGATCAGCAATATTCCCCATCACGAATGCCCCTATTGCTCCATTATCAATTGCTGATTTAATATTTGTAATATCCTGACCTTTAGGATATGTTTGGGCAAGCCACCGGATTTTGCCTCCGCGCTTGCGGTAAGCGTTTAAAATCCTGATGGTGTTTTCATCTGTGCGTAAAATAGCAGTATTGATGCCGCAGGCCTCACATAGCCATAAGGTCTCAATCACCTTTTCATCTGTAAAATATGCTTTCATCCACGATGAAACATAAATCAGATCACGTGCATGGGCAAAACCGCTGATAAGGTTACCACCGACGATGAGGCGGCTTATTTCCAAATCTTTTATTTTACCGGCTGGTACCCTGCCTTTCAATTCCTTAATATCGATCTTTTTCGCACTGATCAACGATGCACTTGAGATTGCGTCAACCCTTGCAGCAAGGTTCTTCTCTTCAAAACTTAGCCACCCTCTTTTTCTTAGCATGCCAAAGAAAACGGTCCCAAAAACAGGTATAACTGCAAGGTTTTTAATTAACTCACGACGAGTCGTTCCGAATTCCGTCTGTTTCTGCTGATTATCCGGAACGGGAAATCTCTCCTCTCTTCTTTTTGTATAGTAAAAAAGAAAAAGTCTCTGTATACTCCAGAGATNACCAGCAGGCAAGGANGCAAGCCCGGCAAGTATAAATGCTTCAATCAGGTTATAGTTGATTATATAGAAATGGCTTGTTGAAGGCAGGGAAGAATATACAAACGGGGGACTCGCGATATANTAAAGTATCAGAAGCATAACGCCAAAAACACCTGCTATCCTTGTAAAAACACCGACAAACAGGCATAATCCGATAATGATCAATCCCCATGTATTAAGAATATCAACTATGAAAAGTGTTGTTGAATCCCCGGCAAGCCAGTGGAANAATCCTGACAGCAGCCATTTTGACTCCATAAGAAAGGAGGCTGAGGACCAGGCCTGATTAAACAGTTTGACTATCCCTTCGTAGAGGAAATGCCATCCGATAATTACCCTGACTAAGGTGAGAATCCAGACCGTGACTTTTTTATCGGATTTCATGTCTATCTGATTTGGATATAAATTTAATTATTCTCTTAAAATGCAGTGCTCCCTCTCGCAGTAGGGTTGAAAGAAAGATCAGATTTTATTATGGGGGACACTATGGGCACAAAGGAACACAGTAAATCGTGGAATCGGGGTTTGAAAATATTATTCCAGAAAGTGGAATTTTCGAAGAAATTCATCTGTGATGCCAAGGATCTCATCATTATAATATCGTGAGTACTTCTGATTTCCCTCACCAAGGTAATGTTTTCTGCCATTGTAGATATGAAGTTCGAAATAGTTATCCAGTTTCTTCATTTCACTTTCAAAAAATCTGGCTGTCCAGACCGGGACCTGTTCATCGTCAGTACCATGGAAATCTATCATTGGTGGTAGTCCGCTTTTCATATTGTGTGTTGGGGAGATGCTCCATATTTTATTCCTGCGATCGGCCAGCAACCTGTCGCACCAGCCCTCAAGGGTGTTTACGCAGGCAGAGAACAACAACACTGCATCTGGTTTACAGCTTATTTTTGTATTGTCTGATATTTCATTAAAATCCTCGGTCATGACAGTTGCCAGAGCCAGCTGACCACCTGCAGATTGGCCGGCTGCAACAATTTTATTCACATCGATATGGAAGTTTCCTGCATTCTCCCTTACCCACCGGATTGCTGATTTTACATCCATAAGGCATTCTATCGGACTGATTGGATTATGTGAGAATAAACCATTGTCTGTTGACAAGCGGTAATCCACAGAAAATGAGATGATTCCCATTCGGGCGTANCGTTCGCATGTTGTAAAAAATTCTGAGTATGAACCTCCTGACCAACCGCCGCCATGTAAGAATACAATGGCCGTATTGTTGTCTCTTTCCAGAGATTTCTTGTCATAAAAGATATCAATCTTCAGTTTGGAAGTGTCAACTGTTTTGTAAATTTCCTGAATATGTGTAACCTGGGCTCCTGATTGTATTTGCCCGATGAATTCAAGGCAAAGAAATGAAAGAATACCTGCTATCTTCATTATCGACAATTNTTNATTGTTGATTTTCTTATTAGCCCATTCGATGAAGTATTTCATGTTTGGGGCATCAGTGTGTCCACCGTCGTGCTGGCGCCAGGCAAGCTCTCCATCCAGCATACCTGTATTGTAAGGAGGCATTACTTCTTTTCTGTANTCATTTGACACACCGATATCTTTTGCTCCGAGTAATTTAAACACTTCTCCGGCAGCAACAGTAGCCATATAGCTTCCCTTCTGGTCAAGCCATTTCGCATCTCCTTTTTCAGGGATGCCATAGCTGATGAATGTAAGTCTCGGAGCACACATTGCGATAAGACTATGAGAATCCACATTCAGCTGGCCTGCGTTTCCAACACCTGAATTTGATTCGGCAGCGCCATATTTCAAATAATTCCCAGCCATCCAGTGATATTCACCGATTCCTGTAAGATTTTCGACAGCTTCACCGAAATTACGACGGTGCAGAGTGGCTCCTCCTTTGCCTGATGAGCCTACAAGCGCCAGGGCAAAACGTTCTTCAAAAGCAAGTGTAACAAGAGCAGCTTTACCATATCGTGAGACTCCCTCAATACCAACATGTTTTGCATCAACTGCTGGATCAGTTTCGAGGTAATCGAGTCCGCGGGCGGCACCCCAGGCCCAGGCCCTGAGTGAACCCCAATCATCTGGTTTACGGGGCTGACCTTTGTTCACAAGTCCGATAATACCATTTGTCAAACCAGCACCATTATCAGCCTGAACAGTTGCAGGATCTATAAGTGCATAACCCCAGCCTGCCATTAGAAGCTGTTGTGTTGATGGAGGATAGGGTCGTGCGGGAGCAGGCAAACCTGCCCTCCCGAACATCATTAGCACAGGTACCGGTCCTTTGGCATTTGCCGGGGTGACCAAAACCATCGATATATTTACATCAATAAGAGGATATTCCGAATTATCGACATGCCCTGTGAGCTTTTTGGCAATAACGGGAATAAAGGAGACCATCTCTCTCTCCGAAATATCCACATTCCATTTAACAGCGGGGATTTTTTTCGGAAGGCGACCATAAACTTCTTTCTCTAAATCTTCCCTGATCTCAGGACGCCTATGTTCCCACCAGATGTCAGGTGTTGTAACCTTCTTCCCATTTTTCAATGTAAGTAAATCTGGCAGATCAGGATATGGTGTTGCCAGGGACTCATCATAATTGGCATGGTTGGGAGCTGATTCATTACCACTTGGTCCCGGGCGAAGACTTTTTATCCCAATCTGATCCATCATATTCTGGTGATCCTGCTCAGTGGTGAACCTTACAGGAGCACTGTTATTCCGGTCAGAAACGTCTGCCGTAGTTGGCTCAAACACGACTCTGTATGTTTTAATTATACCTCTGTAATCAAACCGCACAACGGCTGTTCCGGTTTTCGATTTTGCCTGGGTTACAGTCACTTTTACATCCGGATCACTCGCTGATGCAGATACGGAAGGTATTCCGGTTGTCTCTGACGGAATTTGATAAGGNGCTTCATAAAGATCAAGGCCAATAATCCCGTTAGCATTTGATGACCTGACAGGGGTGGCCGGCAGATCAATTTCAACTCCGTTGACCATGATGCTTACAATAGGGGTTACCGGACGGACGATTTTGTTTTTCTTCGAGCTGAATCCAAGTCCTGACAAATCGAAAAGAGCGCCCTGATCAGGACCTTCGGCTACAAGGAAAATAGCATGTTTCTTGTCGAGCTTATCAACAAACGCTGAAACGTCCGTAGTAAATTTTGTTATAATCTGTTCAGAATTGGCGGGGACAATTATTTCACCGATCTTTTTGCCTTTCCATATATTATTATCCCATGGTCCGTCTAACCAGACGCAGACCTTAAATGCGTCTTTTGTCTTTGGCGTAAGAAACAGATTAANTGCTGTTTTGTTACCGTGCCTTGTCCCCCTGAAGGCNTTCAATCCTTTCTTGTCTTTATCAAGCCCTCCAAATCCAAAGTACTTGTATCCTAAAATGTGACTGTTCTCCACATTTGTTATGGGCATATCGTTATCCCATATATCCCACGAATCCTGCTGGCTGTCAGGATTTGAAAGATAGCATGCATATCCTGCAGAGTAAAATTGATAGGGATCGAGGCCGTATATGTGGAAGCCTTCCGAGGTTACTTCAGCTCCGGTATATTCTTTTCCCTGGCTGTCTTTTGCGTTCCAGATATTATCTTCCGAATACGGATTATATCCCCTGATGGTGACCTTTCCGCCTTCTGATACCGGTTTTTTATCCCATTTAACCGTTACCGGGGCCACCATCGGCTGACGTGCGTATCCGTAACCCCTCGGCGCCCTGTGATAGAACACATACCACTGGTCATTGATCAGCTCGATGCTGCCGTGAGTGTTGTGTCCTGAGTAACTCGTCTTCAGAGTTGCTCCTTCCTTATCCGGCACCGGCGCACGTGAGTCGACAAGAACGCCGCCGCTTTTCCAAGGGCCCAGCGGAGAGTCGCCATAGGCATAGCGTAATGCCGAGTTAGTACTGCTCAGTCCGTATTCAGGGCCTGAATATCCGCTGTAAACCCATACATATTTATTACCAATCCTGCGTATAGAAGCGGCTTCAAAAAAGTTGAACATACCGGGATCCTGGTCTGGATATACACTGGGGTAGGTTGTTCCTGCCGGATCTCTTATGACCCCATACCTGGAGCTGGCAGGGATAAAATATCCAATAGCCTGGGTTCCGGGCCTGATAGAATACATGGTTTTCTGATCGAGCTGAGCAGCCTGGGACCGTTGGAATCCCCAGAATCCGTACGCTCTGAAGCCAATCTCATAATCAGGGTCTATCGGATCCGTTAAGTATTCAATAAATACTGCCGGATCAAATCCCATGATACTACCTGGTAGGGTTCTCATTCCGTCGTCAGTCATGTTAATGGGGGTAAAGGGACCGTCCGGGCGGCTTCCTCTTGCCACCATGGCTTCTCTGTTCCTGCCACGGCTGTGAGGGTACAGGTAGTATTCTTTTGTTCCGTCCTTTTTCTTCACCTCAACCAGGTCGGGAGCATACATAACGTCCCACTGGTCACCAACATGGTAGGTGAAAATGGGTCCCTCATCACGCCAGTTTGACAAGTCCTCCACAGGTGCAGACCAGGATCGGATATCAGGTCCGCAGTAACTCTTAAACCTGACATCGTGGGACCCAATAATGTAGATACGGTATTTCCCTGGTTTATCGGGATCTTCAAAAACACGAGGCTCACCGTCGGGCAGATGTTCCCAAAAAGGCAGATATGGATTGCCTGAAGTACGATGGGTTAATTTGGTAACCAAAGTGTCGTTTATCGGCTGATTATTGTCTCCGCTTGATTCTCTTACAGAAAACAGAAATACAGACACAAATAATAAAATTACCTGCGGCCTTTTCAAAACAGATATGACTTTCTTCATTTTTGATCTTTATTATTGCACATCTGACCGGATAAGTTTTATAAAACCNGGATGACTATTTTTGTGCACGGAGAAAATTAAGGACTTCCTCAGTATCCTTTTCTGCATTTACGGCTTCATTTTTATATACGATCTTANCATCTTTTCCTACAATAAAGGTCCACCTCTTTATAGTAAGATCGCGCACAAGCTCATGTTCAATGCCATCAACAGTTCTCTTTATCGTTGCACCTTCACCCACAGGNACACCGAAACTTTCCGCTATGTTGCCTTTTTCATCAGATAAAAGGGGAAAGTTAAGATTTTCGGCATGTCTGAACAGCTTAAGATTCTCAGGTTTATCACCACTTATCCCAACAACGATTGCATCAGCTGACGCAAGGTCGGTCTGGTGATCGCGGTAGGAGCAGGCTTGTTTAGTACATCCGCTGGTCATCGCGCCAGGGAAAAAATAGATAACAAGGTAGTCCTTGCCAATATTTTTGCTGATATCCCAGGCAGATCCGTCATCAGCAGTGGCTTTGAAACGGGGCACTTTGTCCCCGACTGAAAGTGTTTTCTGACTATACATTACTACTGAAGCCATAATGAATACAATTAGAAGACCAATTCGTTTTTTCATATAACTGACAATTTATCTGTTAACAAACCTTATCTTAAATTGTTTTTTCAACTCACAGGCTTAAAATGTCACCTAGAAACACTTTTTAAAGCAAATATATCTAAACCGGCGATTTCTTTTGCCAGTTCTTAAGGTAATCATGGAATCCAAAAAAATATAATTGTGAGTCGGAGTTAAGAGTGAGTGTGCTCGCTCCCGCTCTCACATCCGCTCTTTTTCAGCCCTCCTTCGCCAAGGTTTCGGCGGGCGCTGTACCACGAAATTANTTTCCGGCAGGCAGGCGGACAAAAGTTGCAGCTAATTAATATGTATCCTCAGGTTTATTAATGGATTGATCGAATCTGACTGGTAACATAAAATATTTATCAGCATTCAATAGGATAATCCGTCACCAAATTTAAAAGCCTTGTTCGGAGCATCAAAGGGCACATCCTCCAATTGATTCTTTACATCATTCATTGACAATGGGATCTCAAATGTGAGTTTTCCGATAGGATTGAATTTTCCGAACACAACATCGAGCAGAGCATTATCAAGAGCGTCAAAGATCATAATAGTCCCCTTTACAACATGCTTTAAATCAGCAGGTAATACGCAACTTGAACCTGAAGGATTGAAGGCAACAACAACAGGTTTTCCTGTTTTGGCAAGTGCCTTTATGTTATCCCATTTAGCTGATGGGAATGCAATGTCAACATCCCTGGCAGCGAAAGGATTCATGTTTGCTGCCATCTGCTGAGCATTCCTCTGCTGACCTGCTGCAACTTGCCTGTTTCCACCCTGTCCAGCTGCTGTACGAGGTCTGTTAACAGTGTTTCCTCCCTGAGCTGCAGGAGCTCCACCGAAACCTCTCTCTTCCTGTGTTACTGCTCTGATAAGAATAAGATCTGCCTGGTTTGGATCATCAACAAGGGTCGCATATTTTGCTGCTAGCTCCCTGTCAATTCCGTCTACAAAAATCTTAATGTTTTCCTTTGCAGGAAGTACACCGTCATTTGTAAGCAAAACAATTGATTCGAGCTGAGCCTGATATCCTAATTTCTGGTTTTTATCACTCCGGACAATATTTACGGCTGCCTCAGGATCGACGTAAGGATTTTCAAAAAGCCCCAGTTTAAAGTGCCATTGAAGTATCCTTGATGCTGCCTGATTTACTCTCTGTTCTGTTATTTTTCCTTCTTTCACAAGGTCGAGAACCAGGTTGTTATTTGTTTCACTTCCCATCTGGTCAACGCCGGCATTGATTATCATTTCCATGTTATCCTTCAGCGTCGTTTTACCCTGTAAACTTGGTTTAAGCGGGCCGCGGCTTACCACACCCCAGTCGGTGCAGATAGCACCTTTGAACCCCATTTGACTATATAAAACTTCAGTCGACATGTGGTATGAGTAATTCACATTGAGAGAATCAAAATAGGTCCCGCTGTAGTAACCCATTGCAGCCAGGGCTCCTTTTGCTATACCTGTTTTCCATGGGATGAGATGATAATCGAAATTATTTCCGGGATAAACCAGCCATTGGCCGGTACCGCCTTTATGCGGACCTGATCCGGGCCAGTGTTTCAGATGAACCAGTATCTTGCCTNGCCCAATGTTCTTACCCTGGGCACCATCCATGAAGGCAGCAAGCATTTCTGAGGTAAGGTTGGCGTCTTCTGAAAAACAACCCATATTGCGTCCCCATCTTGGTTCTGTCATAACATCTATCTGTGGACCCAGGATCATATGTAACCCGACTGCACGATACTCTTCTGCAACAACCTCGCCAAATTTTCTTACAATGGCTGTATCACGTGATGAGGTAATTCCAACCTGGCCTTCCTTGCTTGGCCACTGAGAGAAGTATTGTTTTCCGCTTACATGAGCACCTAATGTAGCCCCATGTCTCGGGTCGGTTGAAAACATTATTGGCACACCAAGTCTTGTGGCTTCAGCAATCTCCTGCATTTTGTTCGACCAGGAAGCAAATTCCCTGATAGGTGCAACACCATTATTGAGGATATTACGGAAATTCTTTTCTTCTATAAATGATTTAGCTGTTGCAGCTCTTCTCATCTGGCCCATAGCCATTCCACCACCTGCCGGTGCCTGTCCTCCCGGACCAATTGGTCCTGAATATTGTTCATTGGCGGCATTCGCAATAGCAGCTTTCTCCTCCTCTGTGAAATCGTATTTTACAATTCCATCAGCAGGAACGGCAATATTGGGATGGAACAACAAACCAACTTTCTCTTCAAGTGTCATCTGACCGACTAGATCTGCGATCCTTTCGTCATCTGATAGTCGCCAGTCCTCATATTTGTCAAGTTTTCCATTTTTGTTCAGATCCTTGAATTGCAGACCTTTGTCCTTGATTATCTGTACAGATCTTATCCCAAGTACCGGCTGCACTTTCTGATTTGCATTGTTAGTGCAGGAGATAACGATTCCAGTTACCAAAAGCAATACAAAAATTGATAATACGTGTCGGTTTGTTTTCATGATATTAAAGTTAGGTTAGTGTGGTAAAAAAACCAGGTTTATGGATTTAGACAATTCGGCTGTCCGACTTATTCCCTGGCAATTATAAATAAATAACATAACCATGATTAAGGTTATTTACAGAAAAGACAAGACTGGCACATAATTATCATGACTTTTAAGAATATGTATTTAGATTGACNTATAAGTTGCAACCCTCCTTCAGAAAGTGTGATTGTGAGTACGAGTCTTGAGGAAGAAGATTAAGAGTGTACCTTCTTTCTTATCCTGCCCCTGACAGGTTTGTATCTGNATCACTATAGAAAGAACGGACTCATTGGTTTCCACTGACTTCTCCAGATAATCGGGACAAGAACTTTTTTGACAATCCAGGGAATGGGCTTCATAAAGTCATCTCTATCCCTACCTTCAATGTTATAGAACAAGAAAGGCAGGGTAAGAGGTCCGGGGCCTGAGTTTTTGACACTATGTTCGGCAAGCTTGTCTACAAGATTTATCTGTTCCTTCATTTCAATGACCGCTTGCAACTTCTCCGATGTGAAATTCTCCTCCTCGATTTTAATATGGGGACCCCATAGCTTGTCAAATTCGTACAGGACCTCTTTAAGCTTGCCAACTCCGCCCGAAGATATCTCCGGAAGACACTGGTCCAGTGAGTCCAAAATGCGTGCCATGGCAACGTGGTCAGCCTTCAATTGAACGTAGGGCGCATCAACATAGTCTTTGAAATATGGGAATGCTATGTCATCCTCGCTGAGATGATGTGAATGCGTTACCCATTTCAATGTTGATACATACATCGAAAAACCATCCGCTTCCCCGGATGGAATGCCCTGTTTCGNGAGGTACTCATCACACTTCCGTATGGAAATGCTTAGTCCCCTCGAAATAATTTTATGGATCCTNAACAGACCTGCAGTTACAGGACTAATTTGATTCATGGTGCTGTTTTTTCCNTTATATTTTGTAAAAAGTCCAGGAGCATTAGCCCCATAAGGGAAATTCTATTGTAAGGTATGCTATTTTTTTGAAAGGTGGCTTAGGAAAATATTTTAGAAATGACATTTTTTAAATTAATGCCAGTATTTAATTATTTAACTGTAAACTNTTTTCAGGACGAGTCAGAATATGAAGTGTGAGTGTGAGAGTGAGTTTTGAGGAAAAAGAGACGAGAGTGCTCGCTCTCGCTCTCACTCTCGCTCTTTTTCAGTACCCCGAACGGACATTAGTTGCAAACAATTTAATCGATAATTTATTTTGAATATAATCAGGTCACATACATTCAACAGTTACAGATTTTTAAATTCTACAGATCGATAGGATTTGCCTAATGGCTTCCTTAAATGCATCTGAGAAACAGATTTTGAATATTTTATATGTAAGAAATGATTGTTCGGCCCTGTTTTTAACCATTTCACAGAATTTATTCAGATTTGCTCTTTCCCCGAATGTATTTTTATAAAAAAATATTCAGGGATCAACGGGAAGTTTAAACATCAATGAGAGAAAAGTCTCTTTATGATTGGTTTTAATAATCTCAGGAGATGGCNGTAAAATGATTAATTTAATTTTTGTTAATTTTATTTATGTATTAGAGAGTGGAAAAAACAAAGATTAAAAAATACAAGAAATGAAAAGAATAATTGCAGTTTGTTTTAAAATAATAAAATATGAAACCTTTTTATCCTTTTTTTNTCTGATTCTCATTGTTAATAAAAGCGTTGCCCAAATTATGCCTGATAGGATTCAGGATTCTGATCCTGATACAGCCTGGGTNTCACCCAATAAGTCAGTGCCCTCTTTTGCAACATATCAGCTTTATCCAAGTACGGAAAGAGNAAAAGGCACTTTTGGAAGTTTTATGATTTATCTTCCTGAAGAATATAAAAATACTACCAGGCAGTACCCTGTAATTTACTATTTGCATGGAGGAAACGGAAATCNGAGAGAGGGACAATGGCTGATGAAAGAGTTGGATAAGGCCATAAAAGCCCAGAAAATGTCGCCGGTAATCATTGTCAGTGTGCAGGCATTACCAATCGGCTGGTATTGCAATGCCAATGTTGGCGCAAAAGGTGTAATTAGCGGACCTGTTGAAAATGTTTTCATTAAAAACCTTGTACCATACATTGATGCTAATTATCGTACAATCGCCAACTCCTCAGGCCGTGGGCTGGAAGGCTGGTCAATGGGAGGATTTGGAGCAGTAAGACTTGCTTTTAAGTATCCTGAATTGTTTGGTTTCGCTTCATCACTTGCTGGAGCACTGATTGAATTTCAGGACGAACATAATCCTCAATATCTCGTAAATACTTTTGGCCCTGCAACAGGCCCCGGCTCAGAAAAATCTATTGAATACTTTAACTCGGTTCATCCACGATTTTATGCCGCAAAGAATGCGGAACTGATAAAGAAAAAAGTAAAAATAAGGCTTATCGTAGGCGATCAGGATTGGTTATATAACAATAATGGTAAATTCATTACAAAGAAATTTAGCAGCTATCTCGATTCTCTTGGCATTAAGCATGAATATTCTGTTTTAAAAAATGTTGGACATATGTTCCCCAATGAATTCGCTGATGGAACGAGAGAATATCCTGTTCAATTTTGGGCGGACGCATTTAAGACCTTAGTTACAACTTCCGCAATTTCGCAGCAGGTGACTCCTTTTAATGCATCAACGCTTATCAAAACGGGTGACGAAGTCAGATATGGTTCATACCTCATTCGTAAAATAGGGGATAGAGTCTATCAGATCAACGACCCAGGTGATAAGACGACAAAAGGAGGTGGATGGGGCGTAGACATGTATCTTGTTTGCGGTACNGAAAAGGCGTTGCTGATCGANCTGGGTAACAATTACATTACAGGTTATGAAAAGGACTTATTGAACCCCCGCAGGAATGCAACTGAAGAGTATCTCTCTGTCATAGACGGGCTGGCTGGCAAACTGCCTCTTGAAATCGCAGTCACCCACATGCACCCCGATCACGATGGCATGACCGGTGCTTTCATCAACCGCAAGGTGACATTTTGGGCTGGAGAAGGTGAAGATCTGAGCGCTTTGANGACTCAGNATAATCTTGATCCGGCAATATATCAGGTATTNACACATNGNAAAAAATCGTTCGATCTTGGCGATGGACGAATAATTGAAACCTTTTTGGTAAGGGGCCACAGCAATGGAGGTAATGTGTTTATAATAAAAAAAGATATGCTGATCTTTTCGGGTGATGCCCTTGGATCGGGGTTTGGCCAGGCGTTTCCTACTGTCGAAAAGCTCAAACAGGTGGCAGAAGACTCTCAGAAGCTGGTTGAATATTTAAAGGCAAATTTCACTCCCTACGAGCGTTATAGGCTACGTGTCTATACCGGCCACTGGTGGCAGAATGCTTATGGTGGATTCCTGCACCCGAACAAATTACCGATTGACATTGGATACCTTGATTGGCGTTTCATACAGGATGTGGCTTCCTGTGCAAATGGAATACTCCAGGGAAAGTGGCTCGTTGACGGCAGCGGGATTCGCTATATAGGTAATATGGCCTATACTGATGCGTGGCCTTCCGCAGAAGGCAGAGCAATTATGGTCTGTGGTACCGGCACGATAATAATACCGCTCAAACAAGCCTATGAGGCAGCTGGTTTGAAGATGCCGGAATGATTCCCATAGTTGACGCTGTCTGTCCTCAGGTATTTCCTCTTAGAAAAAATCTGCATCATTTACTTATTGGTACCTCCGGCGCTTTCATGCCCGATGCCCCATATGCAACATCTTCAGGCAAAATCAGTGCCCCATTGTAAAAGACAATCTGAATCTGCCTTTGATTGTTAATTCCTGCTGGTATTTCAAAGTGATGAAATCCCCTGGTAGCATCAAGCCATGTGCCATCCTTTATCGCGTTTGCAACGTTGGCCATATCCTGGACAAATCGCCATTCACCATAACCTTCATCTTCGGGCAATGTATCTGCAATATCCGTTTTTGTTGCATGAAACATCATCTCCCCTGAATGGCCGGTGTAAACCTGCAACCCGTACCTGTCATAGGGAGCAAGGTTGTTTTTGAGGTTATTTACAAGATTGTTTATATCTACTGTGAAATTATTAAATGCCTCTGCAGAACGCAACTCTCTTTTCCTTCTTGGCCCCGGGCTGATTGCATCTCCTGTGAAAAGCATCATGTCAGGTTTTAAAAGAAACACCGTACCGCCGTTTGAATGACCCCTTAACAAAAATGTTTCGACAATGCGTCCGCCTCCAAGGTCAAACTTCTTTTCTCCTTGCCTGAAAATTTTGTAAACTGAAGGTTCTATGTTATGCATCGTTCTAAGCCTTTCCATATCTTCCCCTTCACCGATCCATAAAGATACCCTTGTGTCAATGAAAGCTTTAGTCATACCACTATGGTCAGGGTGCATATGGGTGACAGCAACCTCCAGCGACCGTTTGCCAATTAGATTGTTAACTACATCCAGGAACTCTTCTTTTGCATTTTCACGGGGTTTAATGAGATCTTTTTCAAAACCATCGATATAATTATTGCCCAGATCAATCATCAAAGCCTTGCTTTCACTGCAAATCAGATAAATNTCCGTGCCTATAAGCCCTCCCAATATAGCTTCCGGGTCGCCGGGGTCGCTGATTTTATATATGTCTTCCCCAATTTTGTAAATAAAGTAGGAACCGTAATGCACACTGTCACCCAATTGTTTCAAATTTGAAGGATCAAAGCCAGNAGTAATTGNCTGCTGNGTGCAGGCGANACTTGAAATTAGTATGATAACCAGTATTATCACNAGATTCAACAATGACAAAAAACCGTTTTTTTTAAGGNAGATATCTTTGCCATATTGTTTTATAAAATTCCTTTTTACGGACATGGCTTAAATAATTATTGTTAATGAAAACTTGATTTAAATTTAATCAAACTTAACTGGATATTAATACTGTTAACCCTAAAGAAAAAATGAAAACAAGTGTGAAAAATCCATTTGTCGGAGCACTTCATTCCGTCTCACAATTGGTTGCAACTCTGCCAAAAAATCCCAATTTCAGAATTTAATAGTTGCAACCCTCTCCCCGAAAATTACTGTACATTTCATCCTTTGAATTAGTGAGGGTTTAAACTGTACTGGCAGGTCATTAGTTTTTGTCCAAATGCTGTATTAAGCTGAACAGCATCTTAGAAATTTGCTCAAGCCCACTGAGAAAATTGTGATATTCTTCTTCTTTTATTTCTGAAATTTCGAACAAATATTCCAGAATTGCTACGCATTCAAATGCACTTCCTCTGGATATCACAAAGAAATTCTTTCTGTCTTTGTTACTGAATCGTGAAGTTCCTTCTGCGATATTCAACATAATGCTGAAGGATGCTCGTCTGAGTTGATCGTTTGTTACCCTGTCAAAACTACTTTTATCAAGGATAGAATAAATTTCTTCACAGAAATTCTTTGACTTCTGATAGACATCAAGTTTTTGAAAATCAAACATGATAATAAGTTTTAGGTTAGCACTATAGAATAATTATTGCAGCGATGCAAAAGCTAATTTATGAAATATTCGGTAAACGTAGGATTAAATTTAAGTGTGAGTGTGAGAGTGAGTTTTGAGGAAAAAGAGACGAGAGTGCTCGCTCTCGCTCTCACTCTCGCTCTTTTTCAGTACCCGGAAAGGACCAAAGTTGCAACAAAAAAAATGATCACTGCCTATCCAATTTTTAAATGGAACTTTTTTTAAGGTGAAAGGAAGTCTGTNGAAATTTTAANACGAAGGAAGTCGTAAATGGGATTAAAATGAGCTGGAGCTATTGAGCTGTTGAGGGGCGTTATATGGCAATATATCCCTTTTATACCACTTTGATCGAACGCCAGGTATATCTTATTTTTCAGGAAATAATTGCAGAACAAGCAAACAACCAGCTGGAATAAGCTCAGGTAATATTTACTCTTTGTAAGTTTCAGTCAGTTTCCTGATCAAACATGAATATTTCTTCGATTTTTGATCCGAAAACTTTTGCTATGTCATAAGCCAGCCTCAGGGAAGGATTGTATTTGTTTTTTTCGAGAAATACAATTGTCTCCCTCCTTACATTAACTTTTTTTGCCAGATCCTCCTGCGTAAGGCTGTACCTGGCACGGTATTCCCTTATCCTGTTATTCATTTCTGACACCCCTGAAGTTAAAAATAAGCCAGCAACCGGTAAATACCAGCGCCATTCCGAGAATACCGCTTCCTATTATTACATGAGTCTCAAAATCCATCTTATCTGAGAAATACATAATAGCCAGCCACAGATAAAGTGAAATATAATATGAATACGATGCCGTTTTGCGCATCACCTTTTTTGACATTTCATCCTCAACAGGTTCTCCTCTTCTGGCGCTGCTCATCTTTTTAAATCCAATAAAAAGTGCAAATCCTACCACAAGAATTAAAACTGCAGCGGTCACAAGATCAGCCAGCCGGAGCTTTTCGGAAAATGACATAAACCAAAGTATGGATGTAGCGATTACAAGTGCTGCTACAATGAAAATGATCAATGCTTTTTTCATATCTGAAATATTTAAGTTAAGTAATTCTAACACAAAGTTAGATTTTTATAGCAATTTTTTTATTTTAAGATTAGTATTTTACTTTCATTGCTTTCATACCACGAAATAATAATCCATTGATTTCACCATCAGAACCATGCAGTATTTTAAATTCATCTCTATATTCGGCAATAAAGAAATCAAAATCTGATATAAAATACATTGCGCTCTGAGTATTATTGAAATGTAGTATAAGTTTGTTATTTTCTTTCATAATTGATATCGGCATCCGGTTTAGCTCATATTTCCCTGCATATACAGATTGAAGTGAATCAGACAGCTCAATCGTTTTGCTGATCTGGTTCAATATTTTTATTGTATTCTTGTTATCAGGGTCGAGTTCCAAGNCTCTTTTATAATTTTCTGCGGCTAATTTTTTATTTCCGATCTTAAGGTAAGCTTCGGCCAGGTTATTAATTGATTCTGGCTTATCCGAATATAAATTTGCAGTCAACTCCATAACTTTAAGGGCTTTTGTCAAATCGCTATTTTGAAATAATGATTTACCCCACGCAATTAAATCTTCGTAAGAATGCTGGTATTCGATTAATTCCCGATAATCCTCATTGGCGGAAGCCAGTTCATAAGCATATGCCTTTTCAAGTATTGCTGATTTGACTTTTGACTTTTGAATATCCGCGTAAAGTGAAATAATAGCATCAATTACCAGTCTGCTATTATCTCTGAAAATGTAGTGGCTTGTTTTGAAGGCAAAAATNCCCTTGCGATTGGGAGCTTCTGAGACAAACTCATCATGACAGGTTTTCCACCTATTGTCTCTCATAATATTTTGNTCGGAAATTATATCAGTTACAGGAATACTTGCAGGAAGTGAGGGTAGCTTTTTCATTGTTTTAATCATTTCTAACTGGTATGGATTAAGACCCATCTTATCAAGCATATCATCAGGGAAGATACAGGCCATACTAGCATCGATAAAAACAATTCCTTTTACTTTTAAAGGATTCCGGTTAGCATAAATAAAATTATAAAATCCTCCTAAGGAGTGTGATACGAGCATTATCTCTTCGGAATATCCAAGTTTTATCAATGCTGTTTCAAGCCCTTTAATTTCATCTTCTATGCCTTTACGTTTTGAATCAATAGTGCTTTTACCAAATCCCTGTCGATCGTAAGTTATAACGGGCGCACCTGTTATGTCGGCAATAGGTTGTATAATGCCATCCCATATCTTTGTATTATCCATGTAACCTGTCTCAAATAGAATTGGTATTCCCTTTCCTNCAATGATAGAAAAGTGAAGATTGTATCCTCCATTATCTACTAATGTATCAATGANTTGACCATTAATGATCAATGAGCTTAATGCTAAATTAGTAATCAAAAGNAAAGTTATTTTTTTCATAGTTTGAATGGTTAAGAAATAATTAAATCATATCTGTTNTTACTAAAANGTATTGTTATTGAATAATTCTACTNATAACCAATCCAAAAATTTCTGGCAAGGTTACTGTGAATAAATTCTAACATAAAGTTAGATATATATAACATAATAACCAAACATTTTTAGAAATTTTTTAAAACATCATTCGGGTCTAATGATGATCTGAAATATTACAGGAAGTCAGACGGTGCCATCAAAAAGAAGGCCCTCAGACAATTTTTGCCGAAAAACTGGTTTTGGAGAAAGGGAAGTTAGAAGCTCCTGTTTTCACGGAGCCCATAAAACTCATCCTAAGGATTAGTGAGGAGTTGGGAAGTTCTAAAAAGAAGAATAAAGTTGATTTTAGCCAATCACTGGTTGCAACTCTTCCAAAAAATCCATTTTTCAGAATTTAAAAGTTGGAACCTTCTCCATCAAAAAATCAACCCTTCTCATCTCACGAGTTAGTGAGGTTTTCAGAAGTTTACAAAAAGAAACAAGAGGTCGTTTTTGACCTCTTGTCCCGTTTAGTACATTAATCCAGATTCTTGATTAATCCAAAAAGCATCTTTGAGATTTCTTCAAGTCTTTCAAGATAATTGGAACAAGAATCCTTGTTAATTTCAGCAACTTCATAAAGATATTCAATTATTGCTGCACATTCGAATGCACTTCCTCTGGCAACCACCATAAAGTTTTTTCTGTCCTTATTACTGAATCTTGAAGAGCCTTCAGCAATATTCAGCATTATACTACATGAGGATCTTCGAAGCTGATCATTGGTGGTACGGTCAAAATTTCCATTAGAAATTAGCTTGTGTATCAAAATGCAAAATGCTTTTGCCTTTTGATAGACATCAAGTTTACAAAAGGCAAACATAGCACGAGGTTTAAGGGTTAATCAATTAAAGCGAGACTTAAAGTAAATAAAAGAAAATTCTCAGTGTGAGTTTGAGTGCGGGTATTGAGGAAAAAGAGACGAGAGTGCTCGCTCTCGCTCTCACTCTCGCTCTTTTTCAGTACCCGGAGCGGGACTTGAACCCGCACAGCCGTTATGGCCACAGGATTTTAAGTCCTGCGTGTCTACCATTCCACCATCCGGGCTGCATATATGCCTTGGTGGCTATAGAAGTATTCAAATTTCCAACTAAGAACCTGCCCATTTGATGGGGATGGTGGAATGTCCACCCCTTCAATCTGGCTACTCGCTAAAAACACCCACCGGGTGTTTTCTTTACGCTCGTCCCTACCATCCGGGCTGAAATTGTTCTGCGGTTTTGCAGTCGTGAAGTCGTGCTCAGTCGGATGTTAGTGCAAATTTATAATAATTTTTTTAAGAATCCTGATTCTGCTGGTTTTAGATTACCTGCCGGATACCTTTAAAACTACCACATTATCTACAGCAGCAGAATCAAGATCACTAAGTTGCAGGCTAACCGTTGCAGCAGCATTATCCGCCTTGAATTTTACGGATTTTCCTGATTCAAAGCGGTAAGCTTTTTTAATCTTATAGGGGAACCCGATGAGACTGAGCTGGCCTATGATTTTCTCCGGATGTGTAATATGCAGATAGAGTTTGTCCTGCTTTTCAACTGCAACTCCCCATTCTGCTGGTAACATAAAGCTTTTTCGGGTTCCATATATTGTTTCACCATATATTCTAAGCCAGTTCCCCATTCCAATAAGTCTCTCCTTGTGTGCCTCACGGACTTCTCCCTCCGGTGTCGGACCGATGTTTAACAGCAGATTGGCACCACATCCTGCAGAACCAATAAGTATGTGAACCAGCTCCTTTACTGATCGGTTAATAGTATCGCCTGTGACATATCCCCAGCTTTTACCAATGATATCGCTTGTTTCAAGAGGAAGCTCCTGGGAGATAACTGCATTGGCTGAATATCCTCCACCGGTATTGCTGCCCGGAAGATCACGTTCAAATGTCTGATAGTCTTCTCCAGGGAAGGTTGCAAGATGGTGATTGTTGACAATCATGCATCCTGGCTGGAGATCATGAATAAGCTTATAAATTTCATTATAATTCCAGACTCGTAGCTGTTTTCCTCCGGGTATCTCTTTCGTTTGCTGCACCTGGTCCCAGTGGCCATCGAACCAGATTCCATAAATAGGACCATAATTTGTCAGTATTTCGGTTAGCTGGTTTTTCATGAACTGAAGATATGCTTCCCAGTCACATTCTCCCTTTATTCCGATTCCTTTACTGGTATTTCCCTGGCAATAATCGGGTCGGTAAAAATCAGTCAGGGAGTAATAGCAAAATAACCTGATACCCTGCTTATGGCATTCTTCAGCAAGCATTTTTAGTACATCTCTGCCATAGGGAGTATTCATTATATTCCAGTCGGAATACCTGGTATTGAACATGCTAAAACTGTCGTGGTGACGTGTGGTGAATGTGATGTATTTCATTCCTGCGTCCTTTGCCAGCCTTACTACAGCAGCTGCATCAAATTTTGTCGGATTGAACTTGTACATGTTCATCCGGTATTCATTTACATCTTTGCCTGAAAGGGCCCAACCGATCTCTCGGCCAAGTACGCTTGATACTCCCCAATGGATAAACATCCCGAAATGGGCGTCACTGAACCATTCCCTGTTCTGCAGGTTTTCTGCAGAAGGTATATAGCCTGACTGGCCTTTATCAAGGTCATCACCCTGCCCCTGACATGAAAGGAATGCTAACAGCAAAATGAATCCGGAAACCGTTTTCTTCGACATACTTTTAGAGATTAATGTTTCAAAAATAAAAAGTTTCGCATTGAATGTATAATGCGAAACTTTTTATAATCAGGATAATCTTTATAATCGGACAGAAAATCTATTCTTTTACGAGGACAGGTTTCCCAAGTCCAACCTTCTCCAATTCCTTTAGCTGCGTTACCGCATCGCCTGCCACTACATAATACATCCTCGACGGATCAATGTACTTTCTGGCAAGCTCAAGCTGTTTCTCCACCGTTAATCCTTTAACAAAAGCCTCTTCCTTCTTGACATAGTCAACCGGAAGATCATAAACAGCAATATTATTCAGCATTCCTAAAAGACTTCCCAGTGTTTCAAAATTACGGGCATTGCTCTTTAATAAAGCTGATTTTGTAAAATCAATATATTCCTGAGGAATATTCTCCCTGTACTTTTCCATCTCTGTCTTGAAGATTGTCAGCGACTCAAGAGTTGAGTTTGTACGTACCATTGAGGATGCCATAAACGTCCCATAGTTTTTTGCCCCGTTGAAACTTGACCTTGCTCCGTATGTAAATCCTTTTTCCTCACGCAGGATAAGGTTGAATAACCCGTTAAATGACCCGCCAAGCTTGTAATTGGTAACATATGCAGAATAGTAATCCGGATCCGTCCTGGTAATCGAAGGGCATCCGATATAAATAACCGATTGTTTGGCACCAGGCACATCTACAAAATATATCTGGGATTTTTCGGGAGGCGCAGCAACTTTTACCGGCGGCANGGGGACTTCTTTTGCCTGCCACTTTGTATTTATACCTGCAAGAGCTGCCTCAACCCTTTGCTGATCAATATCTCCTGCTACAATAAACTTCGCCAGCGATGGAGAAAAATTCTTATTGTAAAATTCAATCAGGTCATATTTCGTAATGGAATTAACAGATTCCTCAGTTCCTGCTGTCTCGACAGCAAGAATATTGTTTTCTCCGAAGATCAGCCTTGANAGCTCATTTGATGCAAGATAACTTGGATTTGCCTTGTTCCTTTTCAGGTTGTTTATGACCCTGCTTTTTGTAAGATTGAATTGTTCTTCATCCCAGCGTGGTTCGAAAAGCATCTCTTCAACAAGTGCGATAGTCTTTTCAAAGTTGCGTACCAGTGTACTTACCCTTACAGTAATATTCTCGCTGCCACCGTAGAACGAAATGCTCGCACCAAGAAGCTTTATTGCATCCTCGAGTTCCTCAGGTGTTTTATTTTTTGTTCCCTCATTCATTAGCGAAGCAGTCATGCTNGCTAATCCGGCTTTATCGACCCCGTCAAGCAGGTGTCCTCCTGAAATTATGATTGAATATTGAACCAGAGGTAANTCGCTTTGCTTAATTCCAAACAATTTCATACCGTTTGAAAGCGAGCTGGTCCATACTGCAGGAAGCGTAACCTCCGGATCAGGACCTACAGGCGGCTGGACCGACCGGTCAAATTTCGTAGGGGTTTTAACCACAGGCTCCTCTTTGAAATCAGTGGTTTTTACTTCAGCAGCCTTTGTCACATCTTCTTCGATTATACCTGCGTTCACTGATCCGTCGGCAACAAGACTTATCTCGCCCTTCGGAACAAAGCTTGTCATAACAAAATTCTTACCCTTAATATATTTCTGGTAGACATTNTTTATATCCTCAGAAGTCACATCCTGTCCGGCCTTAAAATCCTGGGCGTAAAAGGCAGGATCTTCCTTGAACATCTGATATTGACCCAGTGTAAATGATTTGCTCAGGATACTGCTGAACTGATTGTAAAATCCCGTTTCATTCCTGGCTTTCAGAGCTGTCAGATCAGCTTCGGTGAATCCTTCCTTTTCGAACATCTCAAAACCTTCGTAAATTCCTTTTTCAACTTCCGCAAGGCTTACTCCTGGATTTGCAGTTACGGAAATCTCGAAAGAACCTGCAATCTCAAGCGACTGATTGTACGCATTGACAGAAGATGTAAGCTTTTTATCTTTTACAAGTACCTTATATAAAGGTGTCTTTTTCCCACTGGAAAGAAGCTGACCGAGATAATCAAGTGCGTANGAATCTTTCGAAAATTGTTCAGGAACGGGAAACACCATTGTCAGACGCGGTGCNTTTGCAAAATTGTCTTCATGATAAAGCCTGATCGTAGAATTAAGAGCTGCCGGCAATGGGGTTCTTTTCTCAACAGGTTCACCTGCAGGAATTTCACCAAAATATTTCTCAACCAGGGCTTTTATTTCCTCCTTGTTTATGTCGCCTGCTACCACAAGNGTTGCATTATTTGGAGTGTAGAATTTTTTATGAAATGCCTTGACATCTGCAACAGTTGCATTCTGAAGATCCTCCATCTCACCAATTACATCCCAGCTGTAGGGATGTCCTTTAGGATAAAGGTTTTTAAGTATAAGAGCATCATTGTGTCCATATGGTGCATTATCAACACTCTGGCGTTTTTCGTTCTGGACAACATTCTGCTGGTTTGCGAAAGCAGCCTGGGTAACNGTGTTTTCAAGGTATCCCAGCCTGTCCGACTCAAGCCAGAGAGCCATCTCAACAGCGTTCTTCGGAATAACCTCATAATAAACAGTGTTATCAAAACTTGTTCCTCCGTTCAGTTCTCCTCCTGCACCCTGGATAAGCTTGAAGAGCTGGTCCTCACCAACATTCTCGGATTTCTGGAACATCATATGCTCAAAAAGATGTGCGAATCCCGTCTTACCGGGGACTTCACGGCTTGAGCCTACATGAAATACTACAGCCACTGCAGCAATGGGATCGGATTTGTCTTCGTGAAGGATTACAGTCAGTCCGTTTGGTAAAGTGTATTTTTCAAACGGAACTGAGATTCCCGAATCAGTTTTTTTTGCGGTACAGGAATACAAAACTCCTGCAACGATCATTAGAAAAATGTAATAAATTCTTTTCATGGAATAAAGAAATTAAGTTTGGTTAAACGTTATGGTTTGGGGATCGAAATTAGTTAAAATCCTTATAAAATAAAGAAAAAGGCTATAAAAATAGCCTTTTTCTTTTAGCGGGAGAAAAGATTGTTTCGCCTGGCGCTCAACGGACCCGGTTCGGGAGGTCTTCAGACAAAAAGGGCCACTATCGTGGCCTTCTTTTTTAATTGTTTCATATCTCCTTCAGGCAAGCCTTTGTCGGTCTGAATCAATTAAAAAAGGCTGCTTTCGCAGCCTTTTTGTCTGAGCGGGAGACGGGACTCGAACCCGCGACCCCGACCTTGGCAAGGTCGTGCTCTACCAACTGAGCTACTCCCGCAAATTCACGGGCAAAAATATAAATTTTTTTTGAACTGCAATAATGTCGAAACTTAATTTCAGATTGTGAATCAGAGATAAATCC
>JGI20214J51650_10000308_pt1 | contig 30858 bp, 28 predicted proteins | sample WetSurMetagenome_FD_51650 | JGI IMG/M metagenome (IMG submission 51650) | reverse complement strand
TTTTTTTTTGAAGACCATTGAGAAAAATTTCCCCTTGCCAAAATAAAAAAAATATCTGTACGTTTAAAAAAAATCACAATATTGAATATAATCAATGTAAAATGTAATGTTTATATATGTAAACGTATTTTATGTAAAATAGCCATTTCCGGTAGAGAAATGAAATTCTTATCCCGAGAATTCTGGAAATTGAGCAGTGTGGAGAATTTCGAAGACAACTTAATTTGTGAGGAAGGGTAAGGGATGGGCAATCCGATAATCAGGATTTATAAAGATTTGCCGGAAGAACACAAGAAACTCTTCAATGATTACCTGGCACTTCTGAAAAAATTCGTGCGCTGCGGGACTGAACTGCGTTTTAAAGTGTATTCCGATTTGGAAGGAGATAGATTTGTTTACGCAACATCCGATGAACCGGATACGAATTTTATAGAATGTTTCTATCCGGGCGCGACGGTAACCCGGATTGACACTATTTTTATCTGGTCTCTTCCGAAATTTGCCCGGCAGCATGATAACGTTATAATCGACATGCACTGCCATCTTTCACGCTTGTTCACTGACGGCATAAAATCGGTTCGCTGGATCCGGCAGATATATGATCTTTCCGTACCTCTCGATGAAATTTTTAAACACCGTGAGCGAAGAAGGGAAAGAAAAAAAGTACTACAATTCCAGCCGTTCTTCTCATCCGACCCCGAAGATCTGGAATTTTTTTATGAAAAGATGTACCTCCCCTATATTCAAAAACGTCATAATGATGCGGTTATCCTTAAAAAAGTGTTTTTACAGCAGGATCTGAGAAAAAACGGGGAATTATTATTTGTCAAAAAAGAAGGTCTCATCACTGCCGGAAGCTTCTGCAACCAAATCGGTGACACGTATTCCATGCTTATTCTTGGTCTAATCGATGAAAAATATACTGACGAAGGTGCTGTCGCCGCATTGTTTTATTACGGTATCAACCGTGCTTTGGAAAAAAAAGCCAGATTTTTTGATTTTGGATTATCGAAACCGTTTATTGATGACGGTGTCTGTATCTATAAAAGAAAATGGGGAGGTCGGATCCACCATGATCACGAAACCGACCATATCCTATATCTGAAAAATATTAAGAAAGACGGGCTCATCATCATCGATGATGGAAAACTGAAGGTCCTGATGTCAGCAGATAATGAGGTTTGCAGGCAATGTTGTTCAGAAGCTGGGATGGAGGTTAAAATCATCTGATTCATGGTCGTGGCTCACCGCTCTTTGTTTCTTTCGGACACGCAGGCCCAAATTGCAGCCCTGCTAATGACATGCCGGCCCGGAGGCCGGTCATGGATTACTCTGGAATCGAGAAATAGTTCCAGTTTTGGTAATAATATTCTGATACTTCCAAACCGGCCAATGGATTTTTCCCTGTAGACGTGCGGGTAGGACTGAGGAATACCGGTGGACGGTCGACCGATCAGTCCCACAGGGGTTCAAAAAAAATTCTTACATCTTCACTCCCAGGTCCATCTCCACGCCCCCGGTCGACCCGAGGACAATGTTATAGTCAATCGCGACGACGGCCACGCCAATGAACCCGAAGATCCCGGCGAGGATCATCATGATGATCAGGCCGACGATGCCCGCCCCGACCCCGCGTATCTGGGCCCCGAAGACCGGAGCCATCCGGCCACTCCCGAACGCGATGAAGATCCCCATGAAAAATCCCCAGATGAGGCCGATGACCGCAAAGAATTTCGGGACGCTCGCAACACAGAAACTGCTCGATCATAGAGTGAGTAGCTGCCATACTCCAACTCCTTTAACCCGAATAAAAAAATGTGATCGATCCGGATGTCTGATAAAAGGTATATTCCAGACGGGTTTTCCCGGTCTCCGCCGGCAATGGGTATGAAAAAAAGATACTTATTCTTTCTTCCCGCAGGCTGTAAGTCCGATCAGGAGTGCTGCACCCGCCAGCAGCACTTCAAAGCCCGGGGCCTTTTTTGTTGGTACTGACGTTGGCGGTACGGGTGTCGTGGTTGGGGAAGGGAGAGTAATCAATATTGTTGTAATGACGGTAGGGGGCTGGGTGACCGTCGTTGTCGATGAGGTTGTTGCCGGTGTTGGCACGCTAGTTAGGACCCGTGTCGTGGGGACGGCGGTCGCCNCAGTGGTGTAGGTCCGGATGAGCGGGTTGACACCCTGGTTGAGGAGGCTGAACTGGCTGCTGATGGTCTTGCCGGTCATCCCGTAATTATCATTCATGTGGTTCACGTTGCACTCTGCCCAGAGCGTGTAGGTCCCCGGGGGATACTGGTCAGGGTTTCCCATGTTCCAGATAGAGCCAGTGTAAAATGGCGTCGTAGATACCGGAACAGCCGTGATGGGTGTCAGGGTTCCGCCACTGCTCAGGAGTCCGGAATACATGGCACCATCAGGTGAACGTACTTTTATGTTGACCGTCGGGGGCACACCCCGTTCGGTGGTCATCTGGGCAATATTGGTGTCTATCCGGAAGCGTATGTCATCGCCTGTCGGTATCCAATGAAGCCTGTCAAAATCCACGCTGGTGGTTGTATCTTCCACCGTCATGGCAAGCTGCGGATCAGCAACGGTAAAGGCGCTGCCGTCAGCTTTCCCCGCGCTGTCGATGCGGTACCAGCCACCAGTATACCCACTGAAATCCGATGGTGCCACCATGAAACTGGTCATTCGGGTACTCACGTCAATCGTCTTGGTCGGTGCGGAGTTGCTGAGATCCGCGGCCGAGGCCCACCACCCGATTTTTGTATCGGTCGGTCCCATGGCGGCGGTTATATCGAGGCCGTCTTCACCAATGAACACGACATTTCCCTGGGAGATCGCCGTGAGTGTAGCCGCCGCCGGGGCCGCATATGCCCATGCGATAACTGCAAGGAGGAAAAGAATCTTCGTGTAATTATCTGTCATAATCCACCATCGTCCCTTTTGCTATATTAAAACTGGGTAGAGTACGTGGATCCTGAGAAAAAAACGGGAGGAAAATATGATTGCCCGTATTTGGCTCCCCGGGCCGCTCCTGGTTATGGCCTGATAAAAAGAAGGCGACGCCCGGGTGGAAAATCTTTAACGATAGGGAGCTCCTGACAATCGACACAAGGCTCGCGTGTTGTACCCGCGTGATCGACCACGTTTCCGGCACTGTCACAAAGAAATACCGACCACCCGCCGCGGGAAGGAGCCCCGGGTACCGCGGCCCTGTAGGGTCCGGTCTTTCGGACATCAGCCTGGTCCATGCGTGATGAAGATAACATGCTTCTTTCCGTTCCGGTCAAATGTATATAAATAGATAAAATAGCGGTGGTTCTATGCATGAGCTCTACATTTCATTTCCGCTCATGGTGTGACCTGTCTAACAACCTTCACGGCTGTCCGTCAGGAAAATTGACTCAGGGAATCCGGGATGGTTGAACACGCTTGCCTAATCAGAAGAGCCCTGTCCCTTATCGCCTTGTTTTGATATATGAAACGAACCAGATTATTAGCGAGCCTTTATCATGTGCACCAGATTGGAACCAGGGAATATTTTCCCGGAAATAAATCGATATTCTTTTCTGGTCATCGGCCGACAACTATCCTGCCATGCTATATCATAGCATAGGGGATATGGAATGAAATATTCGGTTCTCTTCATCGCGGTCATTCTCATCATGGCCGCACTCATCGCCGGCTGTACCCAGCAGGCGGCATCGCAGCAGACAGCATCCCAGGGCACCATCAAGGTCGGGGTCATCGCATCACTGACCGGCCCGGCGAGCAATGTCGGCACCAACATGTGGCAGTCAGCCCAGGTCGCTGCCGACAAGATCAATGCCGATGGCGGTGTGACCTTAAAGGACGGGACAAAGGCCAAGCTCCAGATGATTGTAGGCGATGACGAGTCCACCCAGCAGGGTGGTCAGAAAGCGGCAACCAAGCTGATCACTGATGATAAAGTGGACATCCTCGTCGGCGGCTATTCGAGCGCGGTAACCTCCTCGTACGAGCAGACCATTGCGGAATTCAAGGTACCCTACATCGTTACTGGTGCTTCGAGTCCCATCATCACCCACCGCACCGACATCGACACCAGCTATATCTTCCACAACTGCCCGACAACTGACACCTACGGCCAGTATACTACGTCATTCATCGAACAGGTGATAAAGCCGGCAATTAACAAGAAATACAACTTTGCTGCAGAGCGCCCGCTCCGCCTTGCCCTGATCTACCAGGACACCGCGTTTGGCAAGGGCGTGCAGAGTGCCGTAAACAACACCATCACCGCGAACAAGCTCAACATCCAGCTCGTTTCCCAACAGTCCTTTAAGATGGGCGAGAGCGACTTCCGCACCCCGCTGACCGCTGTCAAGGCGGCCAATCCCGATGCAGTCTATCTCGCGGCCTTCCCGAACGAGGGAGCTCCGATCATCACGCAGGCACGGAAGGACATCGGCCTGAACACGATCTTCCTCAATGTCGAGAACAATGACAATGCCCAGTTCTATAAAGACCTCGGGCAGTACGGCGAAGGGGCCATCATCGAGAGCAGGTTTTCGCCCTATGTCGCACCAGCGGGTGCAGTCTCCGCTGCCCAGAGCTCCTTCAAGAACGCATACTTCACGAGGTTCGGCACTTACCCGGACATGATGGGCGCCTCGACATCCGATGGTGTCTTCATCGCGGCACAGGCGATTGGGAATGCAGGGACCACGGACAAAACTGCAGTCAGGAATGCGCTTGTCTCCTTAAAAATGCCCCAGGTCGTCGAGCCGATGAAGGACCAGACCATCGCGTTCTCGCCGGACTACCGCGAGTCGGGTTTCGACCTCTGGATGGAGCAGCTCGCGTACAACCAGACCCTCGGCGAGACCCGCCCCGTCATCGTCTGGCCAGACAACCTCAAGACAACGGACTTTGTCCTGCCTTCATGGTATACACCCGGCAGTNTGTAACTCCTCTGCCATCCTTTTTTATTGCAAGCGGTCAGATTTTACTTGCGTAACCATTTGGGGAGGACCGTGATGGACAACCTGGCGATATTCCTGCAGATCCTGTTCTGGGGACTGTATGCCGGCTGCATCTATATCCTGCTCGCGACCGGCCTGAACCTCATCTTCGGGGTCATGAAGATCGTCAACTTCGCGCACGGCGAGTTCCTGATGATCGGTGCCTACATCACCGCAACCGTTTTCCTCCTGACCGGCATCAATCCCTACCTCATCATCCTTCTCTCCATGCTCGCGCTGATCGCCATCGGGGCCGTCGTCGAACGGCTCTGTTTCCGGCCAATTCTCGGGACAGGAAAGCTCAACGAGATCTTCCTCTCTATCGGCCTTATCTACATTTTCCAGAACGGGGCCGCCATGATCTGGGGGGATGCCTGGCAGAGCGTCAAGAGTCCCTATGACGGGATATCCATGCCGGTGGGGCCGCTCAATGTCCCGCTCGACTACCTTATCATCATCGGCTTTACTGCGGCTATCCTGATCGCCCTCTGGATTTTTCTTAAAAAGACCCGGATCGGTATGGAGATGCGGGCAACCAGCCAGAACCGTAAAGGAGCGATGCTTGTCGGGATCAATGTCGAGCGGATCGATATCATCTCCTTCGGTCTTGGGTGTGCCCTTGCTGCAGCGGCGGGAACGCTCTGGGTGGTGAGCGGGCAGGTCTTCAACCCCTACATGGGATCGATCCCGGCGGTCAAGGCCTTTGCCATCATCATTCTTGGCGGGCTCGGCAGCATCCCGGGAGCGATCATCGGGGGCCTCCTGATGGGCATCGCGGAGAACGGGGCAGCCTACCTCCTTGGCGGGATCTGGAAGGACGCGGTCTCATTCATCATCCTGATCGTCGTACTCGTCATCCGCCCGACCGGGTTGTTCGGGGAAAAGGGGGATTGAAATGGACCTGCGGCAGGATGACCTGACAAACTACGGGCTGGGGGCGGTCCTCATCATTGCTGCCGCCATGCCGTTCCTCTCGGACAGCATGTTCCTCTTAAATCTTGTCGTGCTGATGCTCATCTTCATCATCTTCGCCTCTGCGTGGAACCTGCTCGCATATTCAGGACAGGGGTCTCTTGGGCACGCAGCGTTCTTCGGCATCGGTGCGTATGCCTCGACCCTGATCGCGGTGTGGCTTGGTATCACCCCGTTCCTCAGTATCTTCCTCGGGGCTGCAGTCGCCGCGTTCATTGGCATTCTGATCGGGCTTACCTGCGTGCGGCTCAAGGAATGGTTCCTTGCCATGGTCACCTTCGGGTTTGCCATCATCGTCCAGACCCTGACGGTCAGCATTCTTGCGCCACTCACCGGCGGCTGGGACGGGATCGCTTCACCCCGTCTCATCAGCCCGTCAATTCCCGGCTACCAGCTCCTCGAATACTATGCGGTACTCATCATCACGATTGGGACCATTGTCGCTATCTGGTATATTATGAAGTCCCGGATGGGTCTTGCCTTCCTCGCCATCCGGGAGAATGAACTGGAGGCCAGGGCAGCTGGNGTCGACCCGGTCCGTTACCGTCTCATCGCATTTGCCCTGAGCGCGTACCTGGCTGGTGTCGCCGGTGCACTCCAGATCCACCATACCGGTTACCTGACCCCGGAGCTCTACGGGGTCGAAAACTCTTTCTGGCCGATCACCTATGTGATCCTCGGCGGCCTTGGAACGCTTGCGGGCCCGGTGGTCGGGACGATCGTTCTCACGATCATCTGGGAAGGGCTCAAGGCAACAGGCCTGACCTTCGGCAGATACGTCATCGTCGGGTTCATCCTCATCCTCACGATCATCTTCCTCCCCAAGGGGCTCGTGAACCTGCCGGAGAAGATCCGCACCTGGTGGGACCGGCAGAATAGCGGGGTCGGGAAGAAGGAGTGATTTTTTTTATAAATTTTCTTTATGTATGAAAACCGACGGGNCCCTTTTTCAGCTAGAACCTCGTCTCACGATCAGTACCAGAGATTAACCGCCCTCCCGCTTCGGGGCCTCTTGGCAATCAAGACCGGGTCGGGGATAGTTTACGGTCCTGACCTGAGCAAAACACAGGAACTGAGTTCAGGAGCGGATAAACCAGGAATCCCGATCTCTCACTTTCCAGGTAATTTGCAGCGATTGACCCGCTCCAGTGCAAGGGCCGCCTGGGTTGCGAATGCTGTCAGCAGGAGCGCTTGTTCATGGGTTATGACCCCCTCGGGCTCCGTTGGTTTCACTCCCATGATCCCAAGAACGCCGGCGGATGTATAGATCGGGATATACCGCAGACGCGATCCATGGAGGGTATCGGTATCGTAACCGGCTACGGCTTTATGCTGGAACGCCCATGTCGCTACGGCGATATCATCAGCTCCGAGACGCAGGCCCGGGCTCGCTGAGTGAACCGTGAGGAGGTTCGCATCGGGAAGGAGGAAGGCGCTCTCCCATGTGAAAATTTCCCAGATGTGTTTCGTCACGGCACTGACGATGGTATTAATATCTACGGCCACAGCGAGGTCCTGTGACAGGGCATAGAGGGTCGAGGTCTCCTGCTCCCGTGCCTGTGCAGCATCGGCATGTTCCCGGGAGCGGGTGACCAGCAGGCTGATCAGGCCCCCGATCCCGATCATCCCTGCAAAAGTGATCAGATATTCCGTGTCAGCAACCCGGAAGGTGAGAAACGGGGGGATCAGGAAAAAGTCGAAGGCAAGCACTCCAACGACAGCAGTAAAGATCGCCGGCCGGAGCCCGCGCCTGAACGCGATTACGGCGACCGCGAGCAGGTAGAGCATGATCAGGTTGACTGGTGAGAGTGTCGTTTTGAACATCCAGCCGATTGATGTGACGATAGCGATCAGAACCAGACTTGCAATGTAATCCTGTGGGGGTGTCGCGGGGAGGAGTGGTTCAAGGTTAACAGCCTTTTCGGGTTTATCGCTCTCGCTGCTGATGACATAGATATCGATGGTGCCGCTGTTATGGATGAGCTGGTCGACAACAGAACCGAAGACGAACTCCTGCCACCGGGGACGGAGGGTTTTGCCGATGATGATCCTTGTGACATTGTGCTTCCGGGCATAATCGATCGCTGTAGTGGCGATGTTAAGCCCAAAGACGGTAATTGTGGTTGCCCCGAGTTTCTCCGCAAGCTGGAGCGTCCTCGACACTTGTTCCTTTGCCTCCTTGGTGAGGCGGTGATGCGTCGGTGTCTCGACATAGATGGCGGACCAGCTCGCATTCATTCTGTCTGCCTGCCGCCGTGCGGTCCTGACCAGGCGTTCGGAGAGCGGCCCCGGTCCAACACACACGAGCAGACTCTCACTGGCAGCCCAGGGACCNGGAATCGACCGGGTCTGCATCCAGGCAAGCATCTGTTCGTCCACGCGCTCTGCTGCACGCCGGAGGGCAAGTTCCCGGAGGGCGTACAGGTTACCTTCATTGAAGAACTGCTCGATCGCCCGGGCAGCCATATCGGGAACATAGACTTTACCTTCCCTGAGCCGCTGGAGGAGCTCCGGAGGTGCGAGGTCAACCAGCTCGATCTCATTCGCTTCGTCAATCACCCGGTCGGGTACAGTCTCCCGCACAACGATGCCAGTGATCTGGGCGACAACGTCGTTGAGACTTTCAACGTGCTGGATGTTCAGGGTCGTGTACACGTCGATACCGGCATCGAGGATCTCTTCGACGTCCTGGTACCGCTTCGGGTGGCGGGATCCGGGTGCATTCGTGTGCGCGAGTTCGTCGACCAGGACGAGGTGAGGGCGGATCGCGAGGATGGTATTGAGGTCCATCTCCGCAATGGTGACCCCCCGATATTCCGTCAGCTTCCGCGGCAGAACTTTCAGCCCGGTGAGAAGCGTTTCGGTCTCTGCCCTCCCGTGGGTTTCCACATATCCGACCCGGACGTCTATTCCTTCACGCTTCCTAAGGTGCGCTGCCTGGAGCATCTCGTATGTCTTGCCGACGCCGGCAATATACCCGAGAAAGATCTTAAGTTTGCCACGATGCTTCTGCCGCTCCTCACCCTGCACACGGGCGAGGAGGGTGTCAGGATCCGGGCGGAATTCGCGTGTGGACGCCATAATGGTTCCTTTACACTCCCATGAGCACGAGAATGATATCAATGATCTTGATCCCGGCGAACGGGACGATAATCCCACCGATCCCGTAGATGAGGATATTTTGCCGGAGCGATTCCTCTGCAGTCATCGGGTGGTAAGCTACACCATGGAGGGCGAGGGGGATCAGGGCAACTATAATGAGCGCATTGAAGATGACTGCCGAGAGGATCGCATTGTGGAGACCGAGGATGTTCAGGACGCCGAGCGCCGGGAAGGTCGAAACAAACGCAGCCGGTATGATAAAGAAATATTTTGCCAGGTCGTTTGCAATGGAGAACGTCGTGAGAGCTCCCCGGGTCATGAGGAGCTGCTTGCCAATTTCCACGATCTCGATCAGCTTCGTCGGATTACTCTCGAGATCGATCATGTTTGCGGCCTCGCGGGCCGGCTGGGTCCCCGTATTCATCGCCACCGCGACATCGGCCTGGGCAAGGGCNGGCGCATCATTGGTGCCATCACCGGTCATCGCGACCATTCGTCCCCCTGCCTGGTATTCCCGGATCATCCTGAGCTTGCTCTCCGGTGTCGCCTCCGCAAGAAAATCATCTACCCCGGCCTCCGCAGCTATGGTTGCTGCGGTGAGGCGGTTATCCCCGGTGATCATGATCGTCTTGATACCCATCCGTCGCAGCTGGGCAAACCTCTCCTTGATCCCACCTTTTACGATATCTTTTAAATTGATGACGCCGAGTGCTTTTCCGTTCTTTGTTACAACGAGGGGCGTCCCTCCCGCCATGGCGATAGCATCGACTTCCCTGGTGAGCTGGTCGGTGACGGTATTTCCATGCTCCCTGATATGCGCAAAAACCGCGTCAGCGGCACCCTTCCGGATAAACATCTCCCCCTGGTCGACCCCGCTCATCCGGGTATGGCTTGAGAACGGGATGAACTGCATTTCCGGAACCGATTCAGACCCCCCGACAGTTCTGCCGCGGAGTCCGTATTTCTCTTTCGCCAGCACAACGATACTGCGGCCTTCCGGGGTCTCATCGGCGAGCGATGCGAGCTGGGCGGTCTCGGCGAGTTCCCGTATATCGGTTCCGTCAACGGGCCTGAGCTCGACTGCCTGCCGGTTACCCAGCGTGATTGTTCCCGTTTTGTCGAGGAGGAGGACATCGATATCCCCCGCAGCTTCGATGGCTCTTCCCGATGTCGTAATAACATTACGCCGGATCAACCGGTCCATCCCGGCGATACCGATTGCGCTAAGCAGCCCTCCGATGGTTGTCGGTGCAAGGCAGACGAAGAGGGCAACGAGCACTGTGATCGTGACCGGGACGCCGGAAGCGGCGGCCTTCACGCTATAGACGGAGAACGCCCAGAGCGAGGCACAGACAATGATGAAGACCGCTGTCAGGCCAATCAGGAGGATATTGAGAGCTATCTCGTTCGGGGTCTTCTGTCGTTTGGCGCCCTCGATAAGACCGATCATATGGTCGAGGAAACCTTCGCCTGGATTTGCACTTGCGCGGATGATAAGCCAGTCCGAGAGGATGACCGTCCCTCCGGTTACTGCGCTCCGGTCACCGCCGGATTCACGGATGACCGGGGCGCTTTCTCCGGTTATCGCGCTTTCATTCACCGAGGCTACGCCGTCCACAACTTCCCCGTCGACAGGTATGGTATCCCCGGCTTTGACATAGTAGAGGTCCGATTTGCGCAGTGATGAGGAAGATACCATTGTGTAGTCTGTGGACAGCGGTTCCCTTCCCTTCACAACCTCGTATCCCAGGTAGAGTTTCTTGGCCCCGGTGTCACGCCGCATCTTTCTCAACGCATCGGCCTGGGCTTTTCCCCTTCCCTCGGCAAGGGCTTCGGCAAAGTTGGCGAAGAGGACCGTGAACCAGAGCCAGGCAGCAATCGATCCGATGAAACCAGGAGAGGCCTCCCCATTCCCTGAGAGGGACTGAAGGAAGAGGAGGGTGGTGATCATGCTGCCGATCTCTACCGTGAACATGACAACGTTATGGTACAAAGTCCGAGGGTCGAGTTTCCAGAATGCATCGATGATCGCCCGCTCGTAAAGGGAGTATTGTCTCTCGTTTCTGGAGTTTCCCTGTTCAGACATGTGCAACACCTCCGGTGATCATTGCGAGGTATTCCGCAACCGGGCCGAGAGAGAGTGCCGGGAGGAACGTAAGCGCTCCGATGATGATTACGATAAAGACAAGCCAGAATATGAAAAGCGGGCGGTGATCGCGGAGGGTGCCATCACTGACGGGCACAATCTTCTTGACGACAAATGACCCGGCAAGCGCGAGCGTGATGACAATGACCGCATAGCGCCCGACAAACATCCCCAGTGCGAGGGTAAGGTTGTAGAATACGCTGTTAGCTGACAGACCCCCAAAGGCGCTGCCGTTGTTCTGGGCAGCTTCGGAATAGGCATACAGAATCTCCGAGAACCCATGGGGCCCGGGGTTGAAGACCGCCGATGTGCCGGGGACAACAAGGACCGCGATGGCAGTCAGGCAGAGAATAAGGAATATCGGGAGAAGGATATGGATCGTTGTGAGGGCCATTTCGTACGGCTCGATCTTCTTGCCATAGATTTCAGGAGTTCGCCCGACCATGAGGCCGGCAATGAACATTGCGAGAATGACGAAGATGAGCATGCAGTACAGGCCGGAACCGACACCGCCGAAAACGACTTCCCCAAGCTGGATATCGAACAATGGAACGAGCCCGCCAAGTGGCATATACGAATCATGCATTGAATTCACCGCACCGCAGGACGTGACCGTGGTAACGACTGCCCAGAGGGCAGACTGTACCGGGCCGAACCTCACCTCCTTTCCCTCCATGTTACCGCCCGGCTGCAATTGCGTGGGGTTCTGGTCGATCCCCAGAATAATGAACGCCGGGTTGCCGCCCACTTCCGACCAGATACAGAGCCCGAGGAGCGGGAGGAAGATGATGGTCATGGCGATCAGGATAGCGATCCCTTTCCTTGCCGACCCGATCATCCTTCCGAAAGTATAGCACAATGCAGTGGGGATAACCAGGATTGCAAGAACCTCGACAAGGTTCGAAAACGGCGTCGGGTTTTCGAACGGGTGGGCGGAGTTTGCGTTAAAGAAGCCTCCCCCGTTGGTACCGAGCTGCTTGATGGCGATCTGGGAGGCTGCCGGCCCGAGAGGGATTACCTGGGTGGTGATGAGGACACCGGAGCGGTCCGCGACCGGGTCTAGGAGCGGGACGGTTACCGGCCCGCCGAAGGTCTGGACCGTTCCCTGAGAGACAAGAACGAGCGCAATAATGAAGGAGATAGGGAGCAGGATCATGACGCTGCGGATGATAAGCACCCAGAAGTTTCCGATGGTTGACGCAGATCTGCGCGAGAATCCGTGGATGAATGCGATGAGGACCGCCATTCCTACGGCTGCCGACATAAAGTTCTGAACGGCAAGCCCGGTCATCTGGGTCAGGTAGCTGACGCCGCTCTCTCCGGCATATGCCTGCCAGTTGGTGTTCGTCACGAAGCTGACTGCAGTATTGAGCGATAGGTCCCATGTCGCCGGTCCCACTCCAGCCGGGTTAAACGGGAGAGACTGTTGGACCTGCTGGAGGACGAATACCACTGCAATACCAATNAGGGAGAAGACCATGATCGCGACAGAGAACATCTTCCAGTCCATCTCCTCGGCGCTGGTTGCACCCGATGCAGAGAGGATCCACCGTTCGATGGGATCCACAACCGGTGAGAGGAAAGTCGGCTCACAGGTATACATCTTCGCCATAAATCCGCCGACCGGAACGATCAGAAATGCAAGGATGACAATGAAGAGGATCAGCTGGATCCAGTCCGACATTCTCAGGCCGAAGATAATCGATGGGGGAACGTCCTGCAGCCCCGTTGAGGGGGTTACGGCGATCGTATGGGCACCCAGATCGTCCAGTGCGAGGTTCAACTTCAGAACATTCACCCGGGGCTCACCCAGAAAACCGAACTGCTGGTGCTCTGTAAGTTGTGCAACGAGCGCCGATACGTCACTTTCGCTAAGGTTTCTCTCGTGGGCGATGCGGGAAACCTGGTAATTTGCGGCTGCGACACTGATATCGGGGTCGAGACCGCTTCCTGAGGATGTGACAAGATCGACCGGAATTGGCCGGGTATTGGCAGGATCGGCGGCATGAAGGGCATCCACCCTGGCTTTGACTTCATCAATGAGAGCGGGGTTTGTCGGGCCGAGGTTCGACCCGGAGGATGTGCCGGCATTATAGGGTATTGTGCCGGTTGCCGAAAGCCGGCCCCAGAAGTAGTTCGGTGAGGAAAACGGTTGGCCGATAAGTGCCGACCCTACAACCTTCCCCCCATGCTGGATGAGGTTCCCGTTCGCCTGGACCGGGAAAACGAGCTGGGCAATACCGGTGATAATGAGCGGATACAACACACCTGTCATGACGGTGATGAGCAAAAACACCATCAGGGCCGGTCTTGCCTGCTTCCGGATCATGGATCCGAATGGTGAGAGTACCATGGTGGACCTCATTTTATTCTGCGATTCTTTGCTTCCCGAAAGAATGTTCGCAGTACGAGCGTGCTGGCTGTTAGTATTTACGCATATTGCTGGTTCAGGAAGCAAATTTTGGGAGAAACATCCGATTGGTCTGGTATTGCCGACGTAAAAGAAAGAATTGGTGGAAGCATGCTTCCTGAAAGAATTTTTAAATATCTTTTGATCGCGCGAGTGCCGTTCCATTTCTTATTCAGCTCTCATACAACGTTGAAATCAGGATCTGGTGCATTTTTTTTTTTAAAAACCAATTCTCTCAAAAAAATTTATCCAATGCGGCGTTTCAACAGGGTTTTGCCTGTTGACCTCCCCGTTGAGAATTTTAACTAACCTCTGCGGAAATTCCCCGATCATAATCCTCGCAGCGCAAGGCGGAGACCGAGGCTGGTTGAGGGTACCTGGTGACCGTTGTAATGGAAGGTTGCCTTACCGGAAGGGGGGAGGGTGCCAGCGGAGCACCCGCGAGCGTCAGAGCCCTCTTGAATGATTTCAAAAGAAAAAAATAAGGAACTGTCTTTCTAAAACCCGAGGTAGGCTTTCTGCACATGCGGGTCCCGCATGAGCTCTTTTGCCTTGCCTTCTTTTACGATCCTGCCGTTCTCAAGGACGTAGCCGCGGTTGCACATATCGAGCGCATTCCTGACATTCTGTTCCAGGAGAAGGATGGTCATTCCCTCTCTCCCGAGCTGTTCGAGGGAGCGGAAGACCTGACCTACAAGGAGAGGCGACAGACCCGTCGAGGGTTCGTCAAGAATAAGAAGACGGGGCTTCGACATAAGAGCCCTGCCGATTGCAAGCATCTGCTGCTCGCCACCGCTCAGGGTCCCGGCCATCTGGTTCTCGCGCTCCTTCAGGATCGGGAAGAGCCTGTAGATGTGTTCGAGTGTTTTTCCGCTCTCGTCCGGTCCAATCCTGCCAAGGAGTAGGTTCTCGACGACCGGCATCTTCGGGAAGATCTCCCGTTTCTCGGGAACGAGGGCAAGCCCCTTCCGGAAGAGATCATACGGGTGCATGCCAAGAATATTCTGACCTGCGAAGAGGATCGAGCCCGAGGCGTTCCGGTTAAGCCCTGTCAGGGTCTCGACCGTCGTTGTCTTTCCCGCGCCATTCGGTCCGATCATCGTAACCAGTTCTCCTTTTGCGACGTGAAGGTTCAGGTCCCAGACGACCTGCAGGTTCCCGTGAAAGACATTGAGTCCGGTGATCGTGAGCATGCTTTTTTCCTCCCTTAAAACGCGTTGAAGTCGCCGAGGTAGGTATCGATGACCTGCTGGTTGTTCACGACTTCGTGGGGCCGGCCGTCAGCGATCTTCTCCCCGTGGTCGAGTACGACGATCCGGTCGGAGACGCCCATGATCACACTCATAACATGCTCGATGATCAGGATGGAGGTCCCCCGGTCGCGGATCTTACGGATCAGGTCGACTGCCTCATTGCTCTCCTTCGGGTTGAGACCCGTCGTGAGCTCGTCAAGGAGGAGCAGTTTCGGTCGTGACGCGAGGGCCCGGGCAAGCTGGAGCCGCTTGAGTTCGACAACATTCAGGTTCCGGTTCAGTGTCTGGACTTTATCTGCCGGGAAATTGACCTCTTCGAGCACCGAGAGTGCCGTTGCCCGCGCTTCCTTCATGCCCGGTGCGCTGTCGTTGCCGAAGAGGACCCCTATCATCACGCACTCCTGGGCAGTCAGGTCAGGGAAGGATTCGGCGATCTGGAAGGTCTTTGCTATCCCCTTCCGGCAGATCCTGTCGGCTTTCATGCCGGTGATCTCCTCACCGCAGAACGAGACCCTCCCTGCAGTCGGCGGCAGGATGCCGGCAATGATGTTGAGGAGTGTTGTCTTGCCGGCACCATTTGGTCCTACCAGGCCTACGATCTCATCCTTCCCGATCTCCAGGTCTACCCGGTTAACTGCTGTGAGACCACCGATCTGTTTTGTGACACCGGAGAGGCTGAGCATGAGAGTTCCTGGCAATTTTTGCTGATCAGAGATTGGGAGAGAGCAGTATTAAACGTATTTCAGGGAGAAAATCCCCGGGCTGGATGACCCGCCTCTCTGACTGGGATCCTCTCCCGATCCTGGGGAAAAAAAGTGAAGGGAGCTGATAAGGACCTCCTCCCTGCTTCGGCCGGTTCTCCGGAGTATTCTCTTCTGGTTCAGACCTGGTCGTTCAGCCTCAGGGTGCCAAACATATAATCCCGGAGGCGGGCTGTTGCATCGAATGTTACGGCATCGGAAGCGAAGGTGAATTGGTAGGTGTGTCTCAGGGTTACGAAGATGTAGCGCTGGTAAGAGACAGATCCGCCGGGGAGTCTGACCGAGTAGATCGTTGCGGGTATGCCGTTTACAACGGTATTCTTGTAATCATAGATGATATTCCGGGAATCGTAGGCGGGAAATTCCCGGGACACGAGGTCCTGCACAGCGGTGATCTGCGGGTTGAGCTGGTAGTCACCGGAGAAGCCCGGAAGAAAATTATTAACTTCCGCGGTCAAAACGACCCGTCTGCTTCCGCTGGTAAAGAAGACGTATCCTGGCTTTGTTATGTTCCAAGTCGAAGGATAATCGACAGAAAAGAAGGGATCGGTATAATGACTGAATGTAATGGCAGAGGGATCGGCCGGTTCTGTGGGATCAGAGGCGGATACCGAGAACCCTGCCCCGTACGGCAGGTAGGATGAACGCTGGTAGGGCATATATGCCCGGGTCTGGTATGGTGTTACTCGGACTGTGGCGTATGTTGGAGCAAGGTAGGGAAGCGATGGGGTCACATAAGGAATCGTGGTTGCAACGGGCTGCGGTATATACGCTGGTGCCTGTGTGGGGATGGGGGTTGGTTCATTGGTCGGCAGTGTTGTCACAGCTGCACTGCCGCCCGGAGTGCCGGAAGGGCCAAGGCACCCGGTACAGAGGAGGAGGCAGATCATCATGCAGAAATAATGAAATCTGTTCGAAAGTAGCATTCGGGATATACTCCTGAAGCCCGATTATCCTCAGGAGGATAAAAAGGATCACACCGAACCAAAAAATACTATTATATCCCGGGGATCAGGACCCAGCGAGTCAGCCCATTCCCGCAGATATCGCACTGCTCCCGGCCAGCTACCGGGAAATGTGTCCTTCCTGGAATTTGCCGCGAGCCGATCGTTCTTTTGTCCCGGTCCTCCCGTCAAGGTTCTCGTGAATGCCCTCGCGATTTTTTTTTAATTTTCGTTCAGACGAATGCCTTCATCCTGCTGACAAGTGCAAGCCGGTTCTCGACATCGCTTTTTTTAGCTTTCTCGATGGAGGCGATAATCTGTTTTAATGGTACAGCCAGGGAATAGGTTTTCATCGGGCGGCCTTTTTTCTCTGAGGCGATATCGCGGCTCGTGACCCATCCCTGTCCGCCAAGATATTTGATAGCAACGCTGACTTCCGGCTGGCGCAGGTCAGTGCCGTGCTCGATCTCGAGCGAGGTGGCTTTCGGTTTGTTTGCAAGGAATACCAGCAGCTGGGCTACCGGTCTCCGGGTACCGACACTGACGAGCAGGTTGACAAACTCTTCTTCCCTGTCGGTGAAATACACTTTGTTTTCCTGTTTCATGGTCTCCTCCTTTCCGTATACTTTCATGTCATTATTATTATACCATTAAATGCATTCTGGTTGTTTACAAAAAATGAGGAAATATTTCCGGCGATGGACGTACCTTGGCGAAATTGCCGTTGATCGGTTACAGTTTAGATAATTTCCCGGGACAGATTGTTTCACCACAGGGAAGGAATAGCAGGTTTTGATGTACCTTACCTGCCAATCGCAAAGCTGGAAGGACAAAAAAAGGACTTTAACCAAGCCTGACCGGGCTTGGCACAATGTGTTTCCTTGAATTTCTTTCCTTCAGGAGATGGGAAATGAGAAGGAGATCAGATTATTTACCTGACTTTGTTTTCTGGGGTCCGAGCTCATTCTCGACAAGCAGGTTGATCACGGTCTCGGATATGTCCCCGGCATATTCTCCGGCCCTCCTGATACTTTCGGCAATGTACGCGACATTGAGGGCTATCAGCGTATCCTGCTTGAGGACCATGTTATTGATATCCCCACAGATCTTTTCCAGGGCATGAATCGATTCGATGTTCCTGTGAGCATCTTTCATATCGGCACCGAAGAACGAGACGATGCTGCGATCGAAAATCTCCAGGGACATGACACTGGATTTTTTTATGGCAGCAAGGATCTTCTTATCGAGTTCTGTGTCAATAATCGGAATCGTATGTTCCGCGATCCTTACCGCATGATCGCCGACCCGCTCGATGATCCGGCTGAGCATATAGTAATGCATTGCCATATTCGGGGAGATCCCCATCTTTCGCGAGAGCGAGGCATTCTGCATGATCATGTTCGTCTGGCGGGCGATCAGCCAGTTGAGGCGGTCGGCATCCATGTCGCGGTTGATCACATCCTGGGCAAGCCCCTTGTTACGGGTGTCCAGGGCGGTGATTGCATCCTCGTGCATGGTTTTGACTATCACGAACATCCGCTTGATTGTGTTGTCAAAGGGCATTTCGGCCGGGCTGAGGAGATCCTTAATGGCAATGAGCGTCTCGGTCTCCTCCACCACTTCCTGGCCGATGGTCATCTGGGTGAAGTCCCGGACGATGGTCCGGACGAACGGGGGGAACCGCTCTTTTGCCACGATACGGATCATGGTGAACCCGGTAATATAAGCCCCAATCAGTTGCCGGAAGAGGAAGGCCGGGTCTGCGATCGCGCTGCTGTTGATCTCCTTGACGCGCTGGAGCGGCTCATCGGTAATTTTTTTGGTGATGAGGAGCGTCCCGTCAGGCTGGACCTCGAGGCCGACCGGGTCGTTCTTTTTGATCTTCTGTCCTTCCGCCCAGTCCTTGGGAAGGGTCACTACAAACGATGCTCCTCCCGTTACCTGTACCCGCCGGATTTCCATCTTTCACTCTCCACTGCATCAACTTAATCTATCTAACTCTATTTTAGTAATTAGTGTATATAGAGACATATAGTTTATGTCGAAAAACAGTATATCCGCACCCGTAGTATGGTTACGAGAACACCATGAAACAGAACAAGATATCGTATGTCTTCGTAACCCTGAGCCTTGCCGCACTGCTCGTCTTTGCAATGCTCTTCGCAGGCTGTATGGCCAACGGAACAAATGCGCCGGTCGCCACCACCGCTCCCTCCGCATCCCCCACAGTCGCCGCAACCGTTTCAACCGGCGAACCTGTTTCACCACCCGCCCCGGTGGTAACTGCTGCAGCCCCGGTTGCATCCGGTACGAAACAGACGATCAGGATCAGCGGATCGACTACGGTCCTCCCGATTGTCCAGAAAGCAGCTGACCAGTACATGGCAGCTCACCCGGATGCAGACATCCAAGTATCCGGCGGCGGGTCCGGTGTCGGTATCCAGGCCATCGGCGCCAGGACCGTCGACATCGGCATGAGCTCCCGTGAGGTTACCTCTGCTGAAAAGGCCAAGTACCCCAGCTTTCTGGTCACCCCCGTAGCGCAGGACGGAATCGCCATTATCGTAAACCCGGCAAATACGATTCCGTACATTACCCTTGACCAGGTCAAGAACATCTACCTCGGCAAGATCACCAAGTGGTCCGAGATTACCGGTACAGATATTCCCGGCACCAACAACCAGATCGTCATTGTCGGCCGGGACAGCGCATCCGGAACTCGGACCTACTTCGATGAGACCGTGCTGCTGAAAGCAACCCCCGTAAACAAGATGCTCGAGAAGAACTCCAATGGCGCAGTCCTCCAGACCGTCGCCCAGACCCCCGGAGCAATCGGGTACGTCTCGATCGGGTTCGTCAGCAAGGATGTGAAGGCACTCCCGATCTGGTTCAATGCAAACAAGATCATACCGGCATCCCTTGATACTGTCAAGACAAGGACCTACCCGGTCTCCCGTAACCTTTATGTGATTACCAACGGCCAGCCCACCGGCCTTGCGGACGCCTTCATCAAGTACGCCCTCAGCCCCGAAGGCCAGAAGATCGTTGCCGAAGAAGGCTACGTGACCCTGTAACCGGGGCAGAGACCTGAACTANCCACCATTTTTCGGAGGCGAACATGGGAACAATCTTCCGGGACATACAGGGCGCCAGAGCCTCCGCTGGCTTTGCCCGGTTATCCCTTATCAGAGAAAAGGCGATCAAGTCCGTCTTCTTCTTCACAGCCTTCTTTGCCGTTATCGTCGTCAGTTTTATCCTCCTGTTTTTGTTACGGGACGGTTACCCGATCTTCACCCAGGTCGGGATCCTCAGTTTCCTGCTCGGCCCCGACTGGGCACCGACTGCGCTTGCCCCCCTCTATGGGATCTTCCCGCTCATTGCCGGTACCATCCTCGTCACGATCGGGGCCATGGCCTTTGCCGTCCCGCTTTCCATCGGCTGTGCAATTTATATCGCGGAACTCGCCTCTCCCCGGGTGAAAAATGTGGTCAAACCCGCCATCGAGCTGCTGGCCGGCATCCCGTCAGTTGTGTACGGGTTCTTCGGTCTCATTGTCCTTACCAGCGTTATCAGGGTCACCTTTGATCTCCCGACCGGTGAGACCTGGCTTGCAGCCTCAGTACTCCTCGGCATCATGGCCCTCCCCACCATTGTCAGCGTATCGGAGGATGCGATCAGCTCCGTCCCCCACGAATACAGGGAGGGGTCACTTGCCATCGGTGCAACCCGCTGGCAGACGATCAGCAGGGTGCTCATCCCTGCAGCACTCTCCGGCATTGCCGCTGCGATCATCCTTGGCATTGGCCGTGCTATCGGGGAGACGATGGCCGTCCTGATGGTAGCGGGGAACGCCGCCATCGTCCCGGATCCGATCTGGAACATCCTCTCGCCCGTGCGGACGCTGACCGGGACGCTCGGCATCGAGATGGGCGAAGTGTCCATCGGGAGCTACCATTACAATGCCCTCTTCGGGGTCGCAATCGTCCTGCTCCTCATCACCCTCGTCATCAACCTCTCGGCCGTCGCAATCCTGCGGCACCTGAAGGGCGGCNTGACCGCCGGTGCTGCACGAAAACCCCTCATCTCTTGCGCGATGAAGGAATCCCTTGTCCTGTTCGGCGAACTGGCAGGCATTGTAGTGGTCCTGATCTTCCTCCTTGCCGCTGCCCCGTGGTGGCTCACCGGCTGTGCCCTCCTCGCCGGCGCGGTATGGCACTTCGGCAGGGACCGGCTCTCGGAGAACCATATCCAGACCATCGCATTCGGGCTGGTTGGATCTGCGGCCCTGATCGTCCTTGCCATCCTTGTGATTATCCTGCAGGATATCGTGGTCCACGGGCTCCCGGCGCTCTCGTGGACATTCCTGACCCGGCCCCCACTGGACTCCGGGAGGGCAGGCGGCATCTTCCCGGCGATCATCGGGACCCTGTACCTCGTCCTCGGGGCTATCGCCATCGCGCTCCCGCTAGGCGTCGGGGCCGCGATCTGTCTGGTGGAATATACCCGGGAAGGCTGGATCACCCGCCTCATCCGGACCGGGGTTGACCTGCTCAACGGTACCCCGTCGATCGTGTTCGGCCTCTTCGGGTTCGCCTTCCTCGTTATGTACCTCAACATGGGCGTATCGATGTTCGCGGGCCAGATCACGCTTGCCTTCATGGTCCTGCCGACAGTGATCCGGACTACCGAGGAATCGTTAAAGAACATCCCGCAGTCGCTGCGGGAAGGCAGCCTCGCGCTGGGTGCAACCAAGTGGCAGACCATCCGCAACGTTGTTCTCCCTCCAGCGGTACCGGGCATCGTCACCGGGGCTATCCTGTCGATCGGCCGGGCTGCCGGAGAAACCGCCCCGATCATGTTCACCGCGGTGGTCTTCTCGTCCCGCTTCCTGCCCACCTCCGTCTTCCAGCCGGTCATGGCCCTGCCCTACCACCTCTTCATCCTGGCGACAAACGTGCCGGGATCTTCAACCAACAAGTACGGCACCGCGCTCGTGCTGCTCCTGCTCGTCGTCGGATTCTATGCCGCTGCAATCTTTGTTCGAACCCATTTCCAGAAAAAGACACGGGGATAGTAATGTCTGAAACCAGTATCATTTCCACAACCAATCTCAACCTCTGGTACCACGAGAAGCACGCGCTTCAGTCAGTATCGATGAAGATCCCGAAGAACAAAGTCACCGCCCTGATCGGTCCTTCGGGCTGCGGCAAATCAACCCTGCTGCGCTGCTTCAACCGGCTGAACGACCTGATCGACCATGTGAAGATCACCGGGAAGATCTCGCTCGACAACGAGGACATCCACGCTCCTGGTACCGATGTGGTAACCCTCCGGAAAAAGGTCGGGATGGTCTTCCAGAAACCCAACCCCTTCCCCAAATCCATCTGGGAGAACGTGGCTTACGGCCCGAAGGTCCACGGTGTGAAAGACAAGGGTGAGCTGGACCGGATCGTAGAACAGAGCCTGCGCCATGCAGCAATCTGGGACGAGGTGAAGGAGCGGCTGAACGACTCCGCCCTCGGGCTTTCAGGGGGACAGCAGCAACGCCTCTGTATTGCGCGGACGCTCGCGGTGGAACCGGAAGTGATCCTGATGGACGAACCCTGCTCGGCGCTGGACCCGATCGCGACCTCGAAGATAGAGAACCTTATCGATCTGCTCAAGCAGGACTATACGGTCATCATCGTCACCCACAACATGCAGCAGGCAGCGCGGGTGAGCGACTATACGGGGTTCATGTACCTGGGAAAACTGGTCGAGTGCGGGAAGACCGAACAGATCTTCGAGCATCCGAAAGAGGAACTGACCGAGAACTATATCACCGGCCGTTTCGGGTAGGAGTGGTTTATGGCAGAAAAATTTCATACGGAACTTAAAACGATCAAAAAAGATACCGGAATAATGGCGGTTTTTGCCCGGGATATGCTCAAGTCTTCAGTCGAGGCCATGGTCCGGCAGGACCGGGGCCTGGCGGAATCGGTTGTTGCAAAGAAAGATGCCCTTCGCGACATGGATGTGAACCTGGAGGAGCACTGCTACCAGCTGATAGCGCTCAACCAGCCGATGGCCAAGGACATGCGGACGATTGTCTGCTCCCTCAAGGTCATCAACGCATCCATGCGGATCGGGCGGTACGGCAAGGTAATCGCCAATATCGTGAAGGAGATCTCCGACAAGCCGCATATCGCCAACATGATGAGCATCCCGCACATGGCAGAGCTGGTCATGGAGATGATCGACGATGCCATCAAAGCCTACGAAACAGACTCGATAACCCTNATCGCCGACTTCTCGGCCCGCGATGATACTATCGATGCACTCAGGCATTCGATCTTCCGAGAAGGGATCACCTACATGATGGAAGACCCGAAGAATATCTCCCGCTGCACCCACTATATCATGGTCGCGCGGTATCTCGAAAGGTGCGCTGACCATGCCTGCAAGATTGCCGAGAATGTACACTATATGCAGACGGGCGAGAGAATCGAGATCCACTGAGGTTCCGGTATGAGTCAGGATTTACTTTGTTACCCTGATGGTGGACTGCCGGCGGAACGGGTTGACGAGAAGGTGCCGATGCACCCGGAAGATTTTGAGGGGTTGCTGAGGTGGGTGAAGGCAAAAGAGGGAAGGGACCCGGGAAGGGGCAGACGAAATTAAGAAATAGTGTTTTGATTTATGGTACACGAGGTACGAGTCCCGAACGGATTTCCCTTTTCTGATAGCATAAGGTCCTTAATGGTTAATATCAGCAACAGGCAAAAAACACCCTGCCGCAAACCGCCGATTAACTGTCGTTACCGTCGATAACGTCGTAGACCCGGTAAAACCGCNTACATCGCTATCCGGCCGGCGGATCTACCCCCTCCACAACCCGAAACCCGTTTTGGGGCCTTTTCGACCCCCCATTAGCGGCTATTAGCGACCGTACTTCCGGCAGGTCAGTTCACGACGAAAAATGGGCCATTTTCGGGCAAATTTATGCAGTCGTTCTATCCGTTTTTCCGGGAATTTGTGCATTTTTTGCCATCCGGGCAGGGATCCTGGCTGGAGGTCTCCGTCGGAGAATCAGATCCAGAAGCGGGTATGTCCCGAGCCCCCTTGTCTCCACGGAAACCCACTGATAATCATCCGTTTTTTTTGGGACGGTCCCCTCCTGCCCGGTTGGAAACTCGCCGGCTTTCAGACCGCCAGATCTTTTATACCTTAATCTGCCGGGCCGCTAAATTTTTAAGAAATTTTCCTGAAAATGTTGCGGTAAGTGACGGAGTTTTTCCGGAAAATTGTTTCAGGGTTTTTTCCGGAAAATGTTACGGCCTTAAAAAAAAATTCCAAAATTTATTCGGGGCTGCTCATCACCCGGCGTCAACTCCCGTTCTTATTCTTCCCGTCCTGCACCACTTTCGGCTGAACCTCTACCGGCACCGCGAGTGGTTTTCCGTCCCGTCCGGTCTCCAGCAGCCACGAATCCTCCACGCGAAAGAACCGGAACGTACCGGCCCTGGAGTAGGGCCAGAACTCCCGGATAATATCCGTGCTGCCGGGGAGGGACCGGATCATGGCNAGCACTGTGCGATTCTCAACTTCCATATCTGCGGGTGTGATGCGGAAGGGGTCGGCCCGCCGGATGAAGATAAAATGGATCTTCCCGTCCGCGACGATCACGAACATGGCCGGGGTGTTGCCGTTCTGCACGATCTCCATGACCCGGCCCCGGGCCTCTGCCAGGGGCAGCGCATCGCGGATGCCATTGGACGGCGGTCTTCCCCGGCTCATGCCCCTCCGGGAAATCCAATGGGGCCCGGTTGAGGTCTTATCGTCGGGATCAGGCTGATGGTTCGAGCGATCATTGCAGGATCCGTATGAGCAAATTNAGGTTATATACTTTGTAGTCGATAGAAAAAGGGGCGCAAGGAGAAATTGAAGATCCGGCCTGCTAACCGTGCCGGCACCATCTTTCCATTCATGGCATGTCCGATCGTGCAAGGCTTCCCTGACTGTCTAGCGGCCGGCTGAAACCAACCTTGGGAATGCATGGATGAGTTATCGCAAAAAAAATGTCAGTGCCGGGTATAGGCNATCCCGACATTGTCAAACAGGTCTAACTCGCTCGTGCGGATGGGTACATAACTGGTCATGGCGAACTGCTGGTTGATGAACAGCCGCTGGTCGGTTGAAAACCGGGCAACGAGGTTCCCCTTTGACCGCACCTCCTCGGTGATCGTGTAATTCGAGGGCTGGAAGTTGGTGGGGTCCAGGACCACCCGGATCTCGATGAAGTTCCAGGTGGGTTCCGCAACCGTTCCCTGACAGAGCGGGAGGGACTTTAACGGGGTATTCTCGGCTTTTCCTTCCGTATATTTCCGGAGGAATGCCTGGTAGTCATCATCGGAAAGGGCGGTAAGTTTCGGGACAACCTGAGAGATCCCGTACTGCGGGTCTCCTGCGATCGCCGGAAAGGCGTTTGTCATCAGGCAGTTCGGGAGCGGATCGGCAAAGGTCTTCTTTGTCACATTGAGATGTTCCAGATGGGGGTTATCTGGCGCTATCCGCGTTGTCGGTACGGCTGTCAGCGTTTCCGTTGGATATGGGGGCAGGACNGTTGCTGATGGTAAGGTTTCCGGTGGCGGGACTGCGGTCACAACTTCTGAAGAGTGCAGGTTCGTGGGACCGGTTGTTACCGTGGTTATAGGGCCCGGTGGAACAGTTCCGGTACAACCTGCCGAGAGAATGATCCCCGGTAACAAAAAGACCAGAAGGAGGGTAATTTTTTTCATCAGTACCGGTTGTCATGCAGGGAGCGATAAACTCTGTGGTCAGACAGGAAAACCAGCGGAGATCCAATGCTCCTCCTCATCGCTGGCGGTGCAACAGCAGGTCAGGAACGGGAAGATTCCGGGTGTTCCGCCTGCCACGTGCGGAAGGAAGCAAGCAGTCCTGCACCGTACTCGGCTATTTTCCTTGTCGGCACATAGTTGAACTGTTGTACGCGCTTCAGGATCTCGGCCGTCATTTCGGGGTCACCGGCAACCTGCAGCCGTGACACCTGCTCAAAGATCCAGTCGAGACGATCGATGCCGGTCTCCTTCCCGTCGATAAGGACCAGTTTGGTCGTGATCTTATCCGGCGGGATACCGCCACAGACAGAACAATAGTACCCGTCCTTATCATTGCCGCCCATTTTTTCACTCCTTGATCATGACGAGCTGCATCTTGAACCGGGTGATCGCCGAAAGGGCATGGGGCACGTTGGCCGGAAAGATGATCGTTTCTCCTGCCTGCATCCGCGATGTCGTCCCGGCGACCCAGACTTCACATTCCCCGTCCAGAATCGTTACGAGTGCATCGAAGGGGGCAGTATGCTCGGAGAGCCCTTCGTTCTCGTCGAACGAGAAGATCGTGACGCTCCCGCTCCTGCGGTTGATGACCATCCGGCTTGCGACCGCCCCGTCCGCGTAACCGACAAGATCTGCAAGGCGTAAGACCTTCCCTTTCAGCTCTTCTCGTTTTTTATCAGGCTTGTCCGCATGCTCAATCGTGAATTCAGCCATTTTCCTGCTCCCGGATCATCGTCAGTGTCATCCTGAAACGCTGCTTTGCCTGCACCGCGTGGGGTATGTTGGCCGGCAGGATGATCATCTCGCCACTCCTGACAGTGAACGGCGAACCGGCAATGGACACTTCCGCCTCCCCGTCCGTTACTGTGAGAATTGCATCATACGGTGCGGAATGTTCGGAAAGCCCTTCACCGGCATCGAAGGCAAAAAGAGTGATAGTACCGCTCTTTTTGAAGACGATCATGCGGCTTGCGACCGTCCCGTCCTGGTACCCGACGAGTTCGTTCACGGCAAGAACCCTGCCGATGAGGTCTTCGCGCTTCCGGTCAGCCGTGGTCTTCTCTTCGGATCCTGTCATACATTTTCCTGTATGTGGGTACGTGCAGGGGGATAAAAGGGATATCCCCCGGTTCTTGCGGTTATGCCGGGACCATCCGGGCAATGTCTGCGGAGACCGTATCGTTCTTCTTAATGCCGAAGTTGTCGATCAGCACCTTCAGAACACCCGGCGAGACGAATGCCGGTAGTTTTGGCCCGAGCGTGATGTCCTTCACGCCAAGGTTCAGCAGGGCGAGGAGAACAAGGGCTGCCTTTTGTTCGTACCATGCGATATTATACGAGATCGGGAGTTCATTGATCCGGACGCCAAATGCCTTTGCAAGAGCCTGCGCAACAACCACGAGGGAGTAGCAGTCATTACACTGGCCGGCATCGATGACGCGGGGGATACCGCCTATGGTACCAAGATCAAGTCCGTTGTACCGGTACTTGGCACAACCGGCTGTCAGGATGACGGCGCTCTGCGGAAGTGCCTTTGCGAACTCCGTATAGTACTCCCGTTCGCTCTGCCGGCCGTCGCAGCCTGCCATGACCACAAAGCGTTTGATGTCGCCTTTCTTTACCGCCTCGATAACTGTCCCGGCAAGAGCCAGGACAGCGTTATGGCCGCAGCCGGTAATCAGGTTCCGGCCGGGTGCCTGCAGCTCTAGCGGGGGCCGGGTCTTTTTTGCGTACGCAATGACGGCCGAGAAATCCTTCTTCCCGTCTTTGCCCGTCGCGATATGCTTCACGCCCGCAAAGCCGGCTGGCCCCGTGGTGTAAATCCGGTCCCTGTAGCTCTCTTTTGGCGGGACGATACAGTTGGTTGTGACAAGTACAGGCCCGTTGAACATCTCGAATTCTTCTTTCTGGTGCCACCAGGAACCGCCGTAATTTCCGTAGAGGTGGGGGTATTTCTTCAGGGCCGGGTAGGCATTTGCCGGCAGCATTTCGCCGTGGGTATAGATGTCCACACCGCTGTCGTTCGACTGCTCGAGCAGCTGCTGGAGATCCTTCAGGTCATGGCCGGTGATGAGGATGCCCGGGCGTGTCCCTGCAGAAGTCTTTACGGAGGTGATCTCGGGGTTCCCGTACGTGCCGGTATTCGCTGCATCGAGGAGTGCCAGCGTGGTTACCCCGACTCCGCCGCATTCGAGTATAAGGGAAGTCATCTGATCGGCCGGGAGGTCATGGAGCATCGATGCGAGCCCCTTCTGCAGGAACTCCTCGATCTTCTTGTCAGACGAGCCAAGGACCTGGGCGTGGTGGTAGTACGCAGCAACACCCTTAAGCCCGAAGAGAAGAAGGGCACGGAGGGAAGAGACATCGTCATTCTTTGCCGCATCGGCCGCGATAAGTCCGGCCCTGACGGTGATTTCAGCATCGCTGACCGGCTTCCAGGTGCAGGCTTCCGGCTCACCGGAGACTGCGGGCAGGGCATCGCGCAGGGCAGCTGCCCGGGTGATGAGCGACAGGATCCGGGCATCATCGAAATTTGTATTGGTCAGGGTTGCAAAGAGCGCCTCAGCGATGATCCTGCCGGCATCGGGATCTGCTCCCCCCTTTGCGCTGGCAGCGATATTTCGCTCTGCAAGTCCTTTGCAGAGATAGATCAGGACATCCTGCAGGCCGGCAGTTACTGCCTCCTTTCCGCAGANGCCCTTTACTGTACATCCGATCCCTTTTGCAGTTTCCTCGCACTGGTAACAGAACATGATTTCATCAGACTCCTTTTGGTATATTTTTGCTACAAAGTTTCTTTTGTATACAATGGTTAAATAGGAAAGAGTTTCAGAAAATATACCATGGATGAGTCCTGTACAATCAACCTCACGGTCAAGTACCTGACAAAGAAATGGACGCTCCTGATAATCCTCGAACTCTACAAGGGCCGGGGCCATACGCGCAGGTTCTCGGAACTCAGGGATTCTGTGGGCGATATTACGCAGAAGATCCTTTCTGAGCGGCTCAGGGAACTGGAGGGGGAAGGGATCATCACAAAGAACGTCGATGCCACGTCATTCCCGGTGAAGAGTGAGTACACCCTGACTCCCAGCGGTCTTGAACTCGTGGATGTCATCCGCGGGATTAAGATGTGGGCCCTGAAATGGAAGATCGACAATATTCCCTGCGGAAAGCAGGACTGCAGTGTATGCGTGCTCTAATGCCTTAGAGTCCTGCAAGAAATATTCCATACACTGCCAGCTGAATCACTGTCAGCGGCAGGCCCGCCTTCAGGAATTCTGCGAATGTCAGGGTCTCCCCCTGTTTCTCCGCGTTCTGGATGATGATCACGTTGCTTGCAGCGCCAAGGATGGTAAGGTTCCCGGCAAGCGTGCTGCCAGCTGCAAGCGCCAGGAGGTGAGCGGGTGTACCTCCGGCCTGCAGGATCATCGGCTGGAAAAGGGCCACGAACGGGACATTCGAGATGAACTGGCTGATGAGGACGCTCGTCCCAAGGATCAGGGGGACGGAAGAGACAAAATGGCTGTCCATAAAAGACTGGAAGAATCCGCTCTCCCAGACACTCGCCATAAGGACAAACATCGCGGCGAAGAAGATGAGGGTCGGCCAGTCGATAGCCCTGAGCACTTCCATTCTTCTGGGAGAAAGGATAAGGACAGGTGCCGCTGCACAGATTGCGATCAGGGGGAGGGTGACAAGGATCTTTCCCCCTGCAACGGAGGAAATGATATTAGCTGCAGCAAGGATGAGGATAATTGCGAGGGAGCATTGTGCCAGGAAGGTCAGGCGGGGATCGCAGGGGACCTCCGCGGCCGGAGCGGGTTCATGCAGGAGAAACTCTTTCGGATANATACGGCGCAATACAACAAAGGTGGCAAGAAGACAGATGATTGTCGGAATGAGGAGGTACGTAAAGAAGGTCACGAACGGGGCCGGCATACCGGAATTTACCGCAACGAGCAGGTTCTGGGGGTTCCCGATAGGACTCATCACACTCCCGGTTGTTATGGCGAATGCAAGTGCAAGAAGGAGAAGTTTTTTCGAAATTCTCCATCTTGCAGCAAGACCAAGGACCACCGGTGTTCCGATGATAGCGATGGTATCATTCATCAGAAGAGCGGCAAAGATACCGGTTCCGAAGAGGACGAGGAGCACGAGCTGGTCCGGGTTCTTCGCCATGTCAAAGAAGCGATCGGCTATACAGGCAAGATAACCGCTGTCTGCCAGCGCCTCACCAACGACAAACATTCCGAAGAGGAAGACCATAACGTCTGGATTGATCGCGAGCAGAGCGTCCTCTGGAGCGATCTGTCCGGTCAGGAGGACTGCAAGAGCTCCCCCGAGCATGATCTGCCATATGCGGATTCTGAATCTGCCAATCTGCCGCACGGCAATGAGAAGAAAGACAGCAGCAAGAATGATGACCGGAATGTACGTGGATCAGGGTTGGGAATACCGGAAGATAGGTGTTGGGATTGGCTGACGAGTTCATACCGAAATCCCCCTTCACCGTCAAAAGGACAAGGATTACCCGGCGACATTCAGCGGTTTTCTGACCCGGACAAAGGATGATAAGATTCCGGCTATCTCAAGCGTACCTGGTGATGATAAGATTAAATTTTTACCGGGCGTTTTTTTGCTAAAACAAAATTCTCAAATACTCGCGGGTGATAAACCCATCATGAAATTCCGGATTATCATATCTTTCGTTCTTGCTCTTGCTGTTCTCCTGACCGTCGCCGGTTGTTCATCCCCACCCCCGCAGCCGGTCGGTACGCCGATTCCTACCCTATCGCCAACACCCGAACCGACGACCCCCCCGACCCCGATACCAACCACGAAAGCTTCGATCATCCCCGGACCCACAGATGCCCTGCCCCAGCCCTGGCCGCTCTCGTTCTCTGTCGAGAAAGCGGGCATGTATTCCACGACGGTTATTACGCATTTCGATGGTGGAAAGGGGCTCATGTATGTCCTGCGAATGGACGTCCGGGTCACTCATCCTGACGGCACAGTAGTGACGAGCGGTGTCGATAAGCCGAAGATGGGCGAAATCATCGAGCTTCCCGGAACCAGCGGGACCGACAGGGTCGAGGTTATGGTGACCATGGCATCAGGTCAGACCTACAAGGTTGTCGACCAGCAGGTGCTTTACAAAAGTCTTGGGTGATCCCGTTTTAGGTAATCATCAGATTACTCCATTTTTTTTCTTTGAATGTCGCGTTGATTTTTTTTCTGATTAAATTACACGTTTGTCANNCAGTATCTTATGCCTTACAAAAAAAGACGACGGTACTTTCCTAATTACAGACTGCCTGCCATTGGGGGGAAGAGGAAGAACGACCATCAAAGGACCTGTCCGGAAAAGTCCGTAATTGGAAAGATGGTATCCTGGAAAAAAAGGTATTACGTTTCAAAAAAAAA
>JGI20214J51650_10000306_pt1 | contig 31046 bp, 27 predicted proteins | sample WetSurMetagenome_FD_51650 | JGI IMG/M metagenome (IMG submission 51650) | reverse complement strand
TTGGGGGGCATCAACGGCAGCGCGAAGCTCCTGGAGTATCAGGTCCCGGTGAATGATTTCCCATAAAAATCACGCTTAAAGATTAGATGATGGGGGCTGATGCCCCCATACCCCCCTTTACGATAGGTGCCGCCGCCCCGAAGGGCGCCCCGCGGTGGCCCCGATTCCCTGTTTTCCCGGAAACTGAACTTGCCCCGCCATGCCGTACCGAGGCCCTGAGGCGGGGAGCCCCCCAATATCCGGCATTTACAAAAGTTTCATGGTTTGGGTTTGGACCATATCCGTTCATGCTTGTTTTTACAGAACAAAAAACAGAGAAATGGTATGAGAACTCAGGGCATGCGGTACCCGAGACTCTTTACAAGCGTGATCAGGTCCAGGACCTGCTCTTCCTGGTTTTTGGTAAGTTTGCGCCCTTTCTGGATGAGCCTGCCCAGCCGGACGATATGCATACGCTGCTCAGGTTCAAGCGCGTCGCAGTGATGCGACCATTTGAGTAAGTTGAGCCACGCCGTGCGATCAAACACGATATTCTGCCCGGACCCGGATGCTTCGTCGTTATTGTCCGGCTCATACTCATCACGCGTATCCCCGGAACGCCCGGTGTCCTCAAAAAAACTGTCATTGTCCGCAGAGTGACCGGGAATTGAATCCGGCAGGACATCCCGGACCGGTTCGGTGCTGGGTTCCTGGACAATCGATACCCGGGGGGTGTCATTCTGGTTTTCCCTGTCATCATCATCGTCTTCGTACAGGTCTTCAACACTTTTGATCTGTGAATTTATGGGTTCGTGTGCCTTCACCGGATCGATTGCAACCATCGAGCGGGGGAGCGGACGGACCTGGGACGGGATGTTGGGGACCTTGACAATGAGCGATCGCTTTTTAATGATTTCCGCTTCCTTTCTCACCCCGGAATAGGGTGCTGGCATAGGTCGTGCTATGTTTTTCGTTGCCTCCATCAGCCGCTCATGATCCGTCATGAGGTCTCCCCCTTCATCGACAAGCGCAACCCGGGCCTGGTCAATCTCCGCGGTCAGGTCCGCTGCAGCTTTTTCAGCCTCGATCTTTTCCTGGTGAAGAGCTGACGCCTGCTCTTCAAGGGAACGGGTCCGCCTCTTAGTATCTTCGTGCATCCGGCGTTCGGCACTCAGATCGGCGTGCAGGTTTCTGGTTTCCGATTCCAGCCGTTCAAGGTCCTGCTCCATATGCTGCTGCCGGGAAAGTGCATCCCTGAGCTGGTCTTCCGCTTCCTGCCGGCGGAGAGTTTCCTGTTCAAGATGCGCTTTTGCCCGGTCCAGTTCGCCGGCGATTGAATCGAGTCTCTCCTTTTCCTCAGACCTGCCCTGAGATGTGCTCGCCAGATCCTGGCTGATCTGCTGGATTTTCTCATTGGCACGATTCAGTTGCCCTTCAAGCTCCGTTCTCGCAGATACAGCGGATTCAAGATCCTGTTTCATCTGCTCAAGAGTTGTCGTGTGCGATGAAAGGGCAGTCCGGGTTTCCTCATGAGCCGTGCGGAGATCCCCGAGTTCCCGGTCACGCTCCAGGATAAGGACTTTCATCCGTTCTTTACTATCATCCGCCCGGATCTTCTCCTGTTCCAGCTCGGCCCTGATATCATTCAAAGACCCGGAGAGAGACTCTGCAAGTGCCTCTGTTTTCTCCTTCTCTTCATACACCCGTACGAGGTCTTCTTTCTGGGTGGCAATTTTCTGTCTGTCAGCCTCGAGGCTGGCGCTCGTCTCCTCAAGGCGACTGGAAACCGACGCCAGCTCTTCCTCTGCAGTCTTCCGGACGGAACGGACAACTGCAATTTCCTCATTCAGGGCTGCAATTGACCGGTCCTTATCTTCAAGCTGAGACTTTGCCGTATCAAGCCCCTCCCGCAGGTTTTGCCGTTCATCGCTTGTTGCCTGGAGGATGGCTTCCGTCNGTGCTTTTGCTACTGTAAGGGTATTGAGGCTCTCTTCTGTCTGCCGAAGCCGGGCGTTTTCTGATTCCAGTTCTTCTCTGAGCCGGGTTATCTCTGTTGCAGATTCTTCCCTGATCCGGCTCAGTGCGGCAGCCTGCTCCATGGCAGTATTTTTCAGGTCGTTGATTATTCCTGTCAGATCCTGTTCGGACTGGTTTTTTGCCTGCAGAACGGCATTGAGTTCGTTCTGAGCTTCATCAGCCCGGTTCTTTTCTGTCCCGAACGTGATCTTCAGCTGCTCATATTCCGTGGTAAGGACGCTGAGCGCCTTCTCCGCCTGCTCTTTTGAGATGATAGTTGTGGAAAGTCCGGTCTCGGCCTCCTTCCGCAGGCCGGATTCTTTGAGCAGTTCCCCGTTTGCACGTTCAAGGGCTGGTTTAACGATGTCGAGTTCGGAGGACTGTTCGGTGACCTGCCGCTGCAGCTGGTCGATGGTAGCCTGATGAACTGCCAGTGATTCGTCCTTCTCCTTCAAAACCCGCTGGATATCATTTTGGGCTTCTGCAAGAGAGGATTTTTCCGTGGAGAGATCCTGGGACAACCGGTCGATAGTGGTGATTTTTTCCCTGACCGTCTCTTCCCTGTCAGAAAGCTGGGAGGTCAGTTCCGCAAGTTTTTGCTCTTTTGATTTCAGGTTCTCGTTGATGATGCCAATGACCTTGGTGTTCTCGTGAACGGTTTCTTCCAGTTTCCGTATCGTGATGCCAAGGTTCTCCTTATCGTCCGTTGCCCGGGACAGGTCCGTTGATTTATTGACNGCGATCTCAAAAGAGGAGAGGAGGAATTCAAGGAGCTTGCGGCGGTCGGCAGTGACGACAAATACCTGGTCGTCATGCTTGATCTTGAACTGCGTCTTGATCTGCTCGGGCGTCTGGCGTTCAACCGGGGTGGTGAGCATGCCTTCGATCAGCGAGAGCAGGTAAGGAGGGTCGAACGGATGCGCGATAAAATTGTCCGCATTGCAGTCGAGAACCCGAAGAAGGTCACCCAGGTCGGACGCGCCGGAGATGATGAGCACCGGGATGTTCCAGAGATAATCGTCCGATTTTATCTGCCTGCATACCTCGAAGGCATCTGCGTCAGGCACGGTTGTATCGCACATGAGCAGGTTGGGTTTTCCGTTCCGGAGTGTCTCAAGAAGGTGGGAACCTTCTGAGAAAAGGGTAACATAGTATCCTTCNTCCCTGAGTTGTTTTTCCAGCTGGGTGGACAACGGGGAATTCGCACTTAAAATGAAAATGTCTATGACAGGTTCATTTCCATCTGACAGGGAAGCATTCATCTCAATCTCTCGCAATGGCTAAGATTATCCTCTATTATATGCCTGATAATATGATCTTGTATACTCTTTTAAAGCACTTCTGGTCGGGCGGGGCATTCCGGCGCCTTTTTGCGCTGGAAAACAGGGAAAAACATGACCAGAGCGAGAGATTTTTTTATTCACAGCCGGGACAGGTGCTGCGGCTCCGTCGATCCGGCCGGTGCGGGAGGGCCGGTCGGGCTATCTGCGCCCTTTCTCGACCCACCAGTCGATCAGGGTCCGGGAGATGCTCAGTTTTTCCGGGATCCGGGGAAGATGTTCCCGGTCAAACCAGAATGCAGATTCGATCTCGTTTGAGTCAACCACCAGTTCCCCGCCGGCATAATCCGCGGTGAACCCGAGCATGAGCGAGTCCGGGAATGGCCAGGGTTCGCTGCCGAAATACCGGATGTTTTTTACCGAGATCCCGGTCTCTTCCCTTACTTCGCGGACGAGAGCTTCCTCAAGGTTCTCGCCGGGTTCCACGAATCCTGCAACAAGGCCGAACATCCCGGGGGGGAATCCCGGCGACCGGGCGAGCAGGACCCGGTTGTCCCGCTGGATAAGGACAATGATGGCAGGGGAAAGCCGGGGATAGGTGATAAGACCGCAGGCCGGGCAACGCTTCGCCCGCTCGGTCTTCAGCGGGCGTGTCTCTTTTCCGCACCTGCCACAAAACCGGGTCTTCCGGTCAAAGTCGATCATCCTCGCCGCGAAAGCTGCAATGGCAAGTTCGTCATGCGGGATCATGACAAAAAGGTCACGGACACGCACAAACTGCCAGTTTCCGGGGACAGGTGATTCCGGTCCCGGTATCCCGGCATAACAGGGAACAGCGCCCCGGTAGCCGAGATAAATATGATCGTCCAGGGTGATGTGATCAAGTGCCGGGCTGCCAAGGGCTGCGACAGCAGGGTTCGGGCCGGGCCGGAGTGCAACTTCCTCACCGCGTACGTAGACCCACCATGCCGTGCGCCGAACCTTTTCCGGTTCCGGCCAGGTGGACCGGAGCGAAGAGAGAGAAAATTTTCCCGTGTGAGCCATGGTCAGGTTCCTCCGAAGGTATTGTTACGGTTGGCATGCAGAGTAAAAAAACGCTTATATGCAGGAAAATTCCCCGGATTATCAGGGAGGTATTATGCCTTTTTTTAGGAGTGCAGACATGCGGGCAAACGCCATGGGCAACCGGGATTCCCGCAGGTTTTTTTCATGCACCTTTTTTTTTGAACCCGCCCGGCCTTTTTTCCACGGGCATTCTCAAAAAAGATGAAACGGGGATTCTGACGGCGGAATCCTCTACAGGCAAAAAGATATACCTGATCGCATGACAGGCAATTATAATGATATCAATCCTGTACGTGGATGATGAACCGGGCCTGCTCGAACTCTCCCGGATTTTCCTTGAGCAGACCGGGGAATTCAGGGTTGATACGGTAGAGTCAGCAGAGGAAGCACTCGTACTCCTGAAAAAAACACCGTACGATGCAGTCATCTCCGATTTCCAGATGCCGGGGATGGACGGGATCAGCCTGTTAAAAGCGATCCGCCAGCAGTGCGGGGACCTCTCCTTTATCCTCTTTACCGGGAGGGGCCGCGAGGAAGTGGTTATCGAAGCCATAAACAACGGGGCCGATTTTTACATCCAGAAGGGTGGCGATCCCAAATCCCAGTTCGTGGAACTGATGCACAAGGTCCGCCAGGCGGTCGGTAAACGGCAGGCAAAACGGGACCTTGAGGAATCGGAGAAACGACTGGCCGATATCATTAATTTTCTCCCGGATTCGACATTTGCTATTGACGGCGAAGGAAAGGTCATTGCCTGGAACCGGGCGGTCGAGGAACTCACCGGAGTACCCGCTGCCGCAATGCTCGGGAAAGGAGAGTATGAGTACGCGATCCCGTTCTATGGTCACCGCAGGCCGATCCTCATTGACCTGATCTTTGAACCGGATGAACTGATACAGAAAAATTATGCCGACATCCGTCGCGAGAACAAGATCCTGATCGCAGAGTCCGACCTCCCCCGCCCGCGGGGGGAGCCGCTGATAATCCGGGGAAAAGCAAGCCCCCTCTATGACCCCCAGGGAAAACTTACGGGTGCCATCGAAACGATCCGGGACATTACCGCCCGGAAAATGAGAGAGGAAGATCTCCGGGCGGCCAATGAACAGATGGCGGCGACCGAAGAGGAACTGCGGGACCAGTACAACCAGTTAAGCGAGAAAGATCAGGTCCTGAGAGACAGTGAGGAAAAATACCGGACTCTCGTAGAGAACAGCCAGGACGTCATTTACATCTACCGGGGTGATCACTTCCTGCACATGAACAAACGGGGGTCTGAGGTCACCGGTTATACGCATGAAGAACTCATGCAGATGAAGGTCTGGGATTTCCTCCACCCGGATGACTTAAAAAGGGTGTATGCAGCAGGGAAGGCACGGATACAGGGCGCGGATATTCCCACCGGGTATACNGCCCGGGTCCTCACAAAATCCGGTAAAGCTATTCCCATGGAACTGGTTGCCGTGATGATCCCGTACCAGGGTGAACCGGCCATCATGGGAATTGCGCGTGATGTGACTGAGCGGGATCAGTTGATCAGCGGGATGGCGAGGATTACCAAAACCCTCACCATCATGAACCGGATTATCCGGATTGCAGGCCGGAAACGGAATGTGAACGAACTTCTGGACACGGCCCTCTCCTCCATCAGGGACTGCCTCGCTTTTGATACCGGGGCTGTTTATCTCATTGACGAAGGAACCGGGGCTGCCCGTATTGTCTCCTCACACAACCTGTCTGCAGATTTTATCCGGGACGTGGATAACCTGGATATCCATAAACCTCCTTATGACACGGTATTTGTTTCCGGAACTCCGGTGATAAAAGAACATTATGATCTGATCAATCCGGAACGGGCAGGGAAAGCCGGTGTGAAATCGGTGGCGAGCATCCCCATCATGGCAGAGGACCGGGTGATCGGTGCGCTATATGTCGCAAGTTCAGAGCGATCTGATATTTCATCCGATGAACGAGAGGTACTTTTAGCAATAGGGACGGAGCTCGGCAACGCCATCCTGCGGATGAACGCTGAGACTGCACTGCAGGAGAGCGAAGCAAAGTACCGTTCAATGGTCGATAACCTGCAGGACATGCTTTACCGCACGGATATGAACGGCCGGATCACCATGATCAGTCCTGCGGGTGCAAAGCAGGCCGGGTTTGGTTCACCGGAGGAGATGATTGGTCTTGACCTGGCCCAGGCGCTGTATGCCGATCCGCCGGAACGGAAACGGTTCCTGGGAATTCTCGCGAAGAAGGGATTGGTCCACGAATACCCGCTTGTCCTCAAGGACCGTTACGGGCACCGGTACCATGTTACGGCAAGCAGCCATTATTATTCCGATCCCGGCGGCCATGTAATCGGCATTGAGGGGATCATTCACGATGTCACGCACCTCAAACAGGCGGAAGAGGCACTCAAGGAGGCCAACAGGAAACTGAACCTGCTCAACAGCATCACCCGCCACGATGTGGCGAACCAGCTCACGGTCCTCCATGGATATGTTCAGCTGGCGGTGATCAGGAATCCCGATCCGGTGATCGCCGATTTCCTGAAGAAGATCGATTCTGTAACCGCCACGATCGGGCGACAGATAGAGTTCTCAAAGGAGTACCAGGAACTCGGGGTGCATGATCCGGGCTGGTACAGTCTGGATGATATTTTTGCGAGAAACAAACCCAGGGAGATCCTGTTTTCCAGTTCATGCACCGGTGCAGAAATCTATGCGGATCCGATGCTTGAGAAGGTGTTTGCCAACCTTTTTGGCAACGCGGTCATGCACGGGGAGCATGTATCCCGGATTACCGTCCGGTGTGAACCGGCCGGCGATGACCTGGTGATTACGGTTGAGGACAACGGGGTTGGGATCCCCCTTGACCTGAAGCAGAAGATATTCAAGAAGGGCTTTGGGAAGAATACCGGCTTTGGCCTCTTTCTGGCCCGGGAGATCCTTGCGATCACCGGCATCTCGATCCATGAGACCGGGAAACACGGCAGCGGTGCCCGGTTTGAGATCACCGTACCGAAAAGCGGGTTCAGGTTCTTTCAGGATGATGGGAACCGGGATGCATGAACCGGGAGGGATCTGCTCCCGGGCCTCGNGGAACATACCGCAGAAGGAACCCGGGCTGATCCCGGTCATGGAGATTATTGATATCGGACAAGAGCAAACGTTCAGGAGATACGAATGGGCTACACGATCACCCTGATTTCAACCGAAGAACGGGAACGCCTCATGGAGGAGTACATGCCAAGGGTCCGGTACGAGATCAAGTCCGACCTGTACGGCTGCTGCATCAAGCTCATGACCGACGACCATGCGACCAAGGATACATGGGGAGATAATTTCTTTTTTATATCCCAGAATATCCGGTCGCACGGGAGGCTCCTTGTTTTTAAAAATGATAACTATGCACCCGACACGGTCCTGTTCGATCCCCTTTCCCGTACCGCGTTCCTCTTCAACTTCAACTACTATGGCTGGATCAAGTCCCTCGCCCTCAGTCTTGCCGGGGACATCCTTGAAGACCATCACGGGATCTTTTCCGTTCATGGTGCCTGCGTGGATATCGGGGGAAAAGGCCTCTGTATCGTCGGGGCGCCCAAAGCCGGGAAGACCACGCAGACCTACGGGCTGTTGCAGAATCCGCATACCCGGATCGTTGCCGACGACTGGTTCTTCTCGCGGGATTACGGTATCGATATCCTTGCATACAGTTCCGAGAAGAACTTCTATATCGGAGATGACCTCGGGACGATCTGGAAGCAGTTCGGGGGGCTGGTGCCGGACGGTGCTTACGATCACAACGGGCGGGCAGTCGCGGACATCCGGTGGGTGATCGGTAAAGGCAGGATCCTGCCGATGACAACCCTGAAGACGATCATTGTCCTGAAACGGGACCCGGCTGACAGCACCATTTCGCGGACGCTCGACCCCGATACCGGGCTGAAACTCCTTGTTGAGAACAATTACTTCAACCCGCATCTTCTCGTCCGGAACCCCTCCAAGACACGGCTGCGGAACCGGTATGTCTCGGAACTCCTGAACCGGACCACCGTGTACCAGGTTAATACGACCGGTACGCCCCAGGAAACCCAGCAGATGATCCGGTCCCTCGTGGGGATCCCGCAGAGCGGGTAAGGGGCAAAGAGTCTGATCGATTAGTACCTTTTTTCCGACCACCGCCTCCAACCCCCAGCCCATTCTCCAGCCACCACCGGCCCGGCCAAAGTACACCGCCCGACCCCCCACATTCCTTTTCTCCATCTGAAATCCCAGAAAACCGGAATTGTCGTCGGATTTATCGTTTTTTTTTCAGGATAATCTAGTAAACCGGTTGAGTGAATGCAGGGGGGTCGGGCGGTGTACTTTGGTAAAATGCGGGATTAGGAAATGGGAAAAACAACGAAAATACGGGATGACCTCTTTGGGACGCGGAATCCTGTGGATTAGCAGTACACCGCCCGACCCCCCTCAAAGAGAGAGACCCCATGAACATTTTTCAGACAGTTACCGGCGGTCCGTTTCCTCACTCCTTTTCCGGTGCAACAGCCAGAGCAGCGCGATAAGAAAAACCGGATAAAGGATATCCATGTACATGACCGGCCCGACATTGTCCGGCGCGTAATTCCCGTTCACGACCATCTCGTACACATGCCCGAATCCTGCGCTGACCGAGAATATACCCGTGCCGATCACGGTTGCGGTCCAGAACCCGGTATCCCGGAACTTCAGGCAGAGCAGGCCGACAATCCCCATTGCCGCGTCCCACATACCGACCTCGCGCTGGAACGGGCTGCCGACCGGCCAGCCGATCGATTCCGCGACCTTGTCCGCAACGAAGAGATGTCCCACGCCGGCATAGAGATAGCCTAATCCCAGTCCGACGGCAATCTGCCACATCAGGAAGGTCTCCAGGGCTTGCGCTCCGTGATGGTGCCTCAGGTGGATATGGATGATGGCGATGATGGCTGCTATGGCCGGGAACAGGAGCGGCCAGGCCAGTTCGATGATGCTCATAAGAGATTGTCCGAGGGCAGAGGATAAAAAAGGTGGGATGTCGGGGATTATGGCTTCATCATTTTCAGGAAAGTGTGATAATTTCTTTTTTTTGCTCTGGAGAAACGTACATGAGCGGGAGTTCACACCCGAACCATGAGAAACGGCAAATTATTTTTCCCCCCTCTGGATCAGCCACGGGGCGCCACGCGGCGGCCTCATATACCATTTTGTTGGGGATGATCCGTTAACAATAATCGGTTATTGACCATCAGCCGTACGGCCCCGCAGTGACGCGAAGAATCATTCGGGTTTTTCTCACGTCTTATCCCTCCGGGAATTGAGGCCCCGCGAGGGAACCTGAAGGGAGGACCTTCTCAAAAATTCTTATAAACGGAAAGAAAAAGAATTGAAAATTTATCAGCTGTTTCCCCGTGCCGCCTCAACTGCATCCTGCTCGTCAAAGTAGGTCTCGAGATAGTTGAGGGTCTCGAGGTCCACGTCCGCATAGGTGTGGTCGCCGATCTCGAACGGGTTGTCCATGTCCCGGATCAGGAGCAGGAGCCCGATGAGCATGCTGCTGATAACGGCAAAGACAATCGTTGCTTCCGGGAGCGGGTCGATATTCACAACCAGCATCAGGATGATCACGCTTGCCGTCGCAATCTCCGCAAGGGCATAGGCCGCCGGGATGAAATCCGTCCGGATGATCACTTCGATCCGGTTGACCAGTTTGTCAATCGCTCCCACCTCGTTACGGAGCTTTGCTATCAGCGGCGGGGCAACGTTCGCGTATGCAAGGACACGGATATCGTTGTTGATCTTGTCCATCTCCCGGTTGATATCCGGAAGGTTCCAGCAGTTGTCTTTGAAACAATGGTTCATGGTCCGGTGGAGGTCGCGGACATGCACCCGGAAGACCCGGGCCGGCTCCTGATCGGTGAGCGGGAGGACCCGGCTGTCATTGTACAATGCCTTTAAGGAAGCCGCAAGGTCGCCGCCAACCTTTTCGCTCTCCTTGAAGTCCGTGAAGGTGCCGGTGAAGATGATCGCAAGCGTGAAGATGGCGCCGCTGATGAATGCCCCCACGACCGGGCTAATCGGCACGGTATCATACCCGAGAACGTCGATGATGGTCCTCGGGATAAGGAGGAGGAGTGTGAAGATCACGGCCTTGATCATGATCCCCCATTTCTTCTTTAATTCCAAATCCATGAACTGGATTAGACTTCTGGGATTTTAGAAAGATCGGTGTTACCGGTTCCGGTTTTAATGAACTGACGATTGACTGAAAGATAAAAAAGTGAGTGGTACCTGCACCGGGCAGTTATCCGGGTTCCGGCCCGTTTTCAAGTCCGGTGTCCAGTTCAGGTTCCACCTCCAGCGTAGTCTGGATGGATTCTTTGCCTTTTTTGATCTCCGGCTGGCTCTTTGCTGTCCCCCATTCCGGCTCATCGAGCAGGGGATCCGGTCTTCCCACCAGGACCCGGTCTTCTGGCGTGTCGAAATCGTCTGCCCGCAAAGGAAGGACCACCGCATATTCCATGAGATCGTCTTTGCCGGGAAACCGTACTGCTTCCGCGGTCTCCAGTTCCTCGCGGGTCGGTTTCAGTATCACGGGGAAAGGCCGGTCCTGGTCCTCGCTGTCGATCCACCGGGGTTTTTCCAGATAGGTCATCTGCAGGTTTTTGTGGGACGGGGGGGTGGATAAGGATTACGGGGTACCTGGGGGGGCACGGGATCCCGGGCCCGGTTTTCCCGTCAGGGACGGTTAAGAAAAAACCAGGGGATGATTAAGACCTGATCCCGGTAAAAATAACGGAAGAAACCAGTATTTTTCCGGATACAATGATTCCCTTCATCCTGCGCAACCCGGTACATTATTTCCCGCCAGGCTTCGCGAGGTTATTCCGGAACGTGATGAGATTATCGCAGAACTCCCCGAGATACTCGTCCATGGAGAGGCTCCCTTCCTCGAATACGCAGTCGCCCTCCTCGATGACCCTGTCGATCATGTCCCGGCTCGGCAGGATCATGTCGAACGGTACACCGGCTTCTTCGGATCCCCGGATAAGCGCCTGACGGAACAGGCCGATGCAGTAGGCTATGCGGTACTTGTACAGGTGACGTGTCTTCTTCAGGTAACCGGCCACGCGGTCGGTCTCGATCCGGAGAAAGTCGTCCAGCACTTTTTTGTCCCTGCATTTCCCCAGCATGTAGTGATAGTGGGCATACGGGTACATCTCCTCAAGCTCGGCCGGGACGATCCCGCAGGTACCGAAGATAACGATATGGTATTGTTCCGGCTTCAGCACCTGACCGATCACCGACCGGATCAGCTGGTGGCTGGGGCTGGCGCTGTAGGGCTTCCGTACCGCACAGGGCATGAAGACCGCGATATCTTTTGGCGTTATATCATACTCATCGATGATGTACCGGTAGGATTTCTCGAACTCCGGCAGGTAAAACGGGGGATCCGTCAGCAGCTGATTCTTCCCGTCCGCGGTTCCCGTTTCCTTGTGATCGCCCATGAGTGTCCCAGATAAGATAGTCCCCGGAATATCAAGAAGGGATCGTACCAATCCCGCATGACACGTTCCCGGGCAGGGTAAAAACAATAAATTCTTTAATATAATGTACAAATGCTCATTAAAAAGGTGAGATATGGTACTTTTTGAATTATTTCTCTGGTCTGCAATAATCGTCGCGGCCCTGTTCATGATCTGGTTCTTTTTAGCCGGGTTTGCACTCGTACGCGACGATAATGTCGGTATCGTCACCAAGAACATGTTCGGAACAACACTCCCTCAGGGACAGATCATTGCAACGAAAGGCGAGGTCGGCGTCCAGGCCGATATCCTGATGCCCGGGCTCTACTGGAGGGTCCCGATCATCTGGAGGATCGAAAAAGGACCCGTAACCAAGATCAAGCCGGGATCCCTCGGGGTTGTCGAGTCGATTGAAGGCAGGCCAATCCCGACCGGCCGGTTACTGGCCGACGAGGTTCCCTGTAATTCATTCCAGGACGCGAAAGCATTCCTTGATAATGGCGGATGCAAAGGTCCGCAGGTGGACACCCTCCGCCCCGGTACCTACCGTATCAATACGAAAGTTTTCAGGATCCAGGAAGTCCCGGCAACCGAGGTCGGGAGGGAGCAGGTTGGCGTGGCGATCGCGCTCGACGGCATACCCCTGCCCAGCGGATTTAACGTTGCACCTGAACCAACCGGCGACCACAAGCACTTCCAGGACGGGCAGGCATTCATCCGGAACCAGGGGTTCCGTGGCCCGCAGCTGGAGACGCTCCAGCCGGGGGAATATTACATCAACCCCCTCCTGTTTGATGTGGCCATGTCGGATGTCGCCATTGTGCCCCCGGGATATGTCGCGGTCATCATCTCCAGCGTAGGGATGGAACTTGAAAAACCCTCGAACGACGCACCACCCGTGAGTGAGACGCCAACCCTTGGCCATCCCACCCATGAAGCCGCCGAGACTCCCCTTATCACGAGCAAGAGCGAGCGGGGTATCCTGATGGACCCGGTCGCACCGGGCAAGTACAACCTCAACCGTATCGCCTACCGTGCGGAGTTCGTACCGACCAGTGCGATCACCATCGACTGGGGCGAGAAGAATGTTGTGCGCGAGACAAAGACCACTTACGTATCCGGAAAAGCTGATTCCGGGGAGAGCGCAAAGGTCTCGGAGTTCTTTGCCTACAGCCAGCTGAAGTTCACCTCAAAAGACGGTTTCCAGCTGGAAGTCGAGGTCCGCCTCATCATCCGTATCCCGCCCGTGAATGCGCCGTACGTGATCGCACGGTTCGGGACCGTCACCAACCTGATCGAACAGGTAGCCCACCCCCTGATCGACTCGTCATTCAGGAACGAGGCCGGCGACCGGGCTGCCATGGACTTTGTTCACAGCCGGTCGGTTATCCAGATGGCTGCTCTCGAGAAGGTCCGGAAGGAGTTCACCAGTTACCACGTCGAAGTCCAGGGCCTCTTAATCGCCTATATCAAGGTCGACGAGAAACTGCTGGAGACCCAGACAAGGAAAGAGATCGCGGTCCAGCAACAGCAGCAGTACGAACAGGAAGCAAAGGCACAGGAACAGCGGATTGCCGTTGCCGAGAAGACTGCCCGGGCTGATAAGCAGGTTGACGTCATCACGGCAAAACTCTCCATCGATATCGCGACCGACAAGGCCCAGGCCCTGCGAAAGGAGGCTGAGGGTATCCGTGATTCTACCAAGACCAAGGCGGACGGGCTGTCCTACGAGGCGCAGAAGGTTGGTGAAGGTACCGCAGCGGCTTACAAGGCCCAGACCGATGTGCTCGGGCCGGAGCGTATTGCGGCAATCAAGCTGATCCAGGAAATTGCAACGGGGAAGGTCACGATTACACCAAACGTACTTGTCTCCGGTGGAGAGGGCAACCAGAGCGGCAACCTCATCAACGCGATCCTCGCCACATGGCTCACCAAAGAAAACCCTCAGAATGCAGAGATAAAGAAATAATCTTTTTCCATACCGGCAGCTGATGGAAACGGTGCTGTAAAGGCGCCCCGGGAATTTTTTTTATGCCGGATGATCGAACCGGTATGCTCCTTTTGGGATATGGATCTCAAACCGTGTCCCATTACCGGCAGCCCCGGACTCTTTGATGGATATCCCGGTGATTGAAAGGATCTCCCGCACAAGGAACAGGCCAAGACCGGTATCTTTCCCGTAACCCCGGTCGAAGATCATATGTTTTTCTTCCTGCGGAATACCAGCGCCATTGTCCTCAACAAAGAGAATCAGCCCATCGGGTTTTTCCCGGTACCATACCCGGACCTTTGATGCACCTGAACCATGCCGGATGACATTTTCCATGAGATTGTAAAAAACCTTCTCAAGAAGTGGATCTGCATACACGTCCAGGTTCACGGTCTCAAGGTTATGAGAGATCGTTAAAAAGTCCAGGTGGGATATGGCAAAGAGAAATGTCTGGCTGACGTTCTGCCAGCGGGGGGGACGGATCCCCATATCCTGGTAGTTCCTCGCAAAAATCAGCGAACTGGTGATTTTCTGGATCAGGACCGCTTGCTTGTCAAGGAATGATGAGATCTTCTGATCCGGCTGAAGCTGTTTTATCAGGAGGTGATACGCGGATATGGAGAATACCGCACTCTGGATATCCTGGAAGGTGACGCTGTTCAGCAGGTTCATTTTTTTCCGGGCCTGTTCGAGAGATGTGGCTGCCCGGCGGACCTCGGTGATATCCCTTACCATCGCAAGAATACGGCATTCAGATATTCCAGCGCCGTTCACCAGTTCAAGCTTCCGCAACCGGATTTCCACCGGGAATTCAACACCATCCTTCCGCTTCATGCCCCACTCGAAGTCCTGGGATTCCCCCTGCAAGGTAATCTCCATTTTTTCCATAGCCATAGCAGTTGTGTATCCCTCCCCACTGGTGACTTCTGGAGGGACGTGCATTATTTCCTCGCGGGTAAACCCAAGATTGCGGACACCATTTTCATTCACGTCGATAATATGGCCATCGGCGTTATGGATGAAGATCATATCGGGAGACCCGTCAAAAATCGCCCGGAGAAGGTTCCTGCTCTCCTGCAGCTCCCGTTCCCGGAGCGTCAGTTCCTGATAATTTTGCTGCAGCTCTTCCTGGGTTGCGGTCAGTTCTTCATATGCAGCGTTCAGGTCCTCGTTGTTTTTTAACAGTTCATCGAGCCGCTGCTGGAGCTCGGGGTAGTAACTCTTCCGGATCGAGGACTCGCCAAGGCCTATGATCTTCATCCGCTGGCTGTCCCAGTCAGGGCTTTCGTCAGAGTGCTCTTTCATAGATCTTCTCGAGGTCGTGTACCGTAGCCTTCCGGGGATTGGTTGCAAGGCAGGGGTCGCGGATGGCCGTGGCTGCAAGGTTTGGCAGGTCGGCCCGGGTAACGCCAAGGTCGCCGAGTGTGACGGTGATCCCCAGGTTCTCTCTCATAACTGCAACTGCTGCAAGGATATGCTTCTTCTTCTCATCCCGCTTCAGGCCCTCGGTTTCAACACCCAGTGCCCTCCCGACCGTCTCGTAGCGGGCCGGGCACGAGTCATAGTTGAACGCCATCACGTGTTCCAGCAGCAGGGCATTGCATTCACCGTGCGGGAGATCGGAAAGACCGCCGAGGCTGTGGGCCAGTGCATGGACAGCCCCAAGACTGGCATTGGAGAACGCCAGGCCGGCAAAGAGGCTCCCGAGCATGGTCTTGTACCGCCACTCGATCTTTTTGGGGTGACTGACCGCTTCCGGGAGGTACGCATTCAGGAGCTGGATGGACTCCAGGGCGTGGATATCGGTCACGGGTGAACTGGCATTGGAGACATAGGCCTCGACACTGTGCGTGACCGCGTCCATGCCGGTATGAGCGGTAAGCTCGGGCGAGAGGGTTGTTAAGGGTTCAGGGTCCACAAGGGCGATATCCGGGACGATCTTCTTGCTGATGATGGCGATCTTCACTTTCCGTTTTGTATCGTTGATGATGGCAAACTGGGAGACATCCGCGCCGGTACCTGCGGTTGTCGGGATGCAGATCATGGGCGGGGGAGGTATCTGCACGTTATCCACCCCTTCAAACTCGAGGATATTCTTCCCGTTCGAAAAGACGATCCCGATCCCTTTTGCGCAGTCGATCGGGCTCCCGCCACCGACAACGACAATACTGTCGCAGCCGGATTGTTTGAACAGTTCTGCCCCTTTCATGACTTCATGGTCCCGGGGGTTTGGGGAGACACCGTCAAACAGGGTATACCGGATACCCTCATCCTCAAGGTTCCCCGTTATGCCGTGGACCCAGCCGGCTTTGTATACATTTGGGCCTGTCACCACAAGTGCATGGCGGGCACCGAGGTTCTTTGCGTAACGTCCTGCAAGGAGCCGGGCCTTTTCCCCGATAATAAATTCGGGTGCAACGAATTTTCGCAGTTCAAAACGGGATTTGTCCATCCGTTTGCCTCCAGAAACTAATTGGTCAAGTCAATAATGGCAAACCACGTATTTTAAATTATGGAAGAGGGATATCACGGCAGGGAGAACCATGGAGACCCCGGGCGAGCCGGTAATGCAGCAGGTTTGAGTACCGGGCGTGCCGACTTTTTTAGCGATCTGAAGTGTCCGGTCTCTGTTCCTGACCGGCAATCTGCCATGCATCCCAGTTGCGGGATCCCGTTAATACCCGGTTGCGTAAAAATACCCGCCCTCTTCCCTGACGTGGAGCGGGACAGAGAACAGGTTACCGATTTTTGTATCGGTCAGCATCGCCGCTTTGGGACCATCGCCGCAGAACCTGCCGTCCATCATTAAGACAACGCGGGAGATCTCCGGGATGATATCGTGGAGGTTATGAGTGACGAGGATGATACCGGTTCCGGCCTGTGCAATCTTCCGCAGGGTCTGCCGGAAGGTATGGAGTGCATGGAGGTCGAGGCTGTTGGTCGGCTCGTCAAGGATCAGGGTCTTCGGGTTGTGGACAAGGGCCCTGCCAATGAGGAGCCGCCGCGACTCGCCCGAGGACATTGCCGTCATCGGGCGATCCTTCAGGTGCTCAATTTCCAAAAACGCGAGGATCTCGTCAGCCCTCTGTTCCATTGGGGGAGTAATCTGCTGGTTGAAGAGCCCGACGCTCGAAAAGAACCCGGAGAGGATGACTTCCCTGCCGTTCAGGGGGCGATTAAACGTGTACTGCATGTCGTTTGACACGATACCAATGGAGGACCGGAGCTCGAATACGTCCCACACGTCTTTCCCGTGCATCCGGAAGATGACCTTTTCATCACCCGTAATGGGATAGAACTCCCGGAGAAGGGTTTTGATGAACGAGGATTTGCCGGCACCATTGGGACCGAGGATAGCAATATTTTCACCTTCCTGGAGGGTTATGGAAAGGGAATCGAGTACTTTCTTTTCACCGTGAAATACGGTAACATTTGAAAACTCCAGGAGCGGAGGTGTTGGGTCCATGTTATTCCATCCCCAGGGAGATCACAAACCGGTGCATTCCCCCATCTTCCGTACAGGCCAGGGATCCACCGGCACGCTGGCAGAGGCCGGTGAGAAAACTGCGGGTTTTTGAGGTTTCTGACCTGGCAGCGGCGGTAACATTCCCGGAAACGGTGATGAGCACACGCCGGTCTTCCTGCTGCACCTGTATCGTGACCTGATCCGATCCGGTACCGACGAGGTCCTCCAGAATGTAGGTAACCAGATCTGAGAGATGTTCGCGGTCGACAAAAACCTTCAGGCTCCGTTCTCTCGCATCGAGGGAAAAAGCCACATCCTCGAGCAGGGGGCGGGTACCGATCCGTGAGAGCAGGATCTGCAGGAATGCCGCATCGTCATCGGCAGAGGAGAGCAGGTCCTCGTCCGAACATGCTGATACCGATAGCCCGGTAACTATGGCCTCGATAACCGGGACGATACAGCATTCCGACACTTCACCGGGGGGATTGAACCCACGGAACATGGTCGTGTAATCCGATAAAAGACGGCCGGCCCGGGTTACCAGTGTCGGGTCGATGATGTGCGTCAGTTCCTCTTTGTTGAAGGTCCGGTCAAGTTTTCCAACTACCTGCCCTGCTTTCAGGGCAAGGTAAACCGGGACATGTTCCTGGCGGTGGTGTTCCTCGGCAAACGCGGTGAATGCTTCCAGGAGTTCGTCAATGGCATTACCGGGAATCAGGGCACCCATCTGTTCGGCCATGTCGGATTCCCCGAGTTCGTCCATCACATACGAGACATAATAGAGCCGGCCGGCCATGATCGTGAAGAGCTCGTTCACCTGCTCCATGCAGTCCTCCGCGAATGCTGCTGCCTGCCCTGCCCGTTCACTGTTCAGTTCGGCTATGTTCGAGAGTGCCCGTGCATCGGTCATGACCGCGGATAACATACGGGCTGCATCGGGTGCCGTGGCTACCCTCCCATGTCCGGGGCAGATGGTCGTAATACCACATCCTTCCATCAGGGCAAGCACTCCACCAAGGGACCGTATGAGGGCTTCCTGGTCCCACCCGTATAAACCGGCTATCCCGGGGTTTGCTGCAAAGAGGATATCGCCGATTAAGAAAAGCCCGCCCATCCGGAGGCATATGCTGTCCGGGCTGTGGCCGGGAGTATGAAAGATCTCAAGTGCCGGACCATTCCCGAACTCGAGCCGTGCAGAGGGCAGGCCCCCGCAGGAGCCGGACCTGCCATACGTGACCGTGACCGTTGCACCGTTGGGGAAGGCAGCTGCAACCGGGATGTTCATGTCTGCTTCCCATGTGGGGGGGAAGAGGTGCAGGCCTACAGTCATGGGGGGGATTTCCCGGCCCAGGAGTTCCCCCTGCGTCATCTTTGCATCGCCGCGTTCAAGGGCCATTCCTCCCAGGTCCTGGACTGCAAAGATCGCTGTCTCCGCTGATGCAAAAGCGGGGACACCGAGGACACCGGCAAAATGATCGATATGCGCATGGGTCAGGATGACGAAAACGGGACGATCCTGTTCCTGGCGGCATTCTCCGATTACAAGAGACATCTGTTCTGCCTGCCCGGGAAGGCCGCCCGGATCAATCAGGATGAGGGCATCGGGAGTAGCGATCAGGTACGAGTTAGAGGAGATGGTATCGATCTTCCGGATCAGCGGGTAAATCTGCGCCCCGTCCGCACCCGGGATGGGTTGCCAGACAAGAGAAGTGAGGGTTGTGTTACCATCCGGCAAGCGCTTCTCCCTCTGTCGGGCTGATGGAAAAAATGGACGTAAACCCTGCGAGTTTGAGGATCTTCATGACTTCGGGTGAGAGGCTGCAGAGGGCAAACCGGTCACCGGGGTTTTTGAGTTTCTTTGCCGTAGCGAGCAGCACGCGAAGACCCCCGCTGCTGATGTAGTTGACGGCGGAAAAATTCAGGAGGATTTTCCGGTTCTGGTGCTCGATCTCCTGGTTGATCGCCTGTTCGAGTGCCGGTGCTGTTGCAGTATCGATTCTCCCGGTAACAGAGAGAATGGTTGCATTTTCGCGTTTTGTTGTTGCTATCTCCACAAAAATCCCTCGTACGGATCGGTTGCCTGACCGGATATTATGGATACATGTCAGTATTTTCCCAAGATAATCCTATCCGTGCCGGTACCTGGCCGGGCACAGGAAATTCAAAAAGCGACTATTAAGTGAACCCGTGTGCAATGTGTCTATACACGCGTGTATCACCATGGATTACCCGTTCCTGTCATCCCTTATTGTCCTCCTGCAGCTCATCAGCGTGATCATCGTTGTCGCGTATCTCCTCACAAGGAGCCGGATATTTCCGGAGATTCTTGACGGCTACCCGGCGTTAAAAACGCAGGTCACCATGGTCCTGCTCTTTGGCGCCCTCTCAGTGTATGGCACCTTAAGCGGGATTACATTCATGGGATCGCCCATCAATGTCCGCGACCTCGGGCCGATGCTCGCCGGCCTGCTGGGCGGTCCGTGGGTGGGGCTTGGTGCCGGGCTGATCGGAGCAGCACACCGGATGAGCATGGGCCAGTTCACAATGGTCCCGTGCTCGCTCGCGACCCTGTTCGCCGGACTGTTCGGTGGGCTCATCTGGCTTTTTTACAAGCGGAAGTTTGCCGGACTCACGGTTGCGGTACTCTTTGCCATCCTCATGGAAGGATTCCATATGGCACTTGTACTCCTCATATGCCGCCCGTTCGACCAGGCGCTTTTGGTGGTATCAACCGTCGCCTTCCCGATGATCATGGCCAATGCAGCCGGCATGGGAGTCTTCGCGCTCATGGTTAAAAATCTGCAGGATGAACGGAAGATGCAGGCCGAGCGCGACACCCTCATGCGGGAGATCGAGCGGAAGAACACCGAGCTTGCCATTGCTGCAGAGATCCAGCAGAGTTTCCTCCCCGATAAGATCTCCCAGATCGAAGGTTATGATATCGTCGCGAAAAGTGTGATGGCAAAGGAAGTCGGCGGTGACTTTTTCGATGTCATTCCCCTCGAAGTGGTCCCGCTGGGGAAAGGCCGGCTCGGGATCATGATCGCGGATGTCTCCGGCAAAGGTATCCCGGCAGCCCTGTTCATGGCCCTCTCCCGGATCGTGGTCAGGGTCAATGCAACCTGGCACGGCAGGCGGGCTGATACCGCAATCCGGGATGCTAACACCATCATCGCGAACGACTCGAAATACGGCATGTTCGTGACCCTCTTTTACGGGTTCCTTGACGCTGAAACCCGTACGCTCACGTATGTCAATGCCGGCCACAACCCCCCGATCCATTTCCGTGCAGCGGACGACTCGCTCGGGGAGCTTGCTGCAACCGGCATCGCGATGGGTGCGGTTGCAAATGCTGACTATTCGCAAGTGAACCTGCAGCTGGCACCGGGCGATGTGCTGGTGCTGTACACGGACGGGATCACGGAAGCCGAGAATACCGGTCTTGAGATGTTCGGTGTCGAACGTCTGGAAACGATCATCCGTACTTCACGAGGTATGTCCGCAAATGAGTTAAGCCAGGAGATCCTCAATGCAGTTAAAGCATTTACCGGGGACTACCCGCAATCGGATGATATCACGCTTATGGTAATCCGGAGTTTCTGACCATGGACCCGTTCTTCGAAATGACAATCGGATCGGATATCCGCGAGATACCCCTTGTTTCTGCAGAACTCGAAGCGGCAATGGGGGCAAACGGCTTTGGTCCCGAAGCGATTCTCGATACCCAGCTTGCAGTCGAGGAGGTCATCACCAACATCATCGTCCACGGGTATAAGAAAACGGGTTCTGATATTCATCTCTCCGTCAGGTTTACCCCTCATGGTATTGTGATACAGGTTGCGGATTCTGCACCGGAATTTGACCCGTTGTCTCTCCCGGAACCGGACCTTGGAGGAGATATTGACGACCGGAAGATCGGGGGTCTGGGAATTTACCTGGTGCGCCAGGTCATGGATACGATATCATACCGGTACGAGAACGGCAAGAATGTCCTGACCCTGGAAAAAAGAAAATCTGCCTGATCTCAGGCATCCTTCACGATATCCTGGATATATGAGACACCGATCTTTGCTTTCCGGAGGCGGGTGCTGTCGAGCAGGTGGCGCATGTCCANAAATTCGCCGTCGGTAACGGTCTTTTTTACCTGCGTGTTGAGGTCGAGCGATGCATTGTAGGGGACGTTCCTGAATACCACGCCGTGGTTATGGAGGTACATCTGTTTTTCTGCACCGGTGTTAAGGGGGTTTGCATAGTAAAGGGAGGACAGGATCTCCGGCCTGAAGTGTGCGGGACTTGTTGTCAGATCGATCCCGATACCGAAACTGATGAGCGTGTCACCCTTGTAGGAAATGCCGGAATCCGAGGCAATCCATTCATGGATCCGGGAGGGGGACATGATTGATTCACCACCGGGAGGGGCAGAACCCGCAACCGGTGCCTTCTTCAGGCCGGAACTGGAGAAACTGTCGATGACGCCCCAGATGGTGAGAGCAATAACACCTTTGTACGTGCCCACCCGGTCATGCGCAGATGAGAAGACCACGCGGTAGATATCCGAGATGCTCACACCCTGCGGGTTTTCAGTGTCAAGCGTGAAGTATTCATTGAAGGGCCCGTCAAGCGTGATATTGTACCCGGTATACACAGGCACCGTGCTCTCGGGGTCCATGGGCGTTAAGAAGTCCGGGGTATTGTTGCCATCGGTCGGGAGCCAGACCATGGACCCGTAGAGCGTGATCATCTCGCCCATCAGGGGCATTGCATCTTTTACCCCGGAACCCAGTGCCCCGAGGCCGAGCGAGTAGGTGACTTCGGAGAACTTCTTTGTCCTGACATCGGATTCCGTGATCTGTGCATGGATGACCTTGTCCAGATCCCCGAGGACCCGGAGGACCGGCGGTTTAGTTTTCCAGCCGGGTTCTATGGTCAGCTGTACGCCACCATCGATAATTTTTTTGTAGAATATCTCGTTGAACAGCGTCGGGTTCTTCCGTTTTCTCGCGATATCCGAAACGGCCGCCGCAGAATCGGGGAACAGGTCAAAGACCGTGGTGAAACCTGCCATGTCCAGCACTTTTTTCGGGTACTCGCCGACGCTCGAGAGCGCAAAACGGCCGCCGCGGCGTTTCATCTCCTTTTTCATTGCGTTGAAGACCCGGATCCCGCCGCTGCTTAGGTAATCCGACCCCGCAAGGTCAATGACCAGATCATTGTTATCATCGCTGAGGGCATCCTTTGCCCAGCGTTCCATCTGCTGGGCCCCGAACGCGTCCAGCCTCCCGCTCACGAATAAAAGTACGACCCCGTCTTTCTTCTCGCTTCTGGCTTCCATGAAAACAGTATCTCCGGAAGAATAATTATCCGTTCCCGTATTTGTTAGATCCGACTTGTTATCGGACCGGGAGGAGGATAAGTAGTAAGCTTTCTTCGACCTGCGAGTCGCCATCAGCCTCGGAGGATGAGAAGAATCCGCGGGGATTGTTCGAAATAAGCCCGGCTTGTCAGAACCCTGATGAGGGGAAGATTCCACAGGGGGTCATCGGGATCCATAGTTCGGGCAGTCGGCATTGGAATCTACATAAAAAAAATTGCTCTGGAGAAAACCTGTTTCAAAAGATGTGATTGCCCGCCTTGAGCCAGCCCGACCCTCATTGAGGGCGGGGGCGTATATGATGCCTCGGAATTACCAGGAGATAAATTTTCTGCATTTTTATGGAGAGGTAAGACGGCACTATCGCAACCGGGGCGCCCCCGCGGCGGGGCGAAGCCCCTAGAGCGTCAGATTTCTATGAATGATTTCCATTGAAAATTGACCTCTTCAGGAATTACTGATGGGGGTTGAGACCCCCATGCCCCTAAAAATGATGAACTCCGCCGCCCCCGAAGGGGCGCCCCCGCGGCGGATCAGAACGGTTGAAATAATTATTTGCCGGTTTTCATGGCCTTGGCGCACCGGATCGGTTCATGCCTGATTCTCAATGGTAAAAAAAAAGGAAACCGGCCATTCATACCGGTACAAACACAAAAACCGTCTTTCCCGCAGTATCATAAAATTTCAGCGTAGAATCACCCAGGCTGTATGTTGCCGGTCTCGGAATATCGGCCAGGAATACCTTTTCCTGCTCCATCACAGTCGGATCCCAGCATGCCATATCAGTTATGATTTCGCGTTTCAGCGTGACCGCATAATCCTTTGTCGTATAGAGAGCCGAATACCAGTTGCACCCGGAATAGCCATCCATCCGACCCTGACTGCGATTGAATTGTGCAGTGATCTCACTTCCGCTGATGACCGGGACGAGGATTCCGTCCGTATCCATGAGGGCCCGGAGGGTCCAGTTGGTGTTTGTCAGCTCAATGCCGGCATTCATCCTTGCTGCCGGGGTGTTCCAGACAAGGATCATCACGACGAGGATGATGATAAGCCCGAAGGCAACGTAAAACCCGGGGCTCATCTTCTCGGGGGGACCGGAGGGAGTGGACTCCTCATCGTCAATGGTCATATCACCATCATTGGTTAGGGAATCCTCAGTCATTGCCTGTACCTTGTCAGGAAATACATTAACGGTTTCTGTCACTGCCGGCCCGGATACCCGGCACGGATGTTAAATACGCCTTTCGCCCAGTACTTTTATGGAAACAGGATCCGGGACAAGGAACCTGATCGCCCTTATCGCGGGTATACTTGTTGCGTATGTAATTGCAGATGTACTCTCGAGTGCTTTTGTCGTTCTCTTCCAGCTGAAAGGTCCCGCAGCCATGGTTGCCAGCATTGTTTTTTTTGCAGCCATCTTCTTTGCGATTCTCCACCTGCTGCAGAAATATGCACATATCGTCTTCTTCGGGTTTGGCGGAGAGTAGACGGGTCTGCAAGAATAATTGGACCGGGCAGGGCCAACCGGTCCCGGTGATCGCGATTAAAAATATTTCATCAGATTTTGTTCCAAAAAAAAATTACGCAGCCGATGCTTCGGCCACCTTCTTTGCCACAACCGCAATGTACACCGTTGTCAGCCCGGAAACGATGCAGAACCCTCCGGCAACGAACGGCAGCAGGGCCACAGCGACAAACGTATGGGTAAGAAGCAGGATGCCAAAAACGATGCTGATCCCCCCAAGCACGCCGTTCCCTAAGTCTTTTTTGGTAAACCCGTGGAACAGGTGGACAGCACCGATGAAAATCGCCCAGAACCCGAGGAAGAGAACGAGGAACGCAAAGACGAACACGGTGGAATAGAGCGGGTACGCCAGGATAAGAGCTCCCGCGATGATGTTGATGACGGCAAGAAGGATCTTCAGCCCCATATTTGTCCGGTCAACAACAAGCCCGCCGATCATGAACAGTCCCCCGACGAGCCAGTATGCCCCAAGGAAGGTGACGAACAATTCCATCGTCACACCCGGGGTAATCAGGAACATAAGACCGATAATGAGCGTCAGGAACCCCCAGAGGAGGAAGAGCCACCAGGGAAAGAGTTGTGCATCAGCAGTCATGGAATTTATCGCAGAATCAGAATCTGTCATACCAGTCTCACCAGTGTAGAATAAACAACACGGGTATATTTACTATTCCTTTCCATCGGGTGTCCTCATGGAACACCTCATTTTCCTGCGGTTTCTTCTGCCCTGTCCTGACCGTATTCATACGAGTGGCTTCGCAGCTACCTGCATACAGCTTATTGAATAAAATTCCCACCTTTTAACAGCAGGCATTTATCGTTGGGGACACAAACAAAGATCAGCAGATAATAGTCAGCTTGTCATTCGGACATGTGGTAGTATGCTGGATTCAAAAACATCATGCCTGGTGCGGGGTTTTGTTGGAGTTATCTTCGGGTTACTGGCTCTCTTTATCCCGGCGGAAGTGACCATCGGGTTTTACGGCCTTTTCTGGATACTGATTGCGCTCGCCATGGCATTGTTCCTGTTCCTTGCCATCACCGCACGCGGGGACGAATCGATGCTCTGGTTCGGCCTTTCTGCTGCGTTGCTCGTGATAGGAGTAATCTCAGTCCTGGTCGCGGGATTTGTGGCAGTCATGGTTATCTTAACGATCGCTGCTGTTGCAATTATCAACGGGTTTTCCGATATCACTCTTGCTCTCGAACACCCGAGAACAAAATACATCCTGATACCCGCGATGATCATCACCGCCATCATCGCACTCGGGTCGTTGTTCTATTACTTCCCCGGTTTCGAGAAGTACCTTTTCCTCTCAGTTGTCGGGACATTTGCACTGGTATTTGGCCTCTTCTCGATCATCCTGGGATTCTATACAAGGAACGAACTCGCGGACTGAGCCTGCATGCAGACCATTTTTTCGGGGAAACAAACTCATGACAGCCACAATGTTTCTGAATATCCGGATCGGTAATTCTTCACGGCCATGAACTACGAAGTCATCGTTGTGGGGGCTGGCCCGGCCGGCAGTGCGGCGGCACGGGAGTGTGCAGCGCTCGGGCTTTCCGTACTCTGCATTGAGGAGCACGGGACAATCGGGTATCCCGTCCAGTGCGCAGGACTTCTTTCCACAGCAGCATTCGATGAATGCAGGATCTCATCGGAGAAATCGGTTCTCAACAGAGTAACGGGTGCCCGCGTGATATCCGGTGCAGGCAGCGAATTGCTCATCGATGCAAAGAAAACGAAGGCGGTTGTCGTGGACCGCGGGACCCTCGACCGCGAGATGGCGGAAGCTGCCGCGAATGCGGGAGCCGAATTCCGGTTAAAGACTGCCGTGTACGATGTTAATAAAAGGAGCGTTTTTACCCGGGGCGTGAACGGGAAAGAGGAGATTGGTTTTGACATTCTCATTGCTGCCGACGGCCCCCGGAGTGGCATTGCCCGCCTCTATGGCATGGAGCGGGCAAAAATATACCTTGCCGGCATCCAGGCCGATATGCCGGGCGATTGCGAGCCGCAGTATGTCCGGATCTATCCGGATGCTTCACCGGAATTTTTCGGCTGGTCTATCCCGACCGGCCCGGGCCGCATCCGGGTCGGCATGTGCGGCCGGACTCAGGTGATGGACCGGTTTAGCGCTTTTGTAAAAAAATTCGGAACCTGCAGGGCCCAGGTTGTTACTGGCACGCTCCCGCTGGGCACGATGAAACAGACCTATAAAAACCGGACCCTGTTTGTCGGCGATGCTGCAGGTTTTCCCAAGCCGACATCCGGCGGGGGCATCTATACCGGCGTCCGCTCTGCCCGGCATGCTGCGGCCATTGCAGCAGAGGCAAATGAAAAGGGAATGTACGACGATGCAACCCTGGCCGGGTACGAACGCCGCTGGCAGGATGATTTCGGGCGCGAACTGGAACTCGGGTACCGGCTGTTCGGGATGCGGCAGAAGATGTCGGCAGAAGATATCGATGCGCTCCTGAAAGCGCTTAATACGCCTTCGATCCTTGGTACTATCGAAGAGTACGGGGACATGGATCGTCCCGGTGCTCTCATAAAGCGGCTGCTGGTGAACCCTTCGGTCCTCCGCCTCATAAAACCGCTTCTGCAGGCCGGCCTGCATTCCCTGTTCTGACCGGATATTAAGGAGGAACCCTGACCTTCATCATATCGTCGGTCAGGATATGGCAGCGATCACGCCGGGAATCTAGGGTAATGCGGTACATCTCTTTTGGTACATGCATCTCAAACCGTGCCCCGTGCTGGTATTCACCGGTTTCCCGTATTGTGATATTGGTTATCGAGAGAATTTCCTTGACCAGGAAAAGGCCAAGACCGGTATTTTTCCCGAACCCCTTTGTGAAGATCCGTTCTTTATCAGGAACCGGGATACCGACCCCGTCATCTTCAAGAGAAAGAATGAGACCTTCCGGGGATTCACGGGCAGATATCCGTACCATGGATACACGGCTTCCGTGCAGGATCGCATTCTCGACAAGGTTGTAAAAGACACGTTCAAGAAGAGGATCGGCGTAGATCTCAAACCCGTCCGCATCAGACTGGACCCGTATTTTCCTGATATCGACATGCGTGCAGGCATTGAAGAATGCTTCATAGACATTCTGCCATGCCGGCGCAACGATGCCGAGGTTCTGGTACAGCCGGGTAAATTCAATATTTTCACCGATGATAGAGACGGTATCCTTCATCTTCCTGACGTACATCGAGTGCTGCGACTCTGCAGGACGCTCCCGGATAAGGTCGAGATACCCCCCCATGACCGTGAGCTTGTTCCGGATATCGTGACGGGTGATCTCGGCAAGGAGGTTGAGCTTCCTGTTTGCCAGCTGGAGGGCATCCTGCGCCATCTTGATGTCAGAGATATCATGGAAGATCTCCATGAAACAGCACCGTCCCCCGAGATCCATGATCGTTGCACTCGCAATGACCGGAATATGCCGCCCGTCCCGGTCGGCATTGATTTCTGTCTGGAAGGCCGTCCCCTCGCGGGCATGCTGCAGGAAAACCACAGGAAAGAGGTCTTTTTTATCCGGGGGATGAAGATCCGTCTGGTGCATTGTTTTGATCTCTTCCAGAGATCTGCCGATCAGATGCTGGGCTTTCCTGTTTGCGTCAATGAGCATGCCCGTATCAGCATCGGCAATAAAAATTGCATCGCTGGCATGATCCATGAGACCCCGGTTCTTCTCGTTTTCTGCCCGGAGTGCATTGATTGCATCCCGGCTTTTTACTGCTTTTTTAACCTTATGGCCGAGTTCAGCAAACTGAGCTTTGGGATCCCCGCCTTTCTGCAGGTAAAAATCCACCTTGTTGTTGATCGCCTCGATGACCACTTCTTCCCGGCCCCGGCCGGTGAAAAGGATAAAGGGGATATCCTCGTCATGAGACCTGACACGTTTAAGAAACTCGAGACCATCGATATCCGGCATCTGGTAGTCGGAGATGATCGCGTCATAGCTTGTTGCTGATAAAAGATCGAGACTTTCCTGGGCCGATGCTACAGGAGTGACCCTGAACTCTCCACCCTGTTCCAGGAAGATCTTGCAGAGTCCAAGCAGCTCAGGCTCATCGTCCACGTACAGGATGGAAATCATTATCGTTGAATATCATTTGATAAAGGAAATACTTTTTGTAATCCGTCCAATATAAAATTCAGGGTTATTCCTTCTCCGGACACGTGATAGCGCTCCGTGAGTTTCTGGTATGCCGGATCCCAGGGCCAGATCCTGCTGCCGGGGCACTCATAACGACATGAAGGCCCTCATTTTCCGGAACCCGTGAAGCATTGCCTCATGAGCACCAGTGCAGCCCTGCTCCATTATACAATCAGGAATGTACTTATTATCTGAAATACTATCAACTGGTCAGGAACAGGGAGCTGGATGATGGCAGAGATTGATCTGGGTAAAACACCTGAGGAACGGGAACACCTTATCCAGTTGTCCATGATCTGCCTTGGTATCGGAATCCTTGCGGCAGATATTTTTCTCCCGCTGGGATTTGTGATCTGGATCCTGTACCTGATGCCACTCCTGATGTCGGTCTGGCTCACTCACCGCTATGCCCCGTTTTTTACTGCATGGCTTATCACGTTCTGTATCTTTCTCGGCAGCCTTATATCNGGGGTGGGACGATCTGATCCCTCAGACCTTCCGAACCGGGCTGTGTTCATCCTGATGATGGCGATCGTTGCCCTGCTTGTCTGGGAGATTCGGACGAATTATTCGAATCTCGAAACAGAAGTGATTGAACGCCGTACTGCCCAGGAGAACCTGGAGGACCTGACAAGGTCGCTTGAAACCCGAGTTGCAGAGCGGACGAAGGAATTATCTGATGTCAACAAGGCACTGGAAATTGATATCGCCGAGCGCAGGAAAGTTGAGTCTGCCCTTGAAACGGCAAACAAGAAACTCAACCTTCTCTCCCAGATTACAAGGCATGATATCTCCAATCGTGTTTTTGCCCTTCTGGTGGATATCGATCTTGCAAAGGAATATGCCGAGGATGTCCGGCTCAAGGATGCACTGGAAAAAGTAGAGCTGACCTCCCTGTCAATCCAGGACCAGATCACTTTTACGAAGGATTACCAGGAGATTGGTTCCCAGGCCCCTGCGTGGTACACGGTCGCAACCATAGTAAAACATGCTGCAGAACAACTGGATCTTCAGGGTGTTGATATGGATGTGCGTCTTGGAAATACCGACATCTTTGCAGATGCCATGATCAAGAAAGTGTTCTACAACCTCATCGATAATGCACTCCGGCACGGAGATCATGTAACAAGGATTGAATTTTCCACAAAGGATACTGCTGATGGCCTTCTGATCATCTGTCAGGATAATGGCGTAGGTGTAGCGCCGCAGGATAAAACGAAAATCTTTGCCAAGGGTTTCGGGAGGGACTCCGGTCTTGGCCTCTTCCTGATCCGGGAGATCCTGTCGATTACAAAAATCTCGATCCACGAGACCGGGGATTACGGGAAAGGTGCACGGTTCGAGATCCTTATCCCGAAAGGGGATTACCGGATGGCAGAATCCGCATCCTGAAATGATTAAGATGATTTTTTAAGGGGCCCCCTTATGGCCTCAATAAGGTCTCGAATTCCTCGGGCATGAGATCCGAAAAGAACCGTCAGGTTCTTTGAGGTACGGAGGGGCAATACCGTTTTCCCCCACCTGTTTCATAAAAAAATTCACCGATACGCCGCGGGGACATCCCTGCGGAGACAGTCGAAGATTCTGGAGAAGTTTTTCAGCAGAAAATCCCGGATTGCAGCAGCATCCATCGTTTCGGAGTCTGAAAATTTGAGATAATAAAAAGATAATTCCAACAACAACTACTGCCATCCAGAAAATATTTGTTGAAGTGCCAGTTGCATAATGATCAGTCCGTTGCCAGAAAATTCAAAAAAAATCAGGTTTTTCACTCCGTCTTACTTCATCAATAAAACCACGTTCCTCTCCTGATTAAATGATGACCTGCCGTACCTGGGGTAATGCACGAATTTGTTCGATCACACCGGATGGCAGGGAATCTTCCACGACAATCACGAGTTTGGGCTCTTCGGAGAACTCGGGATCGGTAACAAAGATCTGGCGGATAGATAATTCGTGCTCCGAAAGGACACGGACCGCAGCTCCCACAATCCCCTTCTCGCTTGCGTTCTTTGGCAGCACGGTAATAACCGTAAATCCCAGCGATTCGGCAACCCGGCTGATATCCGGTGTTGCCCTCATGTTGAGGAAGATATCGCGGAGCATCGGGCGCTCGAGGATTCGTCGCGCGGTGGCGTCAACAACCCGCCGGTCGGATCCGATGACTTTTGCAACTGCTGTTGCCGGCATCTCGATACCATTGCAGCAGATCCGGCCGTCTTCAGTCACCCCGAACCCATTCTCAAGGAGGAACCGCACTACCCGGCTCTGGGAGGGCGAATCACCAAATTCGTGAATGATATCAGACCACATACTCACCACTGGGAATGACGCATATAAATATACATCTATGTTGGTCCTGCGGCATCAGTGCATGAAAAACCTGCTCGTACTGCCGGCAGTGCGAGATCGTTATTCATCGCGTGATCCGGCAGGACCGCGACTCTACGATCCTGCACAGAATCCCCGCGCCAAATCGCGGGATTTCCGGATAAACTCACAAAAACCCCGTTGCCTGTCGCAAGTTTTTATAAGGTAGACAACCTTTTTGTAATGGCACGAGAGCGAGGGTAGCCAAGCCAGGTCAAAGGCGCTAGGTTGAGGGCCTAGTCTCGTAGGAGTTCTTGGG